>Ga0131853_10012598_pt1 | contig 15499 bp, 16 predicted proteins | sample TergutLab28metaG_FD_92764 | JGI IMG/M metagenome (GOLD analysis project Ga0131853, IMG submission 92764) | Labiotermes labralis P1 segment gut microbial communities from Petit-Saut dam, French Guiana - Lab288 P1 (version 2) (version 2) | ecosystem: Host-associated > Arthropoda: Insects >...
GATGTCAGTTTCAGTAACTGCTGGGAGCTGTGGACGCCCTCCCTCGTCTGCAAGATAATCAGACAGGACAGCTACGCTGCTCATATCAAAAACAGGCAGTTCGCTGGCAGGTGCACTCAGGCAGCTGCGACCCGCTTCAGAAAGCTCATAGATGCTTTCGCGCGGTCCCTTGTAGTTATAAGTTGCTGCGTTATCCAAGGCTCTTCACCGCCGTCACGAGGTCATCGATTTGTGCTTTGTTTCTTTTTTCGGTTGTAGCAAATAAGACCAGAGCCTCGCTGTTTTCAGCTTCTTCTGTATCGTCATCTTCGACTTCTGTGCTGCCGCCCAGGATGACGCCTGCAAAAAAGCCTTGCTCGAACATCATGTCGTGCCACAGGGTCAGGTCGTGCTGCCCCTGATAGCTGAGGGCGAACTCATAGCCAAAGGACTGCTGGGACGGACCATCGACAGGGGACGCAAAAAGGCCGGTTTCGAGGAGCTGTTCGCGCAGATAGTGCGCCTTCGTTACGCAGTCTTGTGCGATATCGGCAAGTCCTTGAGTACCCACAGCGGCGAGGTACATGCCCGCGGTCAAAGCACACAGGGCATGGTTGCTGCAAATGTTGGAGGTCGCCTTTTCGCGACGGATGTGCTGCTCGCGGGTCGACATCGTCAAGACGTAGCCCTTGTTGCCGTCTGCGTCTGTGGTGCGCCCTACCAGGCGTCCCGGCAGCTGGCGCACGCAGGCTTGCGTGCAAGCAAAGTATCCCAGTCCAGGGCCGCCGTAGCTCATGGCGTTACCCAGAGGCTGACCTTCACCAACGACGATGTCGGCACCTAGTGAACCGGGGCTTTTTAGGAGGCCCAGCATGATGGGATTAGTGTCGAGCACGACGTAGGCACCCGCCTCTTTTGCTGCGGCAATCAGAGGTGCGAGGTCTTCGATAATGCCAAAGAAGTTTGGGTAAGGTAGCAGGACGGCCGCGACCTGGTCTGCATAGGCGCTCAGCAGTTCTGCAAAGGTCTCTGCATCTGTTGTCAGATCTTGACCGACCGGGATAAAGACAGGCTCGATAAGCTCTGAGCTTGCATAGGTCATCATCGTTTCGAGCTTTTCGGGATGCAGGGCTTCTGACACCAACATAACCTTGCGCTTGCCGCGGGTCAGACGCAGTGCCATAAAGGCAGCTTCGACCAGAGCGGTAGCACCGTCATACATGCTGGCGTTAGCTACATCCATACCGGTCAGCTCGCAGATGCCGGTCTGATATTCAAAGATAGCCTGCAGGGTTCCCTGGCTGACTTCTGGCTGGTAGGGTGTGTAGGCCGTAAAGAACTCGGGTCGGCGCAGCAGGTGGTCAATAAAGGCAGGGCTGTAGTGGTCATAGCAACCGGCACCAGCAAAGCAGACATATTCATGTGCTGCAATGTTTTCATTTGAGAGCTGTGCGAGCTGTGCCGCCAGATCAATTTCGCTGGTAGGCCCTTTGACAGCAGGCGCCCCGTCAAGCAGGACTTGGGTCGGTATTGCCTGATAGAGCTCGCTAACATCGCTTACGCCCACTTTGGCAAGCATGCTTGCGCGTTGGTCGTGCGTGATGGAGATATAGTTCATCTTTTGTCCTCGATGCCCGTTTTAAGCAAGACTTGCGTCGTAGGCAGCAGCATCAAGTAGGGCATCGAGTTCGCTTGCGTCATCAAGACGCAGCTTTACCAGCCAACCCGCAGCATAGGGGTCTTCATTAACTGATTCGGGAGCCTCATCAAGTGCATCATTGACCTCTGTTATTAAGCCACCGACCGGCGCCATGAGTTCAGAAACTGACTTGACACTTTCGACCTCACCAAAAGCCTCTTCTGATTCAAAGTTGTCGCCAACTTCAGGCAGGTCAACATAGACGATCGAACCTAGCTGGTCAGCAGCGTACTTGGTGATTCCAATAGTGACGATGTCACCTTCGACCAAAATCCATTCGTGATCAGAAGAATACTTGCGATCTGCAGGAGAAGACATTCGTGCCCCTTTCATGTAAAGCTCGGTCAGGGACAGCTAATTAGGCGTGGCCAGACCATTTTTCTCTTTTGATTTACCTATGCAATAGTACCAAATTTATTTCAGGAAATGACGAGGAAAATGCCCAGTGATTTTATTCCCACCAGGCGTTGTTATCTATCCAATTAATGGCCTCTGCCCTATCCTTGAACTCACCGGTGTCATAACCCAAATTATCAACGGTCGCACGCAAGGTATTCATCGCACTAATGGTGGCATTAAAGAGGGCTTCCTCGCGGGCAAAATCTTCGTCGCTCATGGGCGTCTCTTCGATGTAGGCACGCTTTTCGTCAGCAGCAGCCTCTGCTGCATTGCGTACCGAAACAATACGTGCCACTTGAGCCGCAGCAGCATCTGAAAAGCTGCCGGTGCCGCGGGTCTTGCCAGCCTCAAAGGGATCAAAAATAAGCAAGACAGGGTCAGACTGCAGGCTAATACCGCCGATAAATTCAGTGGGCACTTCAGACACATAGGAAACACCCGTGGTTTCGATAAAGACATAGCCGGTTCCGGCAAAGCCCTCCCCTTCTGAGGCAAGAGCCAGTGCCATGTGCTGCTCTTGTTCATAGAGAAAAGCCGCTGTGGCATAACCTTCATGTGATAGAAGGGCTGCTAGCAACATGACCTTTTCATCACAGTCTGCGAGACCATCAACCAGAACTTGCACTGGCATACGCGGGTCACCTAAGGCCTTCGACTCATGATCGACATAGCCACGGTTTTCATCGTAAGGTATGGTTTGAACAAATTTTGTCATCAGTTCGGCGTACTGGTCGCCATCGAGGTTGAGCTCATCACGCACGGCACGCAGCTGCGTAACGACAGAGATAATGGCATCATCCATTTCAGGGTCAAAAGTCAGTTTGTTGTAATAATCCTGCATGGCAGCAAGGCGCTGGGCATCACTGGCATCATTTGCCAGCATGAAACCTCGAGGAGCCATAACGGCACCGTGATAGATGCGCGGGTCAACTTCTGCCTGCAGTGAAACATCTTGCCCCAGAAAACTAAACTCAAAGGTGGCTGGAGTGATATCACGACCATTTGTCGGAATAATGAAAGGATAGGGTCCGGGAGGTTCTGGTTCGACCTCGACGACTTCTTCTGCGACGGGTTCGCGATCAAAGAGGCCAAGGTTGTCGAGTCGGTACATGGCAACATAGGTGGCACCTGCAACAAAGGCCACAAAAATCAACATGAGAACCAGGGAACGTAAGAACTTCATGGCTTTAGTATAGCGAATGGACGCACGCTACCTAGGTGAAGTGCCCTGTGCTGCAGCCTTGTTACCGCCCAGTTACCTAGCGGCCGGTCTAGCTAGCGAGTTCAATCAGGGCAGAATCCAGAAATTGATGACCAGGTAGACAAAGCCCACAAAGAGCAGGCCTGACAAAAGAGTCCACAGGCGTTCGCGGAAAATGAACTTATCAAACATTTCACGCGTGACCTCGGGGCTGTGAGAGATAGCAGATTTCTTCCAGGCTATCCCCCATCCGCGAGCACCGAAATAATACATCAGATAAAGGGTTCCGCCCAAAATGCCTGCCGTCATAAGACCTATGACGATGGTCCAAAAGACGCTGGCACCACCTTCGACCATGGCAAAGGCGTTTTCAAGCGAATTGGAGGCAAAGACGATTAGCGGTAGCACAATGGCCGCAGACAAGACGCCATGTATCGGTCCCCACACGGGAGGCATGAGCGCCGCTGCCCAATTAAAGCGCGGCAGTTGGAAGGGAACTGTGCCGTCTGCGTCAAGCGGCACAAGGCCCGTAACCCGGTCAGGGCTGTGTCCGGCGACAGCGCAGTTGGCATCTTCATCGCGCGGCACCATGCGATTGCAGACGCTGCAGTACCCCGCCGTTTCTTCGGCGTGATAGTCTGTCTGGACTTCAGTTGTTGCTGGCCTCATGAAAGGCTTTCCTTGAGTCTGTCCAAAAAGGCATCGACTTCGGCCTCGGTCGTATCCCAGCTGCAGACCCAGCGGACACAGTCATAACCTGCGTGTGGCGCGCCGCTTTCTACAGCAGGACCCTCTTCCCAGGTGTAGAAATGGAATTCTTCTTGCAGAGCAGGCAGCTGTTCCTTAGGTAACCAGGCAAAAACCTCATTAGCAAGCATGCGCGTATCATCAACGAAGGCGACTTCGCAGCCATCAGGCAGGCCGTCAGCCAACCTGCGCGCCATGGCATTGGCATGAGTCGCACAGTGTAGCCAGAGCTCCGTACCATACATGGCCTCGAACTGAACGGACAGAAAACGCAGCTTTGAACCCATCATCGCAGATGCCTTCGAGAGCATAAAGCTCGACGCCGCAACTTCAGACGCAGCCTTGCCAAACCACAGAGCTCCGTCACCATAGAGCATGCCGTTTTTCGTCCCGCCCAGGCTTAAGGCATCGACACCGGCGTCCACGGTCAGTGCTGCCAAGCTCACCCCTTGTGCCGCTGCAGCATTGGCAATACGCGCCCCATCGACATGCAAGTACATGTCGCGGCTATGGGCAAAATCTGCCAAGGCAGCGGTTTCTGCCGGCGTATAAAGCGTACCGAGCTCTGCCACATTGCTGATAGAAATGACCCGCGGCTGGCGGGCATGCTCGAAGCCCTGCAAATGCTCGACCACGGGTGCCAGGCGGTCTACCGTAAGCTTGCCGTCCGGCGCGTCGACAGAAATAACCTTGATACCCGCAAGTCTTTCGGGCGCACCGCATTCATCGGTGTTGATATGTGCCGTGTCAGCCGCAATGACCCCGTCCCAGGGACGCATCAGCGCAGACAGGCACAGAATGTTTGCCGAAGTACCGTTGTAGCACAGGCGCGCGTGCATATCGCTTCCAAAAATCTGGCGGAGTGCGTCCATCGCCCGCTCAGTGTAGTGATCCTCGCCATAAGAGGGCACGTGATCGACGTTTGCGGCTGCTATCGCATCCAGGATGGCAGGGTGTACACCCGCGTAGTTGTCTGAGGCAAAGGACTTCACTTATGCGTCAGCCTTCTTTGCAGGGGTCTTTTTTGCAGTTGTCTTTTTTGCAGTGGTCTTTTTTGTGGCTGCTTTCTTTGCCGGAGCTTTTTTCGCCGCAGGTTTTTTTGCAGCAGGTTTTTTCGCCGTCGCTTTTTTAGCAGGAGCTTTTTTGGCAGTCGCGCGACCCCGTTTAGCAGGAGCCTTTTCGATCATCTCTTTGGCTTGCTCTTCGGTGATGGTCGCAGGATCAACGTCTTTGGGAACTTTGACGTTTTTCGTGCCATCGGTAACATAGGGACCAAAACGGCCCTTCAGCACCTTGATACCGCTGTCGAAATGGGCGATGTTTTTCTCCGCCTCTGCCTTAAGCTTTTCTGCATAGAGCTCAAGGGCGCGCTCGATGTCGATGGTAAAGGGGTCGTCAGGCTCTTTGATGCTGGCGTAGAGCTTGCCCACCTGAATGTAGGGGCCAAAGCGACCAATGTTAGCTTTGACATCCTGTCCATCTTCAGTCTGACCAACCAGACGGGGCAACTTGAACATTTCAAGCGCTGCTTCGAGGGTAACCGTGTCGATGGTCGAGCCCTTAGGGAGGTTTGCAAAGCGGGGCTTTTCTTCGTCTTCAACACTGCCTATTTGTAGCATGGGGCCAAAGCGGCCCACGCGTGCGCTAACAGGCTTACCACTTTTGGGGTCGGTGCCAATCTCGCGCATTTTTGCGACAGATTTGCGGTCGATGCTTTCGGCGTCTTCAATCAGCTGATGGAAGGGGCCGTAGAAATCGCCCAGCATCTTTTGAGGGTTGAGGCTGCCTTCTTCGATGTCATCGAGGTGCTCTTCGGTGCGCGCCGTAAAGTCGTAGTCGACGATGTCGGTGAAATATTGATGCAGAAAGTCTGAGAGGAGCTCACCAATCGCATTGGGTACGAGGCGACCCTTGTCGGCGCCTGTGCGCTCCGTCAGGATTTCGCGACCAACAGCTGTCGTATCAGATGTGATGGACAGCTCGACAGCTTCACGCTCGATGCCTTCGCTTTGGCCGACCTGTACGTAACCACGCGTCTTGATGTTTTCCAAGATAGTCGCATAGGTCGAAGGGCGACCAATACCGAGGTCTTCAAGCTTTTTGACAAGGCTACCTTCAGTAAAGCGACCGGGGGCCTTTGAAAAGCTTTGTTTTGCCCGCACGACTCGTGCTGCCAGTAGGTCGCCTGCCTGCATGCGTGGCAGGTACTTTTCTTCGCCACGCTGGTAAACTGCCAGAAAGCCTTCAAAGGTAACGGCCTCGCCTTTTGCCTTGAAGTGAGCCACGGGTGTAGCTGCGCCATCCTGCAGGGCATTAATGCTGACATTGGTTTTTTCGATTTGCGCGGGCGCCATTTGAGAAGCCAAGGCGCGGTTGCGGATCAGACGGTAGATGCGCTGCTCGAAGTCATTTTTGCCGGCGACTTCAAGGGCAATGTTGGTGGGACGTATAGCTTCGTGTGCTTCCTGAGCAGAGGCCTTCTTTGTCTTATACTGTCTGGTTTGCGCAAAGTCATCACCATAGGTGGCGCGCACATATTCTGAAATTGAAGCCAAGGCCGTATTTGACAAGCTGGTCGAGTCAGTACGCATGTAGGTAATGTGACCTGCCTGATACAGTCCCTGTGCAGCACTCATGGTGGCACGGGCAGAAAAGCCGATCTTGCTATTGGCGTCTTGCTGCAAAGTAGAGGTTGTGTAAGGTGCAGAAGGATTGCGCACGCCTGGCTTCTTGCTGACATCAGCTACCTCGTAGTGGGCACCCAGCAGGCTTTGTAGCAGGTCGTGTGCAGCGGCCTCACTATCGAAGGTCTGGTCAAGCTCCGCCTTGAAAAGGTCATCTGGGTTCGTGTCAGGTTCATGCGCACACTCGCTGCAGTGCATCTCTGCCGTGACCTTGAAGCTGACCTCTGGGGTAAAGGCCGCGATTTCACGTTCGCGTTCGACCACTAGGCGGACGGCCGGTGACTGCACGCGACCAGCACTTTTGCCGCCAGGAACCTTTTTCCAGACAACGGGGCTCAGTTCATAGCCGACCAGGCGGTCGAGAATCTGCCGAGCCTGCTGGGCCTGAACCAAGTTCATGTCGATGGTGCGCGGATGGGCAACGGCGTTTTCGAGGGCCGTTTTTGTGATTTCGTTAAAGGCAATACGCTTTGTCGTGGCAACATCGAGGTCAAGGACTTCCGCTAGGTGCCAGGCGATGGCCTCGCCTTCGCGGTCTTCATCAGTAGCCAGCCAGACTTGCTCTGCATTTTTGACGGCCTTTTTGAGGTCAGTGACGACTTTTTTCTTACCTGGCTCGACCACATAGCGGGTCGCGAAGCCATTTTCGACATCGATGGCGTTCTCATCCCGGGTCGGAATTTGTCGAATATGGCCGATGGAAGATTTAACGACGAAATCCGAACCGAGGTAGCGCTCGATGGTTTGCGCTTTTGCAGGACTTTCAACAATAAGTAGATTTTTCATGATTAGTAACATACGGCACAATCGACTGTAAAGTCAAACCGCCGTCTTGTAGAAAGTTGTTGGGGCCTGCTAGGACCAGGTCAAGAAAGGCTGCCTTGAGGGCACCCTCACTTGAGACGGCTAGACGCGGCTAGACCTTCAGATTGAACTCGTCAGCAATCCAGTCTGCGCAAAAAGCAACATATTTGCAGCAGGGCCTGCCACCATCTGCGGGCGGATTGTCAAAGGCCATTTCTTTGAGCACCTGACATTCGTCCGTTGCGAATTCTTCGACAAAGGCATCATAGAGGCGCACGGCTGTCTCGCGCTCGCGTTCTTGCGTGTCCTTGTCGATACCCTCTTGACCAATGAAAAGACCAATAGCCATCAGCCCGCCGCACAGAGCCCCACAGGTTTTTTCAAGCCCACCGATACCGCCACCAAAAGGACTCGACAGACGCGAGGCAAGACCTGCATCCATCCTGCCTTCTGCCAAGGGCATAAAGACCGACTGTGAACAATTATGTCCTGCTTCAAAAAAATCGCGGACTTTGTGCGCGTAGTAATCTGCCATGATGCCTACCTATCTGTTGTCGTCTTTGCGGTCATGGTGGCCATTGTGGGATGTTGCAGCTCTTGTCGCTTGAGTAGCTATTGTATCAAGGCTTAGCAGCGTGCCGGACGCCACGCGCGTTGCCAAGCAGGAATCTGACTGCTTGTCCCAGGTCGATAGCCCCATCTGGCGAGAAAGCTGCCGTATCTGATCTTTCGTAAAGCCCTCTTCGCGCAGGGGGCTCACGATACCCTGTTCGGTCAAAACCCTCATACCGGGACGACGCGAAGGGTCATCATCACTATTTGAGCCGTCCATGATCTGTGCAAAGCCTTGGGTCACAGCAAAGCTTTTCAGCTGCGTGAAAATATCACGCTTGCAGTAGTAGCAACGCAGCGCATCGTTACGGATAAAGTCAGGATTGGAGAGTATGTCCAGGTCTAAAAACTGATGTGCGATACCGTAGCTCGTGCAGAAATGGGCGCACTCCGCCAATTCTTCAGCAGTCATAAGCGGTGAGCGCATCGTCAGGGCGATGAACTTATCGCCGAGGATTTCTGAGCCCAGAGCCGCCAAGAGCGAAGAATCGACGCCTCCCGAAAAGGCAAGCACCGCAGAGTCAAGCTGCGCGATGCGCTGTCGTAGAGCTGCTGCTTGCTGCTCGAGTTGCGCCATGCTAGAGCTCGCCTGCGTCATCAGCCTTGCCCTCAGCTTCCTTCTTGAAGTTCATGAAAACAAAGAAGAGCGAGAGGCAAACGCCGGCACCAAAGCTCAGGATGCCTGATACCCAGTGAAAGTGCGGATCTGCGATTTGTAGGCTTGAGAGACCGATACCTAAAAAAGAACCGATGATGAAGCCCAAGACGACGGCGTAGGCAATCGCGGGGATTTTTTCGAAGGCGCGCTTGATGAGGCGTGAGGTGAGGATGACACCTGCAAACATGCACAGGGCAAAAACGCCGATGTAGACCAGCAGTCCGTAGTGGCCAGCCATGATTTCACTGGCTGCAAAGAGCAGCTCTGTGTAGAGGCCCAGCAGTATCAGGATGACTGATGCGCTCATGCCAGGGACCAGCAAGGACGCCCCCATGGCGGCGCCGCCATAAATCATGTCGATGAAGCTCAGGGATGTTTGGCCGGTAACAGGAGCTGCCTGGGCTCCCATGGCAAGGCTGAGTGCCATAGTGATGCCGGCGCTGATGACGAGCCCTATGATGCCTGCAATCTTGAGACCGTGTTTTTTGACTTCGGCATAGACAACCGGAATAGTTCCGAGGATGAGACCGACAAAGAAGAAGTAGGTGGTCTTCTCATAGGTGTCAAAGAGCCAGCCAAATACTAAAACGAAGGCGACCATGCTGGCGACGGTTCCGATGGCAAGTGGCAAAAGGAAGAGCAGGTTACGTTTGATGTTTTTGGTCGGAGCCGAAAAGAGCTCGAGGATGTCTTTGTAGATGCCCATCATAATGGCAATGATGCTGCCACTGATGCCCGGGGCAAGTACGCTTAGACCAATGAGAAAGCCCGAGAGGGTGCGGTAGGCAAAGAGGCCAGCCCCCTTTTTTGTCTTATCTTGCACTAATGCTCCTTTGATTGCGGTCGAAAGTAGAAAATAGTAATTGTGGAGAGTTTAAGCTTTAAGCCTATCTATTCTAGCTATAAATACCCGCATCTCGCTATAATATCTCGATGCAATCCAGCCGAAACACACAATCAGGCGTCGCCTCACGTTCCAGAGCGCGCCATAACTACAAGGTATCACGCTACTCGGATTCCTACCATTGGCCTGGCCACAGCGAGCTTAAGCCCAGGACGGTTAGTTCATCACACCTGAGTAAAGCAAACCGCGGACACCGCGAGTTTATTGACAACTTCAGCCCCTATGAGCGCCTTAACTACGGTGGAGGCAGTCATCGCGCTGGTTCGGATATCAAAAACCTCCACCTTTCGGGCAGTAGTGCGCGAGCACACCAGCTGAGTCGCATTATGTCACAGCGCGTGACTTTAGGGATTGCAGCTCTTTTTATTGCACTGACAGGTGCCGGTATGATTTGGATGAACTATTCCCATGCGCAGGCACAGGCTAGTGAGCTTCTGACTACAAGCTACCAGGAGTATCAGACGCCTGCTGACTAAGCATTTTATGGGCGCCAAAGCGTGTACTGAAATCGTGCACCTCGATGCTTGCAAGCGCTCGATCACACATTTCTTCAATATCTAAGAGTTCCCAGGAAGCCGCAACTTGTTTTGGCTGTGCATGGGTTTCGGGATTGCGCGGCATAAAGAGCGTACAGCAGTCATCTGCGTCCTGAATCGAAATATCAAAGCTGCCGATGTGACGTGCCTCATTGATGATTTCTTCTTTGTCAGTGCCAATAAGCGGGCGCAAAATGGGCATACTCACAGCCTCATTAGTTGCCACAATATTATCAAGGGTTTGCGATGCCACCTGACCTAAGGATTCACCGGTAATAAGCGCCTTTGCCTTTTGGCTGCGTGCGAGCTTTTCAGCTATCACCAGCATGAGGCGGCGATACATAATGACGCGCAGTGAAGGTTCGACGATGCTTGCGATTTCGCGCTGAATGTCGCCAAAGGGAACGACGTAGATACGGGCAAGGCCACCTGTGCGCGCGAGGACCTGGCCTATTTCAAGCACCAGGTGCTCGCTTTCGCTGCCTGTCTGGGGACGGCCAGAAAAGTGGAGCCCCAAGACGACTGAGCCGCGCTTGATCATGCGAAAGCTTGCTACGGGCGAATCGATGCCTGATGACAGCAATGAGACGGTTTTGCCCGAACTACCCGATGGCAGCCCGCCAATTCCTTTGATTTTGAGTGTCGAAATATAAGTAGAACCGCCCACAATCTTGATGCTAATCAAAACATCGGGGTTTTTCATACGCACACTGGCACCTTCGTCGATGGTCGCTGCCAAAACGTAGGCACCGACCTCGCGGCTGATGTCCATGCTGTTCTTGGGATAATCAGTAGCCGACCTGCGTGATTCCACTTTGAAGGTGTAGGCACCTTGAGCAGGAGCTGCTTCACGACAGGCCTTCAAGGCGACCTCGCAAATGTGCTCCCAGTCGCGGTCGATCTTATAGGCAATGGCAACCGCTGTGACCCCGGGTACCTGCGCCAGCAGATGGGCGCACTCCCCCGCTTTTTCAGGGTCATGGACGACTACCGTAAGTGAACCTGCGATACGTTTGACCTGACCGGTGGCGATGTCGCTTGCTTTCAGGCAGGCCTCGAGGTTGTCGCGCAGACGCTTTTCGAACACAGAGCGATTGCGACCCTTCAGGGCAAGCTCATGAAAGGAAATGAAGCAGACGGTTATGGGATTTTTTGAATCGTGACTCATGCGAGTCCCCTGCTAACGTGAGGGGCGGGTCTAGCCCAGCATGTCGTGTGCGCTTGCAGAATCAACTTCAGCGGCCTGTGCGAGGCTTGCTGCAAAGTCTTCGCCTTCGTTGACGGCAGACAGAGCGCCGGTTTCAGCCTGTGGACGCAGAGGCGTGACGGCTTTTTCTTCTTCAGTAACCAGAGGAGCTTCTGGGGATACGTCACCGCGGGCGATTTCGTCCATGGCAAGCGCCAGAGGCTTTGCGCTGGTCAGCTTTGCGATCTCGCTGGTGGCCATGGCGGAAAGGGCCTGCTCGCGCACACCGTGAACCATGTCATTGATTTGACAGGCACGCTTTGCAGAAAGCGTGCAGAGGGTGAATTTCGAATCGACTTTGTCGAGTAGCTGATCGATTTCAGGGTTAACGATTGACATAAAGTAGGCTCCTGTTTAATGTTTCGTGTTTATCTTGATTCTTCAGCCTGGATGATGGCTGCCAGTTCGGCGGTCGCGACATCCAGATCATCATTTACAATCTGATAATTATAGCGCATTTTCTGCGCAATTTCATGTTCGGCAAGCGCAATGCGGCCGTCGATTTGTTCTGGTGTTTCGGTTCCGCGTGCGCTGAGGCGCTGACGCAGGGTATCGATGCTGGGAGGCTCGATAAAGATTGCTATGGCTTCTGGCATGAGCTCGAGGACTTGAAAGGCTCCTTGCGTGTCGATTTCGAGAAAGACACTGCGACCGGCATCCAAGTGCTCTTGCACGGGTGCGCGCGGTGTCCCGTAGTATTTGCCCGCGTGGACGCGCGCCCATTCGAGCAAACCATCACCAGCGTCAATCCAGTCTTCGAACTGTTTGACGCTGACAAAGTGATAGTCGACACCGTCGACCTCACTGCCGCGCGGCGCGCGCGTTGTGGCAGAAAGCGACAGCCAGGCTTCGGGATGCATTTTAAGAACACGCTGCAAAAGGGTGCCTTTACCGACACCCGATGGCCCTGATACTATGAATAATTGAGCGGTGATAGTTTTGCAGTTCTGCTAACGAGCGAGCTTGCGTCGAGTCGCGAGGCGCGTCAGCTTTAGGACAGAAGCTCGATGAGCTCTGTGCGCTGACGGGAACCCAGACCTTGCACCTTGCGCGTTTCTGCGATACCGATTTCAGTCAAGACAGACTGAGCGCGAGCCTTGCCATAGCCCGGGAGTGATTCCAGCAGGGTTACCACTTTCATGCGTGCCACAACAGGATCGTCTGCCCTGTTCATAACCTCGATGAAGCTGACTTTGCCTTCCTTCAAGTCGCGGCGCAAATCAGCGCGCGCGCGTCTTGCTGCAGCAGCTTTTTCTAGGTACTCTTTGCGTTGTTCGTCGCTCAGCTTGGGCAGTGCCATCCTAGTTCCCCCTTAATAAACGCTACAAAAGGTATACGACGCGAGCAGGTCGGTCGCATTGAAAACAAAACGTGATTTCATTCGGACTGTAAGTATAACACTAGCACGCAGCGATTTTATGAAATTGTCAGGGTAATATCGCCCAAGGATGAGAGGGCTTGCGAGCACATATCCCCAGCTAGAATGACGATTGGTGACGCAGAGATTGGGCTCCAGGTGTGCGCTGCTAGGTGGCGGCGGCAGCAAGTCGCTCCGCACGATCCGCCGCAATAAGAGCTTCGCTCAGGTCTTTGAGCTCCCCACCCATGAGGATGGTGTTATAGGAGCCGCTCCAGCCAATGCGGTGATCGGTCACGCGGTCCTGAGGTCCATTGTAGGTACGAATCTTTTCGCTGCGGTCACCAGAACCAATCTGTGACAGGCGTTGCTCACCCAGCTCTGCCTGTTGACGAGCTAGCTCCTGCTCGTACAGGCGGGCGCGCAAGACCTTCATGGCAGCTTCGCGGTTTTGCAGCTGTGACTTTTGGTTTTGTGACTGAACCACCAGTCCCGTGGGCTCATGGGTAATGCGCACCGCACTGTCGGTAGTATTAACACTTTGTCCACCCGGCCCGCTTGAGCGATAAACATCAATACGCAGGTCGTTAGGGTTGATTTCTATTTCTACGTCTTCTGCTTCAGGCAGGACAGCCACCGTAGCCGTCGAGGTATGAATGCGTCCCTGGGTCTCTGTTTTTGGAACCCGCTGCACGCGGTGCACGCCTGATTCAAACTTCATGATTGAATAGACACTGTCGCCCTTGACGCGAAATGACACGTCTTTAAAGCCACCAGAATCTGAAGCTGACGAATCGAGCTCGCTCACCTTCCAGCCGCGCGATTCGCAGTATCTGACATACATGCGATAGAGGTCACCAGCAAATATATTAGCCTCGTCACCACCGGCACCACCACGGATCTCGACGATAATGTCCTTTTCGTCATTGGGGTCTTGAGGAATCAGCAGGTACTTGATTTCTTCAGCAAGCTCCTCTTCACGCGCGTTCAAACTTTTGAGCTCTTCGGCAGCCATGTCTTTCAGGTCTGGGTCGCTCTCCTCCGTCAACATAATTTTAGCCTCGGCGATGCCGTCCGCTGTCTTGATATATTCTTTTGACAGCGTGGCGAGATTGGTCATCTGACGATGTTCACGGGCAAGGCGGGTGTATTCGGTCTGGTTAGAGAGGATTTCAGGGTCGCCCATCTTTTCGCCCAGTTTTTCGTAGGTCTGGAGTATATTTTCTAGTTTCTCGCGCACGAGAGGTCCTTTCATTGGGGTCGTATAGTGCCGCTGACCCGCGTTTGTTTTGCGAATTTGCAGCCATGTAATGGTATCATTTTTGTGTATAGGCTAACGAGGGGAAGGATTATAATGCCAGAGGCTCCCTACAAAATTCTCGTCGTCGATGATGAGGTCTCGATTACCGAATTTGTACAGTATAACTTGAAAAAAGAAGGTTACGAAGTGACGGTGGCACATGATGGTGCGACGGCTTTGGAGCTTTTTGCGGCCGGTGATTTTTCGCTGGTACTGCTTGATATTATGATGCCCGACATCAATGGCTATGAGGTTTGCAAGAAACTGCGCCTGACAAGCCAGGTTCCCGTCATGTTTTTGAGTGCACGCGACACTGAAATCGACAAGGTCGTCGGTCTTGAAATTGGCGGCGACGATTATTTAACGAAGCCCTTTGGCGTCCGTGAGTTGACCGCACGCGTGAAGGCGCTTTTGCGTCGCAGCTCTTTTGAAGGAACGAGCGAGGACACAAACACCATCAGTGTTGCAGGCATTACTCTGGATCAGTCTGCCCATCATGCCTCGAGCGCGAGTGGACCTATTGACTTGACGCCGCGTGAGTTTGAGCTGCTGAACTGTTTGATGCAGAGATCTGGCAAGGTTTTGAGCCGCGAGCAGCTGCTGCGCGATGCCTGGGGCTGGGAATATCTGGTCGAGACCAAAACCGTTGACACCCACGTTAAACGTCTGCGCGACAAGCTGGAGTCTGCAGGACTTGACCCCAATGTTATCGAGACCGTCCGTGGTTACGGATACCGCTTCAAGGCAGATTCCTAGTTTGAGCGTCTGCTTGCTGCGAGCCTGGTCAGAAGGGCTCTAAATCATGGCCCTGCCCCGTAACTCCATACGTTATCGCATGCGCAGTAGCGCGCGTGCTGCTGCCCTACTGCTTGCCTGCGCCATTGCGCTTGCTGGTGTCATCATCCTGATAGTCGAAGGTCAGAGCGGACTGATTGTCCACATGCTGATTTCTACCGCTGTGGGCATCCTGGTGATGTGGCTTATCACGGGTCGTTCGACCACCATTATTGACCGCGATTTGAACGCCATCACTGAAAAGGTACGCGAATACAATCGCGGCAATAAGTCTGCTCGTGTCTGGGGCTCTAACATTGCAGAACTGCGCAGCCTTAGCGAACAGATTAATCGCATGGCAGATGAAGCTGAAGAAGCCCTGACCTTAGTGCGTTCAGAACATGCGCGTGAATCGGGCTTTATATCTGATGTGTCACACGAGCTGCGTACACCTTTGGCCTCGATTAGCGGCACAGCAGAGACCTTACTGCTGGATGGCGACATGGATGAAGAAGACCGTGTACGTTTCTTGAATACAATTATTTTCGAAGCAAATCGCATGACGCGTCTAGCTAATGACCTCCTGACCTTGCAGCGCA
>Ga0131853_10012599_pt1 | contig 15498 bp, 10 predicted proteins | sample TergutLab28metaG_FD_92764 | JGI IMG/M metagenome (GOLD analysis project Ga0131853, IMG submission 92764) | Labiotermes labralis P1 segment gut microbial communities from Petit-Saut dam, French Guiana - Lab288 P1 (version 2) (version 2) | ecosystem: Host-associated > Arthropoda: Insects >...
GAACATAGTAAAGGAAATAAAACAGTACCAGAAAAAGTGGCTACAACACATACAGAGGATGGACACAAACAGACTACCAAAACAAGCACTACAATATAAACCAAAAGGACGAAGGAACATAGGGCGACCGAGGAAGAGATGGAGGGACCAAATTCATCTTGAGGATCAAGGAACAGGAAACACACCTAACCCTTCAGGAACATGATGATGATGATCATCATCGGCAACATGTCGACATTAAAATATTAGCGAACGGCACTAACAAACACAGTGTGCATGTACGGGGAAAGTACGCGGACGTTCAATCCAGGAAATGCCTGCTGACTTTCGGTCCGAAACGTTTGTTGTCCGTTTTGTTATCTAGGAATAACTGATTCATGTTTCTGTGTTCGGATGTGGTCTGTGTCACTGGGGGGCAGAACCTAGGCTGAAGACTGTCGTGTAGGAGATGCTGACGGAAATACTGGAACTGAAGGAGCAAGTTACAGGAGGCTGGAAAAAGCCTCATACAGAAGGGTTAAATGAATTCATTGTCCACTCTTCACCAAATATTATTAGGAATACGTACACAAAGAGGAAATGTGCGTGGGACCTGTGGTTTCTATCGGAGAGGAAAAATTCGTACCGGCTTCTAACGAGGTAACCTCAAGGGTAGAAACCATTTCCAATACTCAGGCATACTCATAGGTAAGATGATAATATTAAAACTGGTCTTAAAAACATATTGGAAGGGTAAGTCTGGATTAATTTGTTTCGTAACATGGAAATAGTAGAGGGCTGTTTTTGACGCGGTAATGAACTTACGGGTATCATAAAATTTGGGGAATTTCTTGACAAAATGAGGAACTGTTAGCTTCTTACGAAGAACGTTTTCTTGTAAAGGGATATTGAATGTTTCGTGCAATCATTTTTTTTGCAGTGGGAAAGCAATAAATATTAATTATAGTGAGTGTGTTTGTAGTATTGCAATGTGCATGCGTCGTACATACTGTCGTCTGTGGCCTGTCTGGCCTCACCATATCAATCTCACAAGCTGCACGATTCCTGGAAATAAGTTATTGAACGTAAAATGTGTACCTTGATTTGGTCTGCAAATTTTGTCTGAAACATTTCTCATTCTAAGAAGACCTGAGCGAGATATTGTCATAAACGATAGTCTTTTTTTTTTACCAACTTCATGCATAAATTATTTATTTTAATGCATTTATTACATTCCTCTACATGTTTCGAGCACTGTTGTGCTCATCACCAGGAGGTCAAATTGTATTAGTACAGCATCTGGTATCGTCACACTGTAGGTGACTGTTCTGTATACAGGTAACTCACGTAACCTGTATCTAGGAAGTGTGTCATCCCCGTTGTGTGTGTGAAAACTGGAAAGGGTATGAAGTCAAACACAACTGTGTCAATTAACCTTTCGACGCCTAACGTCAACTATAGTTGATGTACCGCACCGCTAACCTCTAAAGTTGCATTTTATATATTTATTCAACAAATATAGGTAACGTATATTTTAAACATGGTATATACTCTCCGTTTTTTCTTCAAAATGCAGTTTGTTTCATAATTCTAACGTATTTTGTTCCTCTATTATTCACATTTTGTATACAGGGTGTGCTAAAATAAAAAAAAAATAATTCCGGCGCTAAAAGATTAAGCTGTATTTGATGGCTATACTGGACAACTACACCACCACATAGAGAAATAACATAACGCAATAAGGCCCGGATGTAGAGATCTCTGCACCACGTGCGCGCTCAATATATATAGTAGGACCTTAAGTTCTCTTGAAGACAACCTGAAGATGGCCAGTAAAGGCCGAAACATGTAGTTGTCTAGTATAGCTATTAAATACACCTTAATTGACATAACTGTGTTGGAATGCATACCCTTTCCAATTCTCGTAACCTGTTCACTGAACAGTCACCTACAGGTGTGACGATACTAGATGCTGTACTAATAAAATTTGACCTCCTGAAGACGAGCACAATAGTGCTCGAAACATGTAGAGGCATATAATAAATGTATTAAAATGAAGAATTTGTGCATCAAGTTGGTAAAAATAAACTATTATTATATTAGGATGCACGGTAAACAGAATATAAAATATTGTCACAAATGTAGTACACACGTACGGCGTCATACGAAGTACCCATTATTTGTATCAGTTTTTTAAAACTTTAATATTATGAACAGATTTTAGGAAAATATTCAAGTATCAAATGTAATGGAAATCCGTTCAGTGGGAAGCGAGTTGATCCACGCGGACGGACGGACAGATGGACAAGACAGGCACCAGGAATATAACAGTGGCTTTTCGTAATTTCATGAAAGCTCCTAGAACTACACTGTATAGTCTAAAACAGTCTTATGGGACGTCTTTACACATAAAAAATGCCATGTACAGGGTAAAGGTATTGTGCATGTGGGTATCGTCTGTAGGTTGCTTTGAATTTGTGTGTTGTCATTCTTGAGGAAAATCAGACTACGCGTTGGACTGTTGAAAATTCTGATGCCAGCGCAGAATGTTGCTAATTTTGTAACACACTCGTGCTTCTGTAGTCCATACTTTCGCGTTAAAGCCAGTAAGAGGCGCAAATGTGAGGAATATAAAGACGAAGATGGAGCGAGAGAGAGAGAGAGAGAGACAGCCTATGGATTTACGTAGAGTCGGATATCTCTTGAGATGGCTCACTATGGCTGCAGATCCCACGCAGCCAGCCCACAGCACACACCGTAGTCTATTCTCTTTGCCTGCAGACGAGGCATGCCGTTAGGTTCAAGCCTTATTTATATTTCTGCGAAGAAGACTCAAACAGACATCAAGAGAACAAAAAGCCCTTGAAATGGCTACGACTTTGGTCCAGACACAGGATGCTGCAGGATGATACCAAGAGGCGGGGGAATATTGGTGGGGTTTGGGGTTCGGCCGAGAGCTAGATTTGGTCGCTACGGGGGAGAAACACCCGCCCAGTGGAGGGAAAGGGGGTTGTGAGGTTAGGCTTTGGGAGAATAGAGGGAGATTCAAGATGTCATATCGGGAGCCGGGATACATCAACTAGTTTATGTATTTTATATCCTCCACAGTCCATTCTAGGAAAGAATCAGGTCTGTAGAAAAGTCTTCGGAAAAAAATCTAAAAGTAAATTGGAGGAGCGGATGGGGAAGAAGCAACAGAGGAAGAAGCAACAGAGGAAGAAGCAACAGAGGAAGAAGCAACAGAGGAACAAGCAACAGAGGAAGTCTACAGTAACATCCAGAGGGTCATGTCTTTGATGAATATTTGGATATTTGTTTGTTCTTTGGGAAGTATTGATAGACCCTGAAGGTTAGGTCAACTTCAGCACCGTGCTGTGAGACAGAGATGCAAATGTAGGCCTAAAGCAGCCATTGTAGTATTTACAGCAGCATAACTTATCAGAAACAGTGCCACTGTCAAAACAATCAGCGATTAGTTCCCTAAGTAGCATTAAACGGTTGGACTTTGTAATGGAAACACAGTGTGTGTTTTGTGAGGAGGGTCTTACATCCTCATATATTTTGAGCTGTTTATACGAATTTTAAATTACAAAGGGCAACCAAGTCGCAGATAGTCTTATGCATGTCACAATGCCCTATAGATCTGTCATAGATAGTCTTATGCATGCCACAATGGCCTATAGACCTGCCACAGATAGACTTATGCATGCCACAATGCCCTATAGATCTATCACACATAGTCTTATTCATGCCACAATGCCCTATAGACCTGTCACAGATAGTCTTATGCATGTTACAGTGCCCTTATAGACCTGCCACAGATGTTCTTATGCATGTCACAATGCTCTATAGACCTACCGCAGATAGTCTTATGCATGCCACAAAGCCCTATAGACCTGCCGCAGATAGTCTTATGCATGTCACAATGCCCTATAGACCTATCACAGATAGTCTTATGCATGCCACAATGCCCTATAGACCTGCCACAGATAGTCCTATGCATGTCACAATGCCCTATAGACCTGCCACAGATATTCCTATGCTTGTCACAATGCCCTATAGACCTGCCGCAGATAGTCTTATGCAAGCCACAATGCCCTATAGACCAGCTACAGATAGTCTTATTCATGCCACAATGCCTTACACACCCGCCACAGATAGTCTTATGCATGCTACAATGCCCTATAGACCTGCCACAGATATTCTTATGCATGTCAAAATGCCCTATAGACCTGCCACAGATAGTCTTATGCATAACACAATGCCCTTTAGACCTGCCACAGATATTCTTATGCATGTCAAAATGCCCTATAGACCTGCCGCAGATAGTCTTATGCATGTCACAATGCCCTATAGACCTGCCGCAGATAGTTTTATGCATTTCACAATGCCCTATAGACCTGACACAGATAGTCTTATGCATGTCACAATGCCCTATAGACCTGCCGCAGATAGTCTTATTCATGCCACAATGCCCTATAGACCTGCCATAGATAGTCATGCATGTCAATATGCCCTATAGACCTGCCACAGATAGTCTTATGCATGCCACAATGCCATACAGACCTGCCGCAGATAGTCTTATGCATGCCACAATGCCCTATAGACCTGCCACAGATAGTCATATGCATTTCACAATGCCCTATAGACCTGCCACAGATAGTCTTATGCATGCCACAATGCCCTATAGACTTGCCACAGATAGTCTTATGCATGCCAAAATGCCCTCTAGACCTATCACAGATAGTCTTATGCATGCCACAATACCCTATAGACTTGCCACAAATAGTCTTATGCATGCCACAATGCCTCATAGACCTGACGCAGATAGTCTTATACCTGTCACAATGCCCTATAGACCTGCCGCAGAGAGTCTTATGCATTTCACAATGCCCTGTAGACCTGCCACAGATAGTCTTATGCATGCCACAATGTCCTATAGACCTGCCACAGATAGTCTTATGCATGCCACAATGCTCTATATACCTGCCACAGATAGTCTTATGCATGCCACAATGCCATATAGACCTATCACAGATAGTCTTATTCATGCCACAATGCCCTATAGACCTATCACAGATAGTCTTATGCATGCCACAATGCCCTATAGACCTGCCACAAATAGTCATATGTATGTCACAATGCCCTAAAACCTATCACAGATAGTCTTATGCGTGTCACAATGCCCTATAGATCTGCCACAGATAGTTTTATGCATGTCACAATGCTCTATAGATCTGCCGCAGATATTCTTATGCATGCCACAATGCCCTATAAACCTATTACAGATGGTCTTATGCATGCCACAATGCCCTGTAGACCTGCCACAGATAGTCTTTTTCATGCCACAATGCCTTATAGACCTGCCACAGATAGTCTCATGCATGTCACAATGCCCTATAGACCTGCCACAGATATTGTTATGCATGTCAAAGTGCCCTATAGACCTGCCACAGATTGTCTTGTGCATGTCACAATGCCCTATATACCTGTCACCAAACGCAAAGCGCCATCTGCATACAGCAGTCCGATAGTTACCATAATCAAAGCGAATTACATCTAAAGTTTTCGCGTTGTGGCCATGTTGTTACATCACACATTCCCAAAACATAACAATCATACACTCTGACTGGGGTTTCCACCTAAGAAATTCACCCTTCCTCAATTCTGGATCTCACGGTCCTGGGTGAATAAAATTTACCGCGTGCTGACAAATGTTCCGGGATATGAAGTAGTATGGGGAGGGTGGAGGTATAGCTCCATGTATTCTTAAGTTCGATGTAAATGATCAGCTTCACTCTCCGGCAGCTTTGTCCCTACGGACAGAGCCCACCGTTACCCACCGAAGAAGAGGAAGCATGATTTGCTTAGTCGGTCTGGCGTTGAGGAAAAGAGAAATATCCTTGTCCTTAAGGGGATCCTCCGTGGTCCAGCCCTTAGCCTGACCACTGCACTAGCCCAATTCATTATTATGATGGTAGAAAATTACAAAGCAATGCTTACTGCAGGAGCTGTGAAGTGACGATAAGCCTTCTGGATTCTGACGGTGCTTAAATTTAAACTTACTTACTCCATGGTGCAGTGTCCTTCTTGAGAAACTAACCGGTTTGCAGCTAGTCAAGAAATTCCCCGCATTTCATTACCGCACTCACAAGCGTCCGCCACCTGTCTCTATCCTGGTCCAGCCCAATCCAGTCCATATACAAACATCCCACCTCCTGGAGATCCATCCTAATATTATCCACCATCTACGCCTAGGTCTCCCCAGTGGTCTTCTTCCCTCCGGTTTACCCACCAAGACCCTATACATCCCCCGTCTCCTCACCCATACGCGCCACATGCCCAGCCCATCTCATTCTTCTTGATTTTATCACCCGCACAATATTGGGTGAAGAGTACAAATCATTTAGGTCCTCGTTATGCAATCTCCTACATTCCCCCGTTACCTCGTCCCTCCTAGGTCCAAATATTCTCCCCAACACCATGTTAAATGGTGCAATTTATGATGTTCTATGTGTGGCGCGTACTCGGGTTTGTTTGGTAGTTTGTGAAGTCGTTTGCTGTACCGGCAGATACGGACGTTGCGGAGCAATCTGCTACCTCGTTCTTAACAGCTGAAATGTCTCGTCTAGGGGAAACAAAATCACCCTTTAGAAACCCGTCAAAGTGTGAAGGCTGCTCACTTCGCCTGCCAGGATGCAGGCGCGAGAAGTTGCAATCTACCGATAAGCCAACCATAACACCAAAGCCTAAATTCAAGCTACAAAGAACATAGTTGCGGTCCGTTCTAACGAGACCACATCCATCCACACAAGTAGATCTGTTAATTATGCCGATATAACGTGTAATATGCCGGCCATGACCAGAAACACTCACCGAGTTGGAGAAGGCGTTGAACAGTCCGCAGCGTGGCACTGCTGCTCCCTGCAAAGCATCAAGATGGAACTCGTCTGAGAGGTGTCTAGAAAAGGTGGGGCACACTAGCACCCTCCCTTTCCACCCCTTGTTCCCACTATCCCCTTTACAACTTTTAATTTTTAACCCTTCCTCATTCAGCACTCCAACTGAACCCACAAAACCTCTTCACAAAAGATTTAAATAAAAAACTCTATCCTGCATACAAAAAAAGTTTCCCATTCCCTTTTTTTAAGTTTTTTTTCTAAACCCTTTTATATTTTACGTTTGCTTGCTGTCACCCTCGTTGATGGGTAATTTTTTTTATGGCCCATAGGTCCTCACAGCGGGCTTACCACCGCAGACCACCTAGAGAGGATGTGATGGTTTCCAAACCCAACCCTCTGCTCCGCTCCCAGCACAAACAGGAACACCCAGGACCGCCGACAGTGCACAATCATCCTTTTGGAATTATCATCAGCTATGAAGTGGAAAGCACCACGACAGAAGGGCATGTCTAAATCTTTAACCCCATTTCACGAAAGTTTTAAACCAGTTGCCAATTTTTTTTCTTCTACAGATTGCGGTGAGATTAGCTGTTCGTTCTTAACCACTCAGAGCCCGGCCACGTTAGCCTACAGGCCGACATACCTTGCGCTTTAAATCAATGGACAGGAGTCGTCTTCAGGTGCTAACAGTTCCTCCGTCAGCCACTAAATTTCCTGCACTCTATGGAACCCGTGGGCTCGGTAGCTTATTCGGTATAGCGACTGACTACGGGCTGGACGGTCTGGGATCGAATCCCGGTGGGGACGAGATTTTCCGCACGTCCAGACCGGCCCTGGGTACCACCCATCCTCCTCTACAATGGGTACCGGGTCTTTCCCGGGGGTAAAGTGCGGCCGCCCCAGTGCTGCTGACCCCCTTCTATTGGTGCGGTCATGGAAGAGTAGAGCTATAGCTCTACCCACCCTCTGGGCCACACCGGGCCTGTAACGGGATCACTTTACCGTTACCTTTACCTATGGAACACACGGCTCATTCCCTCGCTCACAAGATCTCGCCATGTGTCCCATTCCCTCACTCACAAGATCTCGCCATGTGTCCCATTCCCTTGCTCACAAGATCTCGCCATGTGTCCCATTCCCTTGCTCACAAGTTCTCGCCATGTGTTCCATTCCCTTGCTCACAGGTTGTCGTCATGTGTCCCATTCCCTCGCTCACAAGATCTCGCCATGTGTCCCATTCCCTCGCTCACAAGATCTCGCCATGTGTCCCATTCCCTTGCTCACAAGATATAGCAATGTGTCCCATTCTACTGTCGCATGAATTACACCCACCACCCTCTCGGTCTATTCTTTAAACATCCAAAGTTTCAATATTACGAAAATCTGCGTTTTGACCCACAGTTTACTGAGGCGTCTCATACGACTTCCACAGTTAACACCGCTTGTTTACTTTAACTGGCTGGTCGTTACAGCAAACGCGGACTGTTTTCCCTCTGAGGTTTTCTTTTGAAATGTGGTGTTTGATGATGCCGTCAATTGCAGGGTTGTTTAGCGTCGACGATGCACGGTACACTTAGCGGAATGATCTGGACTGGGAAAACTACAGGAAGAACGCGGACAAAATTCGTAACAGAGGACATCGAACTGTGTTCTTCAAACTGAATGCCAAAGAATACTACAGTCTACATGGTTATTCGTGTGCGTATCATCAACCAGTACAAGAGTGTGAACTCCGGACTGCTATCCAATCAAATTGCACCACACAAAAAATTAGTAAAGCTGAGACATGGCCCTAAGTGTTACTACTGTCACAAGACTGACAGAAGTTTCTTGTTTATCCCTAACAGCGCTTTGTTGATATTTACAGAGTTCACTTTTGTCTGTGTTTGAGCGCCAGCATGCACTCCAGGATGGTCAAGTTGTATTGCGTCACAATACTTTTCAAATAGTGACATTAGCCACAGCTCTACTGACTGGCTTCAGTTTATAACATGGCTGCTAATAACAACCAAATATGTACAAATTAGATGCAATTGATACACCAAATCGCCTTTACGTGGTCCAAATTTACCTCATAAGCCACCTGAAGCTACATTCAGTTTCACAAAATCTGGACAACCAGTAGAACCACAAGCTTCTCACGAACCATCATCTGGAAGGCGTTCAATCTGTCCCAGGTCGCTAGATAGAAAAAGAACGAAATGTGAGAAGTGCAAAATTATACATTTGTTGAACCCACCAACAGAAAGTGCGCCCGTTTCCTATTGCATGGCATCATTACGTCTAAAGACGCCACTCACTAACCTGAATTATGCTTCAATGGGAAATAAAAGGTTTGGCTCAAGTATTATCGTTTTTTGGGAGGCACATCTTTATCGTGGTTAGTGAGAGTGTCACTTCCAATTTGGGTAGTAATTCTGAGTTAAGAGGAAGGCGATCATTTGCAATGCAAATACAAGATACACTTCAATAAGCAATGTATTTTAAACTCCACACCAAAACATGTTAACGTAAACGCGTCGAATACGTCTTGTGGGCACAACTAAAATAGTTACGTGAACTGAATTATTCTTTGGTATTTACTGGGAGAAATTCTGTCTCACCGTCAATTTCTCCGTTGTAGACTCCACATGATTTCGCCTGGGGGTTGAACTCGTGCTTCTGCGGTGACCAACCGCCTGAGTTAGGAAACGGCCTTCCGTCAGTAAGTTAGGAAATGTATGTCATTGAGACAAACGCCAGTTTTCAAAAGGCTCAAAGCTGGGAAGCTATTCCGTGTGTGTGTGCCGGGATAGCTCAGTCAGTAGAGCGACAGGATACACGACCAGAGGCTTATCGAGGCCCACTGGAGGTCCAGTGTACGATAACAAATCCAGCTGTAGCCTGTAGCTGATAATTCAGTCTACAGCCGATATGAATTGTGTATGGAACTGCAGGCCTGTTACCATAAGTCCATACGTGCTGATGTAACCGTGCTGATCTAAAGGTTTACCTGTTTTACCAAAAAAATGTAAAAAAGAGCACATTTTTAAAGGGACCAACATAAAGGGTTACAAAATGACAGAATTCTAAATATTAATATTACAATTTTCATAAGTGAATGGTGTATAAATAGGACAAAACCAACAGTTCCTACTGTTCTTGTGTTCTTGAATCCTGTTCGGATATTAGCAGAAGTCCTTGTTCGGGGGTTGGCCCCTCGCAAGGGTTCTGAGTGCAAAAAAGACCACAACCAGATAAACCATAGGTAAAGTAAAGAAATCCCTGTACCGGTCTGGACACACTCTGAGGGTTCCAGGGGGTTAAGACCCCCGGTTGGGGGGGGGCGAGATTTTCAGTACCCGTTCAGACCGGCCCTGGGGCCCACTCAGCCTCCTATACAAAGGGTACCGGGTCTTCTCCGAGGGAAAAACGGCCAGTACGTGGCGTTGACCATCCAACCCCATCTAGCGCCGATGTTAAAGAAAGAGTACAGTTATATCTCTACTCCACTCTGTGCCTTCGTGGCCTGTTCTAAGGCGTAATTACGCTTTATAAAGTATATTTGTATTTTTATTGGCTGCAGCTGGCTTTAGGTGAAACCCAGATGAAGACTTGGAGCTTTCCTAGTTTTGTCACACAATTTGTTGACGTAATCGTTACGGATCGTCTGTAAGTTCTAGAAACTGAACATCGTGCAAACAGAACCACACCGGCCATTTCTACGTCGTTTTTCATTTTGCAAAGTTAACAGTTTTTTTAAGCCAGGAAAAGTAATGAATGGAACAGGATTTTAAATCAAACGGCCGGGCTGGTGAATGTAATGCCGCCGCTATTAGTCTGGACAGATAGTAAAGACCTTAAGTTAGGGCAGTCGGTGACACCTCAGAAATTCGAATCAAATAGCCTGTTCCATTCTAAACTGCCTCATTACCTCGAAAACCAACAAAAACATCGAACAATTACGTATTTCTTAATTTAACAGACATCTTTTGGGATGCACAGTGGCACTGCATAGCTCAGTCGGCATTGCTATTCACTACTTGCTGGACAGTCCGGGGATCGAATTCCGTTGATGGCGAGGTTTTCAGCATCTGTCCGTATCGTCCCTGGCACCCACCCAGGCTCCTGTAGAGTAGGTACAGGGTCTCTTTCCCAGGGGTAAAGCGGCCGGAGCGTGGCGTCAACCACCTACCTCCATCTAATGCCGATGTTAAATAAACAGTAGAGCTATACCCCTACTCTCCCTCTGGGCCTTCATATCTTGTACTAGGGTGAACTGTGAAAATGAATGCATGAGCGTGGTTTCGATACCAGACTGTACGCAGTTCTTTTCAAAAGGCTTGAAATAATGTTCTGGTTCTGCAGGCAAGTCCATATGCCTGCCAAAGTACAGCACGTTGCGCGGGTTGCGTATGTAGCCAGGGTTAGTCAAGCGTTTTGGACGTTGGATTCTATGCAGTTAAACCTGCTTTGGACAAAAGTGGTGTATGTTACAGTGGCTTACACAGTGAGTGTGTTGACTGGGATCGACATTCAGTGCTGTAACTTCAAATACAAGAAGGAAGGCACAGAAATCAGGACGCCCGTTTTCGCACTACGTAAATCTTTAGGCCTATACATTATTATTATTATTATTATTATTTAGCACCTGATTTCTTATTTTTTCCTGTATGTACATGTGTAGTGTCGATCTCAGTGGCCGCGCTGTCTGAGGCGTGGGACTTGACTGTTCGCTATCGGTGATTGCGGGTTCGAATCACGACGTCGCAACCCAAAAGATCGCAGTGTCGGTTTTCACAGTCTGAGAGCCTTAAATCTTGTAATTCGAAGAATCTGTGTCAGAGATAAGCAGCTTGCAACAGTCTATCCACAGAATGACAACAAGAATAAACAGTATTAGCCGAATTTACGTCTAAATGATGTAACAGAACTTGGCTTTCTGTGATACTGTCAACTCCCACGAAATACACAACGGTCCTTATGTGAATCCACCGCGGTAGCACAGTGCTTAAGGCACTGTGCTACAAATCGGAAGGTCGCTGGTTCGATCCCAGATGGTGTCATTGGAAATTTTCATTGACATAATCCTTCCGATCGCACTATTGCCCTGGGGTCGACGCAGCCTCTAACAGAAATAAGTACCAGGAGTATTTCCTGTGGGCAAAGGTGGCCGGTGCGTAAGGCTGACAAACTTACCACCATCCTGTGCCGTTGTCATGTAATCTGGGAACATTAACTTCCTAGAACCCTCTGGGCCACTCCAGGCCTGTAACGGGACTGCTTTACCTTATGTGAATCTAAATGGTAAAATCGAGCGGTGTTAAGATAGAACTACTTAGAGGTCATGCACTGACCTTGAGTTAGGGCACGCGAAATGTTACACACTGGAATGGCTAATTATTCCTAATTCCTGCTTATTCTATGCATTTTGCCTTGAAACCCAGAGTATAAGAAAATTGACATTTTTGTGATTCAGAGTCGCTCTCAGCGGTATTCCACGTCTTTCCCGTCACTAAACGAACCTTCTCTAGCTCCAGGCTTGTTTTCTCAAGTATTTTGAACTTCATTTCCAAACTCAGAAATGTTACCTGCACAGTCTTCCATTACTAGAATTGTTTCATATAAAATAATGGGCATATTTTTGGTTAACCTTTTGGCGCCGGAATTATTTTTTAATTTTAGCACACCCTGTATATAAAGTGTGAATAATACAGGAACCAAATATGTTAGAATTATGAAACAAACTGCATTTTGAAGAGGAAAAAAAACGGAGAGTTTATACCATGTTTAAAATATTCGGCACCTATATTTGTTGAATAAATATATAAAATGCAAATTTGGAGGTCAGCGGTGCGGTACGTCAATTATAGTTGACGTTAGGCGTCTAAAGGTTAATAACGACATTCTCGTTTCCCGCACCCAAATGTACTCTTCGCTTCAGATGCAGACATTTGACGTATTACGATACCAGAACGCAATGTGGTACTGACCAAAACATAGTTTCTGACCTGGTCAAGAAATTCCCTCCACCTATCAAGGAAAAATGAGTGTTCATGTTGGTGTCCGCAATAGCACAGCACTAGACAGCGTAACTGAGCCAGACGATCCATTCTGCACCCTCGCAAAACTTTCACTATGAGGCACATTGCTACCTAAATTGATCGTCCTGTCTAAATCAACAAAGTGATAGTCTTCCACTAATTTCTCCGGCAAAAAAAAAATAAATAAATAAATATCGTAGCCTAGACTTATCTTGTCAACTCCATGCCTGCTACATGTCCCCTTTATCTAATCTCTTTCGCTTTGCAAGTCCTAATAGTCTGTTATAAAACAAAGACTAATCAGGCCACAAACACAGAGCGGTCCAAAAGTCTTAGCACTGATTTTCTAAACCTTTTAGCGCCGGAATTATTTTTTTTTAATTTTAGCACATCCTGTATATAAAATGTTAATAATACAGGAACGAAATAAGTTAGAATTATGAAACAAACTGCACTTTGAAGGAAAAAAACGGAGAGTATATACCATGTTTAAAATGTCCAGTACCTATATTTGTTGAATAAATATGTAAAATGCAACTTTATAGGTTAGCGGTGCGGTACAACCACTATAGTTGACATTATGCGTCTACAGATTAAGAAACGAAGACACTTGCGGAACACACACATCATTTTTATTCAAAATAAGCTCCATTTGCACGTACAATTTAAGAAAAGCTGCCGAAAATTCCTCATTTTGGACCTTCTTTAATTAAACATTTACGGTTTCTTGGATCCCAACAACATCCACACAGTGAAGTCCTCTTAACTTCATTTGCAGCTTGGGGAACAGAAAATAGTCTGGCGGAGATAAATATGGAAAGTACGGGAGTGATAAATGGTTGTAATATTTTCCAAAATTGGGAAACACTTGCAGCTTTGTGGGCGGGCGCATTAGCGTGCAACAAGACCGGCTTTGAAACAAAATTTTATGACAACTCTCTGTTCATTTCCGCCATCCGTGCCGTAAAGAGAAAACTAACTTTACAAGACAAATTATAACTCGTACTGTACACTGTCGAAGATAAACAAACGAAACTCGGTGTGTGAACGGATGTTGGTTGATGGTACTTAGTGGGTTGACCGATAGATCGATCTAGTTCCGCTGTTTAAAAGAAATCAGCCCTAAAACTTATGGATCGCACTGTGTACGCAGCACAGACTCTTTATGGTAGGGATTAAAACGATATAATTACAATATTCCGTGATACATATTTATTTTACGAGTAAATAAGCCAGCACGCAATGGCCTGTACGTCAAATAAGGTAACTCATTGGAATTTTGACGTTTTGCTGACCGTGCATCTCAGTATATTTATCTCAGTATTTAACCAAACTGATGCACAAAATTTGTTTCACAGTAAGTTTTTATTTCATACCTCTACATGTTTCGAGCACATGTGCTCATCATCAGGAGGTCAAAATTACATTTCACAGCCTCTGGTATCATCACACGTCTCGTGCACCAGACGGCCACCTATACGTGTGATGATACCAGAGGCTGTGTAATCCAATTTTGACCTCCTGATGATGAGCACATGTGCTCGAAACATGTAGAGGCATGAAATAAACTTATTGTGAAACAAATTTTGTGCATCAAGTTGGTTAAATACTGAGATAAATATCCTTTGGTTTCGTTATTAGTTTGAAGATATAAACTGTTGCTGGAAGTTGGGAGCTAGGAATTGAAATTCCACCTGGCAGTTGAATGAAATGTTGTAAGGAATGAATAACTGCCCTTGCTGATTTAACAGAGAGGGTTCGTAAGATTATAGAGTAAACCACACAGATATTTGTGTGCCACTTGCTTTGACATTTAAAGAGTATGCAGTGTGACCCTCGTGACAAACAACAACTGTTTTCTTAACCAGCATGGACGTGTTACAGTCAAGTGGCTAGCAGTCTACATGTGCAGCCAGGTTGAACTGTAGACAATCTGCATTTGGTCCACACAGTAGATTTACGTGTTTCGCTTGTTTTTCTGCATTAAGCAACCAATATTTCCATATACAGCAATCAACGATTCATATTTCTAATGAAATCATGTGTTTTCTGTGAGGTATGATCTAAAATTTATACATAACATAATCTTAGTTTAATAAGAAACGCACACAAATATTTACGCAGTACAAACAAATTTGCGTACCGGATCTTCTTACAAAGAAAACTGAGCGCACAGCTTTCGGGCATTCAAAACCCAAAGTGTTGTGTAGAAGTCAATATGCAATCGGAAGGCCCTGCAACCAGCCAACACAACGAAGGTCTCAGTGGCTTTCCTCTGAGATAGAGACAATGCCGAGCTGATAGCAACAATAATCGTTGCCTTGCAAGACTCATACACAGCCTGCCCAAAATTAATTTCAAAATTTCCGTCAAAATTCATCCCTCCTGAAGTTACAAAAATTTCGTCATAATGCAGCCCTCCAAACACACCATCCAGCCCTCCAAACACACCATCTAGCCATCCAAACACACCATCCAGCCCTCCAAACACACAATCCAGCCCTCCAAACACATAATCCAGCCCTCCAAACACACCATCCAGCCCTCCAAACACATAATCCAGCCCTCCAAACACACCATCCAGCCCTCCAAAC
>Ga0131853_10012601_pt1 | contig 15498 bp, 11 predicted proteins | sample TergutLab28metaG_FD_92764 | JGI IMG/M metagenome (GOLD analysis project Ga0131853, IMG submission 92764) | Labiotermes labralis P1 segment gut microbial communities from Petit-Saut dam, French Guiana - Lab288 P1 (version 2) (version 2) | ecosystem: Host-associated > Arthropoda: Insects >...
GTTCTGGACAGATGCAACACTTCGCAAATATACTGTGAATTGTTCTGGACAGATGCAACACTTCGCAAATACACTGTGAATTGTTCTGGACAGATGCAACACTTCGCAAATATACTGTGAATTCAAGAAGAAAACTAAGTGAACGAAACTGTTGAACTTTACTCAAAGTAATGTCTCAATGTCAACATTATAAAATAAAATATGTCTTAAGTACAAAATATTTGAAACAAATTAACTCGAGAGTTTAAGTTGCCATGAAAGAAATTTTCTAGATCCTCTGTTGCATTTAGTGTTTTCCTTTTGCAATAAATCTCTACCGCAGTCGATGCATTTGTGTTTGTATGGATAGCAGAATTCTTGTAACTATTTTCTGCAGCCCACACATAAGGTCCATTCATCTTCCTTAGTTGTTTGCACTTAGTTTTCCCAACACTCACAATATTTCTGTCAGAATCTTCATCTGTCTCTTGAATTATGAGTATCGCTTTTCATTGACTTCTTTTTCTGCATTTTCTGACCTTGTAGACCTGAAGTACTGGAGCTGTTTACACTTTAGATTTCTCTGCTCTTTGATTTGATTTCCTGTTTGCTTCTTTCCTTTTCCACGATGTCATTAGTTTTTCAGTAGTAAAAAAAAGAGAGTTGTTATTTCTTCAGTTGAATATTTCTTCGGTATCTTCGGGACTGGATTGATCATCTGCAAAAGTCTGGAGGAAGTAATTTCTTCAGGCGAGGCGTCAAAAGGGAGTATACTACTGTCAGTACTTACTGAAAGTTCCGCTGAACTAAGTAACACATTTTGAGAGTTGGTTACTGCAGTATTGGTTACACAAACCACAGTCATATTTGGAGGTGCCCTTTCCATAGAAATTATATTTTCACTGGTATCAAAAATGGAGGGCAAATATTCAGTCACTCTGTTGCGGTTGAAAGGATAAATACCCGGCAACTCGAAAGCACTTACACCAAGAGCCACGGAAGCAAAGTACTCCAAGCAAACCCAATGAAGCGCGCCATACGATATCGAGTGTTTCACAAGCTGCGGTTTCGTTTTAGAAATAAGATTTTAAAGGTCCACAAATTCATATCCAAATGCTGTATGTTACTAGTATAGGGACTCTGTAGACTACAGATTGTAACGTTTAATATGTTTCTTGAGTAGCTGCAGGTTTGTGAGCTTCTCAGAAAGGACGCTGCTCCATGCAGTTAGTTTAGTTAGTTATTTATTTAAGAAGGAAGAAAGTATTAGACTTAGTCGCTAATGAGAAAATATTGTTCAATGTCGTAAAGTCCTAAATTTCATACAAATAATACGTATACAAAAATTCAGTATCCACACTGCCTCCACACGACAGAGACCAATTCAGCACCATACAATGTTCCACTGGACAAGGCTGCACAATGAGCATGCTGCTATTCGTTTTGGTTTTGAATCCACTGATATGCCTGTCGGAGCGACAAGTTAAGGGCATTAGAACTGGACTTCGGACAACGAAAACCGCGGTGGCGGCATACGCCGAAGATGTCACGAGTTTTGTGACGGCGCCTGCATACATTCAAATAATCGGGGACCTCCTATTGACCTACGAAAGGGCAACGGGTGCTCGTTTGAACACCCGAAAATCCAAAGCTATGGCGACAGGCTCGTGGGACATATCGATAGACATGATGGACTTCACTTATTATCAGGAAATAACCATACTTGCCCTAAGATGCATGAGTACAGTAACCCGTTCACAGAATGTCATTTGGTCGAGGGCAATGGGGAAGGTCAAAGCCCTGGCGAGAGAGGCGTACGGTCGGGACTTATGTCTAAAACAACGAATCCACTACGTGCATAACTTTTTACTCTCCACACAGCACAGATTTTTCCGACCCCGAGGGAGGGAGAGTGACAACTCTTAACGTCAAAATCCTGGTATATGGCGTGGTGCGGTCTTCAGGGTGCCTCTGTCAACCTCACAACGCCGGACGGAGGCATGGACTTGATCGATGCCGCAGCCAAATGCCATGCCCTCTTTCTTACCAGATTTTGAACCCAAGCGGACAGGAGTGTGTCGCTGACTGCTGAGTGGCTCTTTGTATCGCCTCGCTATTTCCCAGGACGAACCCCCTCCCCCCCCCTCCCGGTCACATAAGAGTGATTCCTCGGACCTTGGAATACCTACGCATTTATTTTCACGAATGGGCGTATATGGAACTCCAGAGGCAGGCCGAAACAGGGCGGGCTTTTAAACGAAAGGTGTATGACACCTTGCGAACTATGTCTACAGCGGAGACGAAACCACGGGTGGTGCGCATCATGCATCATCAGCCAGCCATTGACTGGTCTCGAGTGTGGGGCAATCTCCACAACGTAATTTCGCCAGATGGAGCTAAGTCAGCATGGTACTTGGTGATTCATCATATTATACCCAAGAAAGTGAGGTTGCGCAGAATTCGACTGACGGACACGGACAAATGTACACAGTACTGCAGGCATGACACCAAATTAAATCGCCTCACCGCGTACGGGGTGAGATAGGAGATTTGGGAATGGAACCGCCCACGGATGGCTCGGTTACAAAGGACGGACCCGAGACGCATACCCAAGGAATGACCCCTTCGTCCCTGTTTCAAACTGTGGCCCCGACAAATACATCAGGCGACCATGTGGTTATTGGCGAGTATGGGTTTTTGTGTGGTGAATCACCGCAGGACCTTATCGGTACTGGACAGCACTGACTGTATACGTCGGACGCGGTGGAAGTTATATCAGGACAAAAATAGGATGCAACTGATGGAGAATTATGCAGACGTGTTTTAAGCAGGCAAGGAATACCGGAACTCTCTACTAACGGGATGAACAGCAAGCACACAATTCGTCACTTGCACACATTACGCAGGCCTAAAAAATCAGATCTCTCACACCTCTTTTTTTTTAAACCCGTCTGCATGTTGACACCCGTCCGGGGAGCAGGATTGATAGTTTGGAATGGCAGGAGTGGTGGAGGAAACGCGTATTGCATTACGTTGGCACTTGAAACTGTGTATTTGAAACCATTAACTATATACATGTTTTGTACAATAGTTGTCTGTGAATACGTGGCCTTTGGCTGTTCAAAATGAAGGAATGTAAAAAAAGGTACACATATTACCTTCACAACATAAAGACAAATTTATCACACACAAACACACCAACACAGAGACAAATGGAATACACACACTGCTTTCCATAGACAGAAATTTAATACATACAGTGCCTACACAACATAGAGACCATTTCAGTACACAAACTGACAACACAACATAACGACCAATTCAGAACATACGTAGCTTTCACAATGTGTAAACAGTTCGTTAGTAATTCTGTAATTTCTGGGAAATATATTTGGACCCTGTGCATTTTCTAATGCCAGTACACCATTCTGAGTAAACGATGTTCTTCAGATTGGCTCAGTATGCAATTCTAGGTTTTGACGGTGTGTATAAGGTGTGTAGGCTACATGCCTAACAGGGAAGCTTCATCAGCGGAAGTGGAATCATAGAGTAATAATAATACTGATAAACCACTTTTATTACAACGTCATAAATAATTACTGTTATTCAGGATTGTAATACTGTAATTCAGGATTGTGGTTCAAGGCTTGTAAATAAAATGTGGGTAAAATGAAGATCATTTTTAAGTGTTCAAATAGAAGGACTATTTTGTAATTTGGGCAAATTCTGGATTTATTGTAGATACGTTCTCCTAACAAACAAAAGGCAAGAAGTGTGTATATTGCTGATGTGACAAGTTTTCAATAATATTTCTAGATATGTACCATACGAACTACCTTCACCTACAGATGACACTTGTGTCGCTGCCGTTCTGCTGTCTTCCTTGCCCTTTCTATCTGCCCGTGAATTCTCCTACCCAGTGACACTCTGATTCGAATCTGTACCCTGGATTCTTGCAAATTTCGCTTTGGTCGTGTAGTTCTCAATTCTGTTTCGGCAGGGACCCTCAGGGCCAGGGTCCTGAAGTAATGTTGCAGTATAAGTTTTAGGTTTTTGCTTTTTTTGTTATACTCGGTAAAACTCTCGTTTTCTGTGTTGTTTTGTACATTGTACGAGTATTTGTGATGATTACAAATTCTTTGAGCCTAGACTGAACTCTTAAGCTTGTATCTTAGTGGGGCCATATCGTGCTCACTAACAGTCTTAGATCCATCTAGCAAAGTGTTGCGTATGGCCCATTATATTGTCTATGTTTATTGTATTTTGCTTCGCATTCCCCTGGCCTCAGCGGTTCAGGTCAGATATGTGATTAGGACAGCTGGCCAACGGGAGACGGGGTGCGGTTATGTCCGTCGACGTGAACGAGGTTTTCATCGACATGTCAGACTGGCCCTACTTTGTGTAGAATGACAAAGAATAGCGGTCGAATAGCACGTGCGTACGGTGGCACATCGCTTGTGACATTTTGACTTCTTATTTTCTGCTCTATCTACATAAGTCTACGTGAATTTCGAAAGTGCAGCGTTTTAAAGTTAAGTGCTCTTATTGAACTGAAATACTGAATTTTAATAAACCACTACGTAATTATGGAAGATTTGTATAGCGATCGAAATAGGGAACATTATCAAACTTTATTTCTGGTTGAATTCTTAATGCCAAAGTATACAAGAAAGAGACGAAAATTACGAATCTCAAGACAGAGTGTAAAAAGAAGGAACAAAAGACACTCTTTGTCAGTCTCTGAAACAAGGAGTTCAGTGTGGATTGACATGCCCCTTAGGCTAGAAACTTATACAGAAATTTTGTAATCTAACATCATGCTTCTTACCTTCTTGTTGTCAAGTGTATATCAGCGTTTGTGTTCTAAAGGTGCAGTATTTGCGGCTGTGTGGACATGATACTCGCATATTGTGGGCACTACGTCGACAGATATCTGGGACTTCACAAACCAGGTTTATGGGTCGACACATCAGCAATTTCGTTGTAATATTTTTACAAGTCATCTGTTTTTTACTTTTGATGCAGGACGAGCAAATCTTCCGTTTCACAAAACACCGTTTCGACTGATATGTAGCTTCTGCTGTGGACAAATTAGAGTCGTTGAATTGTGTGGACTGTATAAACGGCGGACATTTTCTGCTGGGTAAAAGGACCTTTATGAAGAAAAAGTATCAATCGCTGGACAACTAAAGATTCTAGTGCAATATAGGCTCATATTCTGCTAAAATCGTAAGACGCCTTCGAGAGAGGAAGTAAACGAAAGAGAAAAGTAAAATTTTCCTTTACACACACCACGAAGGCATCTGGGGGAAAGGAGGTATAGCCCCGCTTATTCTTAATCTCTGCGTTATGTACAGTAGAATATTTAGCGCATTGAATAGGAGGCTGGGTGTGCCCCAGAGCCGTCTGGAATTTTTGGAGAAAAGAAAAATTCCCTATTTTTCTATCGGCATCCATATCCCAGATCGGCAGGCCCGCAGCCTAGTCATTATACAGATTGTCCAGACTCCTGAGACGTAATTTTAAAGAGTATAATACGAAGAATGACACTCAAAACATGGCAAGTATTGGAAGATTTTAAGGCGAAAGATTGTGGCTGTGTGATAAATGTGATGGAAAGATGTTACCTTTTATGGACTCATGAAAGGACTAATGTAATACGAGAGGGTAAGTTCAACAACAACGAAAGTTATATAATGCGAAATAAGACTTACGAAGAAAACCCCACATTGTTTCTCTAAATACAGCTTCAGGCAATAACCAGAGAATTGTGAATGTATTTCCATACAAACAGCAGTAAAGTCTGTACTGGGACAAGACTTGAAGTAAATAGTCTTAAAATGGTAATATCCATAACATGTCGGTCAGGAATGTAAAGGTTTTATGACTAGTTGAGCGACATTCAATTAACAAAAAAGGACAGCAACAGATCTCCGTTTTGCTCCTGTTTAGTAAGAAGCATGGTGGAATGGAACAATTCCAAATTTGTATTATGCATAGTGGTCACTGATTTACCAGTTACCATAATTATCTTTTGCCTTCTTTAACGCTTTTTGGTACCTAGAGGTAGGTTATAGTTATTGAATTCTACAATATAAACATTTAATTGTTATAATAATTTCTCGCCTTTAGCCATAAGTACCGTACGCAGCTGAAAATGGAGACATTGCCTTAACGCTTTCATAACTCTTCTTATTCTTTGCACAGTGCGCTGTTGTTTACTGATTATTAGAACGATTAGCAAATATTTCCATGAACAAATACTAATCCACACAAAATAAAACCAAAAAATGCCCTAATGTAAAACTGTATATTTACATACAATCTGTCATAATTCTGACATGTTTCGAACTATCTTGATCATATTAAAGAAGCTACTTCACATCCATAAATTGTATATAAAATCATGGATGGATTATTAAAGTACCAAAATTTGGGTATAAAATGTCTGTAGATATCATAAATTTCTTTTCATCAACACAGAACCGTTTCGTAAGACGTGAAGTTTGTAGTATTATAGAATTTTACAAATGTTCTGGAATGTAACTTAAGAAAATAATTGTAAATAGTAATGATAATAATGAATATAAATAACAGTACACATAATTACATACGACTATATTTGCTTAGTGATTATGCGTACGTCATACGATGGTTATTTTTGTGTACTGTATCAGGGGGATGTCAAGTTTATGTTTTGGTAGCCAACTTTAATCGGCTGGTATTTGTAACAGAGTAGCAAACAGTTTTATTTGAGGTACGAAATTAATTTTTATAACATGTTTTAATGGATTTTAAAAATCAAAGTTTAAGAAATCCAGTATTTTTAAGCTCCCTTTTTTTTACTATCGACTGTGTGCAATTCTACATTTCACATGCATTTATTCTTGTTACAGAAATTTATTTTATTTTCGGTAGTGGATGAATATCTTCAGTGCATTTTTATTTAGGTAGCTGAATGAACCCTATATATATATTCTTCGATTTCATTACTACCAGATTTATCTTATTCATTTCCGTAAAATATTGATACCGTTCCAAGTCTCAAGTACAACAAAGAGCATAATTAAAATAATTCGTACGTCTTGAGCAAAATTAATCTACGTTCATATGTATTGCCTCCGCAAAAATTCAACTTAAAACAAGAAAAATATATATAGCCGTCTCCACAGTTCTTTTCTACTCTAAAATCTTATTTCAATTACAGCATTATACGCTTTCACTAATACTGCAATTAATATAATGCTACAACATCACAGTTCTACAACGATACATTCCAAGCCCCCTTATTTATACATATCACGTACGTTATATACATCTTGTAACACAATTGTAATTTCCGAGATCTCCCACAAATATTGCACCTGTATTATTTATTTCTATTGATATCCTTTGAATGGGCTTGCGAATGGCTGCTAATATAGCGGAATTATATATCTGATTTGTTAAAATGATAAGTTTGTGTATTGACTGAGAAAGCATGCATTTTTAGTATGTATGTATGTATGCATGCATGTATGTATGTGTTTATGTACGTTTGTATGTATGTATGTATGCATGCATGTATATATGTATGCATGTATGTATGTATGTATGTACGTACGTATGTATGTATGTATGTATGTATGTATGTATGTATGTATGTATGTATGTGTGTGTGTGTGTGTATGTGTAGGTGTGTATGTGTGTATGTGTGTGTGTGTGTGTGTGTGTATGTATGTATGTACGTAGGTATGTATGTATGCATGCATGTATGTATGTGTGTGTGTATGTATGTATGTATGTATTTGTGTTTGTGTATGTATGTGTGTGTGTACGTATGTATGTAATGTATGTATGTATGTATGTATGTGTGTGTGTCTGTATGTAAGTATATGTGTACATATGTATGTACGTATGTTTGTAGGTAATGTACGTGCGTACGTACATACTTACTTATATGTATGTGTGTATTCTGCATATAATACTATTTTAAAGAAAATGTCCTTAATTGTTCCATGTATTTTGCAAGATTTCCTTTAGAGCCCGATTTTAAGTGACACTGCTGACACCCATTGTATTCAAATTTATGTGTATACCCTGCGTGAAAAGCCTTACAATCTCTTATAATTTCATTAATTAATTACATGGGAATTTTGTGGACGGTCATGTGCTGCAATTTCCCTTTACCCAATCTGACCTATAAGTTCTTGTCATATCAGAAACTTTTTGTTGTTAATCTTGTCAGAAAAGTAAATTTACTGAAATATTGGACAGGTCGTAACCTAAAGCTAAGTGCGCATTCAGTCATTCAACAATACTGCCAATTACTGAACGATTTATTGTAATAAATGCTTACACTTTAAGACGAGAATGACGAATCACTTGGCACGGACTCGCTTAGGACTGGTAAGAGATCTGATCACTGCAGCTGATAGTGTGGGAAGTCAAGAACACAGACAGGTGCATATGTTCAGTTGCTTTCGTTTCAAGCCAGTTAACTAACTACGCGAGGAAATGTTCTTACTGACAAACTGGCAGTTGCTCATCAAATCAAGAATTTCACAGACGTGAGATATCAGGAATTTTAAGATCGTTTCCGAAAAAATCCGCCACTGATTACTGTTACGAATAAAATTAATCCAAAACGTTAAAAATACGAAATTTAATTAAATTAATATTGTTATTGGGAAGAATTTATTAGTGCAAACCCGACCCTCTCTATGTCGTACACTTGTCCTTTTGCCTGAAGTTCATATCTGTGCCCATGCTCGTAGTTTTTGATTACTGAATTGGAGGCTAAATGACCAAAACCAAATTTTAAAAGCTTAGTTTAAGAATGTTGTATTTGTCATTGTGATATTGAACGACAAAAGGCTTTCTTTATATGGTCACCATATTCTTATCTTCCATTACACATAAATATTCTGTCATTAAATCGTGTATAATTTTGCTACAGTTCGTTGCCACATGCTCCTTATTATTCCAAAAATTTGTATTGAGTAGTTCTTTTGTTTATCCGACCGTCCACATCCGCACGTCTGAATGTAATTATTTGAAGTCACAAGTGAACCGATTGTTACGGTAATCTCCTCCAGATTTCAAGAAGACAGTTCAGACGATTCAGAAATTTAAGTGAAAAACACACACAAGCGGTTTACTTTTTATTCGTGAAGAAATTAAATGAGACCAAACAAGAGAGGCAATGTAGTATAATGTAATGCTGAGACACGTTCGCGTAACTACTGTTGCCATGGGAAAACAATAACTATTAGGCATTCTGAGTACGTGTTTGTAGCCTTAATTATCCAACATGCAATGCGCTGAAGCCGTTCTGTATTTTCATCCGTTGCCTGTCTGACTGTATCATATTTTTTAAATTTATCACATAAATGGCACGATTTTCGAAAAAAAATTATTTAACATACAAAATATGATTCGATTTTCTCTGCAAATTTGATCAAGAATATTTCTCATTGTAGGAAGAACTGAGCGAGGTGTTATCATAAATGTACATACATCTTCCTGTAAAGTGTCCCTTTTTCTTGTCAGATGTTAACGGAACTTACATTTTCTTGGCAGACTACCAGTTCTAAAATATCAAATTTTATGTAAATCCGTCCATTGGAAGCCTAGTTGTTCCACGCAGTCAGACAGTTGGATAGACAGACAGACATGACGAAGCTAATAGTTGCTTATCTCGATTTTGCGAAAGCTCCTAAGGATGATACTGCCGTAATTTGATTGAAGACCGTTTAGTTTAGTCGAGGCTTTGTTTAATTAAATGTAACCCGGTCTTAGGCGGGGTTCTAATTTCATCCAACACACAAGCAAGATTGACCACATCTAACAGATGAGTTTACACCGAGGAAGAAAAGCGATAGTCATAGAGATACAAAGAAGATTCTAAGTAAAGTTAATTTCGATGCAGTCATATGCACGTTATATAGACCGATCAATCAAAAGTCTGTCAAACTTGAATTGGTTCTAATAAGAAAGCAGAATATACAAATCAACGTCAGTACGCGAGTCACTATTGAATTCTCGATTCTTACCAAAGAAATAAACTCATTTTGTGCACACCCTACAGGTAGACCACTTTCGTTCCATTTATTCCAAGATACAGTGCCTCGTTACTGTATATGTTCTGTACGTCACGAGCACATTTTTTAATATCGACTGAAATATAAGTGAATTAACTATAAATTAAAGACTGTCTTAAATCTTTAGTCTCTTGAAATAAAATATAAATCATGATTCAGAAGGGGTTCAGCTTTTATTTAATTTGTTTATGCATGAATTTTGTTTATTGTTATGGTGATAAAACAGGTAGCACGTGTAGTTACTGCTCTGATTTATTTCTTTTAAATCACTGGTCACTGCTATTGCCACCTGCATTAATATCAGATCTCTCCTGTTTTGTTTCTCAAAAGGTCTATGTAATTATTTCTGTGTTCACCAGAATTAACGGAGTTTATTTAAGAAAAGAATAAGAAGAAATTGGTCTTTGAAACGGAAAATGAGTGCGAGATCTGAGGATGAAGCTTTTAATCTTCTGTTATGTTACGCTGTGCCGAGTGATAATTGTTTACTTCCATTTTCAGGGATAGACTGTTAGACTGAAGGCGACAGGTTTCTATAAAACGTCGACATGGCCTACCATCGTAAGAGAATTTAAGCCTTTGAGAATGTATGAATTTTCTGTGAGGTACAAAATGAATTTTTAAAACATCTGTTCAGTGAAATTTGTACTGCGCTCTTTTCCTTGTCACTGAACCAATAGCCCTTACTCACCTTCATCTTCAAAGCTGCTGAAGACAAAAGGGGTGACGCCTTGGGATCTTCCTACCAAGTGATGTTCTTTCGGTATTCGGGAAGCATCAGAGAAGGATTTACCTTTTTTTGTTTACTCGGGCTGAAAGAGTTAAATCGTTAAGACCTTAAACATTATGCGTACGGGTTGGTTTAGCTCTAAATCTCCGAAATTTTGCCACATACTTTATGTGCCAGTCATTACTGTCACAGTAAACACCCGTTATTTTCCTATACTGCCTTCACAAATTTGCCCTTCTAACGGAATTGCACTCTGCTTTATGTGAGATGTGAAATAAATTTGTCTACACACTGGGCATTAGCTTCATGTTCCAAAGAGTCACACAATATAGAGTGCTGTTTATGTGTGTAACTTCTTTACTGCCAATTTAAAGGAGGAGATGGGAGTTTTACCGTGAACTCGAAAGTTAGCAATTTATAATTACAGAGCCACGCTGGCATAGCTTGACTTAACCGGGACTATAGTGACATACATAATTATGAAACTCAGCTACCTGGAATAATTTGCGGTCTTGCTTTTGCTCAATTACGATATCATTAGACCTTGTAACTGTACAGTAACTGGATTTGCTTGATGTTAAACGTGCTAATTTACCGTAAACAAATAGCACAAGAGACAAGAATATGATGCTGCATACTCTGACGAGTTACTACACCTTACAGTCTGTACCAGTCACAACGGCTAGGTTTCTTCATTTAGAGCTAGGTTACGTCCCTACCGCTTTACCACGGAGAACACAGCTGTCGATCCTCACATTATAGGATGGTGTGTGGTTTCCAAAGCCGGTCTGGATGTTGTGGGGCATGTTGTACCACCCTGGAATCGAAGCGAGCTTTTCTCTTTTCCAGCCCTTAGCCTAGTCCCTCAGTGTATGAGATATGCCGGCTGTTTCTCACAAAGGAGGATGTGCGTGATCTGTAAACAGTAACTACCCAATGTAGTAGAGTTCTTGAGAACTAACAGTTCTTCGACTAATCTGGAGCTTTCATCACCGTCTTCATACAGTCTTATCGCTGGGACCTATACCAAGCCAAAATAGTCTTGTGCACACATTCTTACTCTGGTTCTGTAAGACCAAATTTAATATTATCTTCCTATACATAAATTTATCTTTGCAGTCGTCTGGCCTACTCAGGTTTCCCAACAAAAATTTTGTGTTAATTTCTCATCTGTGAAATTTGAGTTTCTTATGGCAGTAACAATCACAGTATCGTCGTACGTGGTAGAGGCTGATGGTGTAGTCAGTAAGTTCGTCCGACACGCCTGTAAACTACAAAACTATACAACTGCACATCGTTATATCGCAGAAGAATCCAATAGTCATTTTTGCCTTTCTTATTCCTGCTGAATGCAACTGACCTTTCACTTTCTTTCACTTTATCATTCTAATAATTGTGTATAAAAATTACGTAAGCTTTTTTTTTTTGTTTTTGCGTCTGAGAGATCATTACGGATATACTTGGATAATATGGCTGCATATATTATTGGGTGAAATTAAAATAATTGCTTGTTTACAGAGATGCATATTTTAAAAATAACAAGGTTTATTTACTGGATATAATCACCCAATTACTCTTAGTCCTCTAAAAAACTGAAGTGTTTTATACATTTCTGTGCTCAAACAGGTTTCAGTCTCCTCAACGTGCATCCTATAAGACCCTAGACTTTGATTTTGTGCCATTAAGCGTGTAAAGAGTAAGAAGTCGTGGTTGTTACAAACAAGATCGGTAAATAACAATAAATTGCAGTGGAAGCCATGCTATGTATGTCTGAGATAGAATATTCATATTAGCCTTAGCAAAAGCAATTTAATATTTTACCTCTCAGTACCGGTACTGTTTATACAGTATGTTTTTATTTCATCAGGTTTTGTAAGTTTTACTTTAGTACGACAGTAACTGTATTTCTAGATATTTATAACTTAATGACGTTTAGTAGTTTTTGTTAATATTGATCTCATTGGCAACAAATTGCGCACGTGCACCGAAATTCTTTTCTCAATTTTTATTCAAGATTTTCTCTTTGAAATTTAAACAAACTTATGCTAGTATCGCACAGTGGCTGGCTTCACTGCTGACAATGAGATAATACTTATGAGTTCGAAATGAACAAGGAATATTTCTAATATATAGGAATTTACAAGCCGAGGTTAGCTCAATTTCTACAACTGATGAACCATATTGTTATATGTGATACCGATTACGGTCTCTTGGCATTAGACTTCTTGTTGTCTGGTGGAAGTGTACTGACGTTTAAGTGCTGTTTATTGCTCCACCATCAAGGTAGATGAATAGAGCTTTTGCAAAAGGAAACGTTATGCAGTGGTACAGAGCATCCTAAATGTCGAGTTCCAGTGGAACAAATGTAATGGGAGACGGTTATGTCCCGAAACGTCGGAGCAGTGCTCCTGAAGTACACGGACTCATTTACCAGAAAACAGCGATAGTCATAATCAATACTGTGACAGTTTAAAATCTGATTAAGTGTGTGACACAATCCTTCAGACGGTAGGACTGAAAGATCACAAACTCCAGGAATTTGTTCTGTTTGCGTACTGCTTGCAGTCTAGCAGGTGCACACTGGACGTGCCAAAACTTTAGATGAACAAAATTTGGATAAGTGGAAGTAAAAGAGACGAAACTTATCAACACATAACACGCAGACAGAACACCCAGATGAAACACGCAGACTACAGGAAATATTTTGATAATAAATAATTAGATTATACCGCTTGACCCAAACCTCATTTATGACTGATAATTTTGAAGACCTGATAACTTTTCAACATTAATGTACCCATAATCATTAGGATAATACTTCCATTGTTTATATTCTTTCTCATGTTGTTTATGTTAATTAAGAAGAAGCATTTTAAAATCGACTTACATTATAACTCCTCTAACGTTTTTCTATTATCTGTAAAAGTGGCCTGCAGTTAGGTCTTATATGTTGTATAAAGCAAGTTAAGATTTACACATACTGATTACACACGGACAGATCTGGTACTTCGTTCTTTGTGACTTTTATGTTTGTAATTTGTGAATTCAAACCGGATATTCTTTTTCAGAGAGGAGGAAGAGGAGATCCAACCTAACAATTTGTCAGATTTACTGGTTGCACAATAACTGACTAATATAAATAACCCATTTTTTTTCGAAGACAATGGAACTTGCAGAAAAATTTCATTGGGCCTAAAATATGTGTTTCATTTTTCTCTACAGCTTTATTCCAGATGTTTTAAATAAAGGCTTCCTGGTTACGCACGAGAAAAATTTGACAAGTGTAACAAAACAAATTTCTTTAAAAAGTTAGCGTTCCAAATTTGTAACCTTCGAAAGGACTGACAAGACTTACCAATGCTAGTATTATGGATATTTAAATCTTCTTAATGTTAATAAGTCAAAAAGTAAACAAGTCTGTGTTTAAGGTCAGTTTTAAGGCCTTGAATATTCGTTTGAATCTCAGTTGCGCATTGAGACAGGGGAGTGCTAATAAGTAAAAGTACGTAGAGCATTTACGATGATTCTACGAGAGGATTCTACCCCACTTTGTACAGGGGTGCTGATAAGTCCTTGGCCCGACCAGGAAGAAAACACGTTAATGTTTCTGTCAGAATGGCGTGAATTTCCTTCGGCGCCTTGCCTTGCAGGAAGAAAAAATTTAATGACAGCTCGCGTCTCGATGTTGCTGAAATCGCTCGCGTCCCTGGCATGCTTCCGAGCTTGTTTCCGTCCTGGTCGGGCTAAGAACTTATCAGCACCCGGTATTCAGTCTCTGTGCACAAAACAAATTGCTGCATAATTTTCTGATCGCTGAAAATAATCCAAAATTTGTAAAAAAAAGAAAATGCCATACAATTGTCGTGTGTTTTTATGTTATGTTATGTTATGTTAAAGAAGAAACACAAAATCGCATGACGAAATAAAGCAACAGTACAGGTAAGAATAACTTCACTTCAAATACTAGAAAACGTACAGTATACATAAGTGAAAGTAAAAGAAAATAGAAGAAAAACAAATTAGAATACGTCACATTCCTGAATAATTTTATTGTATTATCGCCTTTTCAATTTTATAACGCTCATCAACTTCCGTTTCATTGACGACGTACACAATTGCAGTTGCAGTAGTTCTTGGATTGGAGATACTTCGCTTGAAACTATTTCTATAGTAAAACCAACCAGAAGCACCAATGTTTCAAATTTATTTTAGTTTGGAATAACTCTACATGTTTCGGACAGTCTTTCCGTCCGTATCGGAAGTTCACGACTGTACATTCAGCAACAGGCGTATGTCAACAGATACTGCTACTGCTTGCTAGCAAGCAGTAGCAGTATCTGTTGACATATTGTTGTATAGAAGCCATATAATTGATATGTTCTGTGTTTTATTGTTCTTTTCTGTATATATCTATACTGTTGTACTTATGCTACATGCTGTAATTTTCAATTATTGTTCATGATTAAGCTATGCACATCATGTTGAATTAATGAACTAATTAAAGTAAACCAGACTGTACCCGTGTCATAGTGCACTCAGTGACTGGGCACTGTGCTGAGGCACGCTCACACGCCTTTCAAAGTTCAGAAATAAGAGACTCTGGAGTGGTAACTAGCCCTTGAACCCCCCCCCCCCGTGACTTATGCATTACCACGTAACTGCAAGAAGACATTGCAGGCACTTCCCTACGAGACGTCGAGCAGACCA
>Ga0131853_10012603_pt1 | contig 15496 bp, 9 predicted proteins | sample TergutLab28metaG_FD_92764 | JGI IMG/M metagenome (GOLD analysis project Ga0131853, IMG submission 92764) | Labiotermes labralis P1 segment gut microbial communities from Petit-Saut dam, French Guiana - Lab288 P1 (version 2) (version 2) | ecosystem: Host-associated > Arthropoda: Insects >...
AAGGGGGGGGGGGGGGGGGCAAGAAAGTAGAAAGTGTGTGAATCACTGATCTATTATGAAGTGGGTATTTACACAAATTTCAACATTTTTATTAATTACACACGATACATTTAAAATAAGATGTGCCAAATTACATGTTGTCAATTGTGATCTACATTGTTTATGTTTTCCTCTTAATTTTCTGTGGAAGTTGAAGAGCTTGAGGCTGAGTTGGAGACAGACTCATGCTGCCCACACATCCAGGTGCCAGACAATGGGCCAATTTCCATACTGTGGGGCATTGTTCTTGCCTAGCCTGCATCATACAGGAGGTGGTGTGCATTATTTTTAGTGTAATCAGTTGGAAGATTTATGATCTTGTGAGCAACACACTTGCCAATAACTTGATAATCTTGCCCTCAAATCACAAAGTTTTCATGACATTATGCCCCATCCACCATCAACCATGATACTGATTTTTCTCTTCTTCCTTCCTTTCGCCTGTACTTTTTCCAGAAATGAAATTCTTTTCTTATTGGTATATTTGAATGTCCCAAAGCTTCTACGAACTGGGTTTCAGTTGCATCATCACTGTATATGCCATTCAGTTACTCTACCGCACGCTGCACTTCAAAAGATAACGTATGTTTCTGAAACAATTATCATTATTATTAATTAAGATACAGTTCTACAAAACAACAGTTACTGAAAACAAAACGACTATAATTGTAGGTAAATTTAACTTCACACTTTACTCTTCTTTTGTTGTAATGCTGTAGTGCCAATGTGACCCCTATGCCAAAAGTCAATACAAAGTTTTGGCACAGGGGTCACAACAGCATAATGGTAGCTTCTCTCATAGCTGCAATCCACCTGCAACAAAAGAAATATTTATTGCATTTTACTGTGACCCACTGCAGAAACCTATAAAACTACAACCTTTGCATCTTATAGATCAGTTTTCCATTGCTACAAACGAATTTTTGAATAACTGACACATTTTGTACACCAATTTTAATGTACTCAATAATCCATCTGTGTTTTTATATATGAAGTATAGATGTTCAGTAACTCCCTAAGATGATCAAGATAGATAGCAACATGTTGCAGTTATGACAAGATGTGTGTAAAAAATATGATTTCAACATTAGTACATTTGTTGGTTTTATTGTGTGAGCTGTTTATCAATGCATGGACATAAATTACATTAGGATTACAACTAATCTTGAACTTCCACATCTGCACAGTTTCCACATTGGGAAGCATATAACTCTACAGGTCTCAATTTGTAGTGGAAGTGATTTTTATAATTATAAACACTATTTTAGTATCACACTTTTGGTAATTATTAACACTACATATTGTTTTACTGATGTCGCTGTTGGCCACCAAGGACACATATCTGATAGAGGAGATTTGTGAACACCAGTTTAAAAGATTGCGACAAGAATGTATTCTGCATATGGCAACTGAACGTCCTCTTCCAGTAAAAAGTAAATGTATAATATATGTTGCCACTTATGCTTTTCCCTTACAAACATAATGAAGCCATATGCTGGAATATATGAGAAAGGCTTGTGACAGACTTTTTACTTGCTGACTAAGCAGGGCTTTGGATGGCACAGCATGTGATTTGAAATCCTTTGTTCCATAAAGAAGACTTACAAGGAAGCCACCAACAAGTTCTAAAGAAATCAAAGTGAATAGTCATTTATTTTGTAATTAATGAAGGCAGACTTTGTTGGCAGGACAGGTGAACTGTCGTTATAAGTAGGCCATTATGATAATGCACAAATATGACAAGAGTATCTTAAAGTGACTCACCTCAATTGTGGCTTCACGTGAAGGAAGGCTTTGCTTTTAACCTTTAAAAAACTTCTAAAAAGGGAAAGGACTTTAACTGGTGTCACCTGGTCCACCTGCAGACTTGGATTTTGTCTTTAATTTTCTTTGGACTGACTGCCCATTCTATTTCTTGTCAATTTATAAATCTGCTGCAATGTAACTCTATGCATCATTCTTTCTCTGTTGATTTTTATAATCCCGATTTGTGGAATCCCACAACATTGCTTTTTTTGTCAAGCTAATCAATTACTTGACTTATGTTTGTTCCTCTTCCCTGACAAACAACATGTGTTCCGGAACAAGAAAACTGATGCACAAATTCTGTCACACAAATGCTCCCTTGCAGTGTCCATTACAGTGTTCCGTACACGATCTTGACAATACTGCTTCAGTGTTAATAATGATTCTAACCTTCCTTTGATCTTGACTGACTTAGGATGGAAAATAAATCTTTGTTAATAACATTGTTAGAAACACTTTTGTAAGTAATACTTTCTCCACAAATGGTGTAACATCTCTTAATAACACTGTTCATAACAACGCTTTCAACAATTATTTAGATGTGAATGGGCCTTAGGAGAGTCACAATAAGAGCTGAAAATTATGAAGCAGTATCAAGCTGGAGTTGATCATTTACAAAACCTACACATTTAAATAATGTAAGATAACGGATCAGAATGGCACTTATGCATTATTTACACTATTTTATACAACGTTAAAAAGTTGTTATGCAATGGCTTGCTCTTTGTTGGTCATTATGAAAACTTTTTCTGTGTGGCTCACAAGATGAACACAAAATTTTAGTTTCAAAATCTCATGAAAAAAGACCATTCGGGACACCTGTAAACTGAGGAGGGGATAATAGTCAAAGACTTCTTAACGGAACGGGTTTGCTTTGAACTCGCACATGGTGGGATTCATGACAGACTTCTGTGGTAATAATTACGAACATGAAGTCCCACAATAAGGACTGCATTGATCGGCTTAAGAATGGCAAACAAGGAGGGAAGGAGACCACTGGGGAGACCTAGGCGTAGATGGGTGGATAATATTAGGATGGATCTCCAGGAGGTGGGATGTGGGAATGTGGACTGGATTGGGCTGACCCAGGATAGAGACAGGTGGCGGACGCTTGTGAGTGCGGTAATGAACCTTCGGGTTCCGTGAAATGGGGGGAATTTCTTGACTAGCTGCAAACCAGTTAGCTTCTCAAGAAGGACTCGGCACCATGGAGTAAGTAAGTAAGTAATCCCATGAACATTACACAAGCTGTTTCACAAACTTATGTACCTTCAATAAGTTTGGTGTCATCCAGTTCTCCAGAGGTCTGATGTCTCATCCACTGTCGCTCCTTTGACTTAGCGTGCAGGCTGTTGAGAATCACCCTTAGAGCTTGGACCTAGGCAAGATGTGCACAGTGCAGCAAGGCGGTAATACACGTAATGGTAAAGGTGCATGCCATGGAGGTGTAAAGGGGAATGAAGGTGTAACTTGACTCATTACTAAACCTGGCACTAGACAGAGGTGAGTGGTCAGCTTTGTGACACACTTGCTTTAGCCCTGGATAAAGAACTCCAAGTACCCATTGAACACAGTGCCCCTCCGCCAGTTTGTATGCTGTGGAGGATTGGAAAGGCTTTTGTCCGTGCTGGTCATCAAACCACAGTTCCTTGGTCATTCAGCCCAGCCTTTACCTACTGAAAATGTTTGTGAATTATCTGTTTCAGAAGTATTGTGGCCAAAACACCCATGCACCACAACAAGTTATAACTTACAGTTTGTGTATAATCTCCTTTAAAAGTCACTTCCATAATATCATACAAAAACTTGACTAAAATAAGCCAACTAATAATACAGAATCATGAAAATATATTATTGAACTTAAAATATGTAGTCATCACTGCTACAGTTTCAAATATAAAGTAATACAAACACCACCTAATATAGCTAGTTTAATTTGACATACATGTAATACACACACACACACAAAACATGTCTCAAAATAACAATGCAATATTAAGGGTGGATCTAGAGCAGCAGAAATTGCAATGTTACATTACCAAATACAACATGTAATATTTGTGACAAATCCCATTATATTCCTGGTATGTATTTGGATGGCATTATTTAGTGCATTCAGTAATGTAACATTTTACTTTCAACAGAATTTTAATAGTGTTGAAATATGCTGGGTATTATAGCTTTATATGACTTTCTGTCCCACCTAGGGGTTGCAAGACCTTGTTGAGGAGGTGAAGCTTGCATGCTTCAATGACCGACCAAACCGTATTGGCAGTAGCTCGCTATTGGTACGGCCTCCCTTGCCAGGCTGGTTGATGGGGAGAAGCCATACGAAGACACAACCCACTGGCAATTCCAGGACTGCTGGGATTTCAGTGTGTGGCTAGTAATGCCACATCATAAAACCTAATTATTACGAAATCCAAGGGAGGCCAAGGACTGAATACAGGCTGTAGTGCCAAAGGATGGATATGACCTTCTAAGGCTATCAAATTAAAGTATCTGTATTATATCCTTGTAATACTGCTTCATAGGATGGTCATATTTTCATGGGTTGTATTAAAAAAAAAGATGTGTTTCTACTGTTATCATCATGATAATCAAAATGCTGATTCATTTATTCTGATGTGGTGCCTGTGGCACTCTCACCAATTGAGTTAGTAATATAGGCTGAGGGTGTTCAAGAATATGGTGCTGAAGAAGACTTTTGGGCCCAGAGGGAAATGGTAAAAAGGAATAGAGAAGACCATATTAATAAGAAGCTTAACGATCTGTACTCCTCACCAGATATTATTCAGGTGATCAAATCAAGAATGAGGTGGGAGGGGCACATAGCATGTATAGGAAAAGGGTTTTAGTTGGGAAACCTGAAGGAATGAGACCACTAGGAAGACCTAAGCAGAGGAGAAAATATTAAAATGTATCTTAAAGAAGTGTGATGTGGGAACATGGACTTGAAAGACCTGGCTCAAGAAAGGGACAGGTGGTAGACTCTTGTGAATGCGCTTACTAAGTCTTTGACACTGATGCAATAGTCACCAAAATATGTGACCATGTTTCCATTCACCTCAGCACAATGGCAACAACCACCCAAGAACTTCAAGAGCAATGAAACGTAGGACCATGTCATTTACAATGTAACACAAATTCTGTTGTAAATAGATAAAAAGATCCTCATTAAAAAGAAATTTCTCACAGGTAGCATCATTTCAAACAGGCACATGGTGTTTTACATAGAAAACCAAGAGAACACTAAACATTCTTTTACTTTATACCTAACAAGACCAAAAATATGATACAAAATATTTTACATAAGAACTGAGACTTCACAAATATAAAATTAAACTACAACATTAAATTCAACCACTATGCAACCGAAGCCAAAGATTGTGCAGTATTTTCTCTAGGCATAATTGACAATCAGCATTATGTTTGACCAGATTCTCTCCTAGTAAGGCCAACTTTCAACTAAAATGGGGCAGAAATCAAGGCTGCACAGTCACATCCAATCACACATTTTCGGTATTAGTGACGCTAAATGTTGGCTGCACTGTCAGAGAGTGAATACTGAGTTCTGTAACCATCCGGATGTGTGACTACACTGTTAATCACTATAATGACGGTTGGTAAGGTCTTGTGTTAATACTAGCACAGCAGAACGAACCCATCCCCCCACAAAGATTATCAAGAGAGTATGTGATGTGAAGAATACTGCACAGATACCGAGGTACTGGTGATGGTAAACAATAAAGATGTCAGTTTTCTGAGATTTAAAGCTACATAGCTTATCTACCCTGAAAAAACAGGCGGGAGGTTTCTCCAAAACACTTGCAACAATACACCAAACAGCACATCATCATGTCCCAGAATACTATGGTCTGATTATATTCACATTTAAGATACCTGATGACAATGATCTAGTGAAATCAAAACTGAACAAGGGTGCTGTACAAGAAAGTTATGCAGCAAATGTGTCACAGAGAACTCAGGTATTCTTGGACATGAAGTTGTAAGAAACTCAAATCCCATCTCTTTATCACTATTACCTGTCGGCTCACAGCATCTGAGAACTGTCCATACAACTGAGCATCATATTCACTCATCTGGATTTCACGCAACCGCTGCTTGAATGCTCTCTGAGCCATTTCACGTGCAGCCTTTTTCACGTGTTCTGGCACTGCATCTTTCTCTGCCTGTGTAACCTGTCCAAATCATGTTCATCATTACTGATCTGCTAATGTCTAACCTCCTGAATATGATCCAGGACTATCACAGTTGGTTATTTAGTGACACCACAAGTCAATTTATTGTACATGGGTGGGTATGAAAACAAGTTTTCAGCTTGTATGTTGTGGGATCTTTATTTTTTAGTTCTTGTAAGATTAAGTCAGAAACAACCGTACTGCTAACCCACTACTTTTCACACAGTCCCCAACACAACTGAAGCATTTATTATATTGTGGGACAAGTTTTCTATTTCCTGCTGACGGAAGTGTGTGTCGTGCGTTATCAGCCACTGTCACCTGTTTCCACCATGCAGTCATCTTAAAGTACTATGGCCACCAAAATTTGGGTACAGCAATGGATACAGATTCTAATTACCTGGTAACAAATTCCTCTGATATAAAGACGATCATTGTAGGTTCTCCAGTTAAAGAACTGTATGTCACATAAACTAATTTTCTGACCAACAGCTATAACTGTGATACATGATACCCAGAATTCTTGACCTCCAAAACACATGCTGAATTGTTTGTACTAAGAACACCAACTGCCCCACTGTTTATATTTCATCACACAAATTCATTTATTCTGAATAAAGGTTCTCACATCAGGTGTGACTCTATTTACCTGATGGACCTTGTGGCCTGCATCCAATCTATAAGGACCTCCCTTCCCTCCGAGACCAGCTGTATCCCTACCACCTGTTCCTCCAGCCCATGTATTTCCTCCCACATGAGGGGCTCCAGTTTCATCGACTTTACCGTGTTTCGGTGCAGTGACGTCTAACCCACTGGGTCGATCTACTGTGAGCTGCAAATAGTTGCGGTCTGCAACAAAGTCCTTCATTGAAAGATCTGTATCACCCAGCAAAATACTGCATTGTGTTTAATTAGAGTACACCCAGCCAAGAGACAGAAACTTCTGTAAGTGAAGTAAAACTGTCAAGAATAAATTCATTTTTAATATAAAAATACAATTAGACTTATAAGGAATTAAATGTACAGGGGAGAACTACAAATATTTCAGTACCTTGGAAACATTATCACATTACTAGTGGACTAAGGCCAGACTAGCTGCTGAGTGGTGGACTTGATTTTGAAGACAGTTTGAATGAATTCTGTTTTAATAAAGCCTATCCTGGTGAAATCTTCTGAGGATTGACTTAGTCCTAAGTTCATACCACTTTACAACCATGAACACTTGTGCATTTGAATGAGCAGCACTGCTGCTTATGTAGTGGCCTTTTTAAATCTGCACAATGACCCTTAAAGGTTGCCATTTTCCAAGACCATTCATACATACATACACTTCGAAATCAAAGGCTATCAACACAAAGAAACTTTATGATGATGAGTGAGATTTGAGGTTTTCATGGCAGTGATTGTGAAGATAACCCTGGGATGTAATGACATTCAGTGTGGTAGGTACAGGGTGAACCTAAAATGCCTGGACAAACATCAGAGCGAGTTCTTCACATCAAAAGTTCATATAAACAAATGTCCAGAAATGAGTGGTTTTTTAGTTTCACTGAAAGATTACATTCAACAATAAATACCTTAACTATGTAATGCTATGTAATACTTACAACTGACAATAGATTTGCACTAAATGTTACCAATGTCATAACTGTTAAGTTCTTATCGTGTATCAAGTCACAGTTAGCAACAAATGCTCAAAATGTGCTCCACTTGAATCCACACACACATGGACACATATGATCATGGATTTTCACCATTTCATAGGTCCTGGTGCACTGACAATGGTTTAACAGGCATGAAAGACGTGTTGGTGTAGTGTCTTGTCATTTTCAGTTGGAGCTGAACACATTGGGGCTTTTATGTGTCCCAGCAGATAATCATGTACAGGACTGAAGTCAACACATTTTTGGCCTGTGCCTCAGAAAACTCTTTGTAGGCATATATCGATATGAAATTTTCCTTGTTTTGGCATTCTGCAGTTTGTCCAAGCATTTTAGATATGCCCCGGATACAATGACATCCCAGATGAATTAGCTGTGTCCATCATGAGGGCAACAGGTTCTCCTGAAGAATCAGCACACATCAAAGAAAACCCTATCATCTGTATATCTCAATTATAATCAACGCCCACATGCAAATAAATGGTACGAAAGTGGTAACTCCCTGCCATCTGTGAATGACAGGTGCAAATTAAACAGCAGGAATGATGTCATCTATTCAAGGCAAGATACTATTGCCAAATACCTGTGACAAGTCTCAGCGTACATTTCCACTTAATGGGTTAACAGGCTCAGCCACTTCTTTCTCACCCTGTTCCATCTAACCATTTGTAAGCATTATGATCTCATCTCACGCAATTCTAAATAATCTTGCAACTGTGGGCTTCATTCCTTCTTACACTGCACATGTACAGAGTGAGATCACATACATCTTCAAGACTTCACACTGACAAATTCCTTCCGTGTATATAATATTAAGTCATTCTCAACTCATCCTTCAAACAATATCTTACATGTTCAACTGTGATAAGCTGATTGGTTTATAACTACCTGCATATGCTGCATCGCATGACAGGGACATCTACATTATGGTACAGTTGCTTCACACCTATTACAACCATTTTACTGTGTTTGCAGATGACAGTTACAGTACAGTGCTCATATAATAGAGTGTAAGAAACGTGAACTCACACAGTCACATTACGTACCAGAACCAATCATTTGCCTCCACTCCATTAATGATTTTTCTAGACTAAACAATGATGTCTCCCAAAGTCTGACACATCCACCAGCATCCACAGTCACCAAACCCTGATTGCTCCCTGCTGCAAGGTACAAGGGCAGCTGTGAACTTGAGTACAGCCATGAAGTAACAGGTGAGACAGCGAATGGCCTGGCGCAGAAAACACAATTGGGAACTTCAGATCAGAAATTTATCATGTTTAGCAATGCCTGTGTGTCTCTGTCCTTAAGTAAGACAACATGATGGTAAGCCCACTCTGTAGGCCCATCACACAAAACTGGTATCTACCAGTGGCAACACAATGTGCTTCCTTTTTTGGATACTTTACCAGACACAGAAACACAGAAGGTCTCCAAAATGCAGAAGCTTTTTGGAACATTATATATTTTTATATCATAAATCTGGCAATGGATAAAATCTAAATAAATGACCATAACAACAGTCAGACTGAATGCATGAAAAACAAAATCAACAAACAAGCAAGCAAACGTTGACAACAATGATGATGAACAAATCCCTTGCTTTACAAGTTTTTTACTTTATGAATTTGCTCTAATGCAGTAATTTGTACCTATTCTTCACTTTTACAGACAAACTGTCTGTAGATCGGGTCAGACAAGTCAATGGGTCAGTATATAAGCACTTGCACTGCCACACAGGAATTAACAGAAGTAGGGGCTTTCCTTAATGGATTTTTTGTCTTACCGAGAGTTTTCACAGATTTGACTACATCTGTAAAGTAAGGAATCAGTGTACATTGCTATCAAAATCAATAATGAGTCTTTCGTAATTTGTTATACGATTTTCAGAAGAAAAGGGTTTTAAGAATGTGACTTTACATTTAAGAAACCTCTCAGCCTTCTGCAAAGTGCTTGTACCAATCTACCAACCTACAGGGCACTATACCCCAGAAGATCGTAATCTACATACACACCTTGCTGACTACTTCAAATATACAAAATGTGTAGTAAAAAACACATTTTTGTGTGCTGACAAGTACCAACATAGCTATAATCTGAATATTTTGTTCTATCCTAAATGTGATATTTGAACACTAATACACTTTATGAAACTCACTGTGGTACAGGAAGGTAACGCAGCTTGTGGTTAATGAGGTCAGTGATCTCCAAATAACCAGAGAGAGCACGATGTCTCTTCTCTGAAGAGATTACCTCTGTTGGCACTTTAGTTGAACTCACAGGACGCACAACCTGGCCGCAGTCTCTCAGAATGATGGCAGTACCAGAGCCCCCTGGGTATCTTTCTTGTCGGGGCCAAATATACAGTTCACTTGCCGTGTGGTCTAAATCAGGGAAACCGACAGCCACAGCAGCATATGTACTGTTTGTGCAAAGTATCCGGTTAGGGGCACTAATTTTCTGGCCAAGAGCATCGCTAAGAATGTCAAACGGCAGATTTTCAAAGTCACAGGTATTAATGTATCCAACAGAAGAGGTATTGCATGTGTCTTCAACTGGCTGAAGCAAACTTGGGCATGGGTCCATAACAGTGGCTTTTGACAGTACATACTTCCTGTCAACAAAAGAATAAACTGCTACAGCATACATGCATTATGTAATCTAAATACCAGAAATTAACTACAATGCAATAAACCAGTCCTGTACCCAGAACGGCACTTACTCACTCCATGGAGCACAGTCCTTCTTGAAAAGCTAACCGGTTCTCAGTTAGCCAAGAAATTCCCCGCATTTTATGGAAACCAAAGGTTCATTACCGCATTCACAAGTGCTCGCCATCTGTACCTATCCTGAGCTAGCTCGATCCAGTCCATACTCCCATATCCCACTTCCCGAAGATCCATCTAAATAGTATCCTCCCATCTATGCCTGGATCTTCCAAGTGGTCTCTTTCCCTCTGGTTTCTCCATCCCAACCCTGTATGTGCCTCTTCTCTCCCCCATATGCACTACACAACCAACCCATCTCATTAGTCTTTATTTTATCATTCGAACAATAATGGGTGAGCAGTATAGATCATTAAGCTCATCATTATATAGTTTTCTCCACTCTCCTACTTAGGTCATACCAAAGTATCAGTCCTGGTCCGAGGCTTGCTGTGTGAACATTTCGCAACAATATACATTTTTACAGTGAGGAATTGTTAACACCTTGCCCAACCCCCAAGCTGGAGGATGACCCCTTGTCAGCTCTCTGTGGCTGCTTATTCATTACATTCGCAGCTACCATCTACCATCCGCAACCTGAAGACACGCCATACCATGGTGACAGGGACCCACTCATCTGGAGAATATCAAAGTCCATATAATAAAAAATGTACTAGTGAGAAACAAAGTTAAGAAATTTAGATTCATTAAATTTTTGGACTTTTCCATTGTCACATGTTTAAAATAAAACTTGAAACCATGTTTTAGGAACAGTCAGTTTGCATCCTTGGGCAGAAGAGTAAGAGAAACACCTATTTAGGTGGGCCTGAGAGGTAAAGCTACTCTAAACTTCCTTTCCTCTTTTGGTCCAATTAAGTCCATGTATACGTAATTCCTGGCCTGAGGCTAGGGATTGATCCTGTCCCCCAAATTGGTGTGCATCAACTTTTACTTTAAGCATGGGACAAGAGACAAAGTCCAAATATTGAAAGATTCATAATGTCATAACCCTTACTGGAATTCTACAGAAATGTGTTAAGTCACAGATGCCCAACCTTTAAGCTGCCAACAGTAATCTCTCTTACCTCAGGCACCACGTGTGTTCCATTCACCATACGTATGTTGTTACAAAGTTTGCATGAATCTTCTACTGAGGTCTACGATGAAATGCTCCCAACTGAAGATGTCCTTCCAAAAATAATTCTTTGTTCCTACCAAGAATTACTACCATAAAGTGCTATTTACTTTGACGTCTAAAGATTTTATGGCAGCCCAATGAATCCCACCTTAATACACTATCTGCAATTTGTTTTAAGTATTATATATTCCATGTAGCTCAGTGTGTAGTCACTAAGATGTGTACTGGACAACTGATTTATTATAGTTCAATTCCCAAAGGCAGCAAGCAATTTGTCTTGCCTCTAAAATAATCAGACTGTCTCTGGAGCCCATACATCCTCCTAATCAGTGCACAGCATTGCAGACAGGACATGAAGCTGCCCTCTCACCATAAGGCGTCACGCAACACTGCTCACTTACATATAGGGACAATTTTATCTGTTCTATCCTTCATTTCACAATTTTCAGAGATGTTAACAACAGCACACCAATGCTTCTTTTACATTCCTGACATTTAAGTGTTAAAAACAGAGCTGATGAGGAAGTGATACCACTACACAATGTTATGAACTTTCAAATTCATTTTGATTCTGTAGACCTTCCAACATATATAACATTTTGCCTTTTTATCATTCTGTATCAAAGTACACGCAGCATTAAACACAAATGCCGTAAAAATCACAACAGCATGTGAAAGAAGAAGCTCACACTTGTGGAAAATGTTAGCTGGTAATTTGAACAGCCTGAATGCTTTTCATGAAAAGCATTTGTTGTTCACGGCACAGCAACCAAACTAAGTCCTGCTCTACTGTCTCTTATTAGCAACCACAGACGAACAGTTTCATATTTCTACTGCTTGCACTCATATTACAAAAATATAAACAAGCATACAATATATTTTGTTCTCAAAGTGTGAAATTTTTATTTGACTTTTTAAGATTTATGCCACATTTTGTACTTACTTGCTAGCAGTATCTTCTATGAGCCATTTATGAATGGAAGGTACACTTATGGAACTGATGTGAAAAGGAAGAGACAATGTCAGAGCTGTCATGTTCTTGACATTTACAACTTCCACCTTGCTACCTCCAATCTCGTACAGAACCTACAAATCATGATACAGTTAGGAACTGTAGCCACTATACTGATATCAACAGATACACTACTGTTCAAGAACTGAAGCCAGGAATTGGAGTTCATTCATGGTTGGGGGAAGATACTTCTCTTTTAAAACCTCCAGACCAGTTCCAGAGCATTCTCCCATCCAGTGGATAATTGGGGCCACTTGCCAGGAATAAAGTGCATGGAGACATACCTCCACTCCTCCAAATGCCACCAAGACTTTGACATTAATTCAGCATAGGAACAACTTCACATTTATTGTCCAAGACTTTCTTGTCATTGTATCAGCATCACCTTAAAAACCAGGTACTGGACTAAATACATGTTACATGTTAATAAATTCTAGATGAATATCACAGTGTGTTCGAGTAGGCCTATTTACACTGTGCCTTGATAAGTGGTTCTCTCTAAAGCTGTCTTTCTGCATGAGATATATACGATACGATCCATAAACCCAGCATTGTATTGATCCCTCGACTCCAGATAACTCAGAGACCAAACATGCATGACATAGCACAATGCTGTAAGGCTACTCTGTAGTACAATGTACCACACACATTCCCTCCAAAATATCTGTATGCAATACTCTCAGGAAATTAACATAAACTGAAACTTAACAGAATCAAGAACAAGTCAAAAACTAAGCCATGTAAAACAATACTGCTCTTTTGAAACTTTGAGCATGGGTAGGTGGTATCATTCTTAAGCTTTACTACCTGGGTCTTATAATCCCAGTGTAGCTGCTTTGGCCAGAACCATTTGAAATGCCCATTTCTGTTCCTGCTGATATTATCCTAGACACTTCAAATGAAAAGAGCACTCTTAAGAATGAATCCACCTACTTCTTCCTAAAGATCTGAAACAATCAACATATTTATATGTAGCTCAGTTTAGGGCCTTTTTTTTAAATTGTTCATTCTTGCTTTAAGTGTTAGTTTATGGAATTATCAATTTCAATTATCTGCTCTGGCATGTGGAGTACACTGTGCTACAAAATTTGGAGCTGACTGTACATGAGTATGTCAGGCTACAGAGTCAGCAAGCTGTTAACATTTCATGGAACTGTACTTTATTCCTTACTGAAATGAGTGGGGTGCAAAAAGAACCCAACAAACCTCCAGTAAACTGGTCAGTGCAGCATGGGGCCAAAGGCAAATTTACTTCATTCTGCTGTAAGGATTTGTATGTGACTCTTGTGTACTGGACTTTTCATGTATGTTAAGCCTATCTTCTGCTCAACAATTCAGTGTGTTCAATCACAGCGATAACATGTGTACAGCAGGGCATTGCTCAGTGACACTACCTGAGATTTACACACTGTGAGCTTTGCTTCATAACAATGTGTTACTTCCAAGTGCATTTAGATGGGTACAAAATAAGCCAGTCACAAATAATCATACAATACATATGTCACACATTTATCTGAAGTGATGTGAAACACTATGATACACCATGACCAGGCAGATTCAAGCACTAAGAATTCTGTGTCTCAATGACGACAAAAATTAACCTGAGAAGACATAAGAAAAATACGACCAACTGTAAAAAAGACAAGCTCCGTGATACATATGCTAATTATTAACAGCCCAACTGAACACTAGCAGTTGAAATTACTGTGCTCTTTGAAGGTAGAGCTATTTGCACACAATATATACCAAACACAGACAAACAATTTGGCATAAAATTAGAACTGTGTAATTCTAAGAGATATAGGCCTATACACAACATGACTGTGTACTTACACAAAGAGGGAAAACGTGTGATGCCCTCAATGACAGCTACTGACACAACACTAACCGGACTGAAACTGTGGGACACAAATTCAGCATGGGTAACTCATGTCCAGTATTATTTGATGATTAATGGTGTGAGACAATGGACTGCTGTGGAACTGTTTGACCAAAAGAACCACATGTAAGAGCAATGATTAAGAGATGTGGACAGAACATAAAAGCGAAGAGGGTAACACAGAGACTGAGGTGAGCGGCAACATGACAGCCATAGTGCATAAAGACAAACAAAATGTAAACACAATGACAAGCAAGAATTCTACACCAGCAGAGGGCAATTTCTGTGATGAGCACAGAAAAGCTCAAAAACTGGCCAAAAAAAGTGTCTGGACAAATCTGACCACATGGCAAACTCTTACCATATCAGCAGACAGACTTGGGAATGGATAAAAAAAACTATTTTTTCACTACTGGACCTTACCATTCTCACCTCTTGTGGTTCAAAATTATCATACCAATAATTCAGACTGACAATGGTGAGGGAGCTAATACAAGAGTTGGGAAAGAATCAGACCACAAGATGAGGAAGTCAAGCCCCATTCACAAGCTAACTAAACAGCCTTGACACAAGGCACAACAAACAGTGGCCAACCAATGGAAAAGAATTCAGTGCAATGTGTGCTCTGCTGAAAACAAAGAAAGACAAAATGAACTCAAGTATCCAGAATGCAATGAGGTGTTCTGTGCTAGCCCATGTTTGAAGCTGTATCACATCAAACTGGATTTCTGAAGACCAACTAACAGAAGTGGAAAAGCAGAGCACAAAGACATAGGCCAATATTATTGTTCTTCAACAGCATTTTCTTGAAGAAATAACAGACGAAATTGGGGTGTGTATTTTACAAAAGGCTTGATGAAAGAATAGAGACTTGTCAGAAGGGCCTTTATACATGAATATGTTTTGTTTTACCACTTCTGTGTGTGAGTGTGTGTGTGTGTGTGTGTCTGTGTGTGAGTGTGTGTGTGTGTGTGTGTGTGTGTGTGGGTATATGTGTGTGCGTGTGTGTGTATGAGTGTGTGTGGGTGGGTGTGTGTGAGTGTGTGTGTGTGTG
>Ga0131853_10012605_pt1 | contig 15495 bp, 15 predicted proteins | sample TergutLab28metaG_FD_92764 | JGI IMG/M metagenome (GOLD analysis project Ga0131853, IMG submission 92764) | Labiotermes labralis P1 segment gut microbial communities from Petit-Saut dam, French Guiana - Lab288 P1 (version 2) (version 2) | ecosystem: Host-associated > Arthropoda: Insects >...
AGGAGGTTGCCAATTGAGAAAATTAAAAATATATATTGATACGTCTGTTATAAGCCATCTTTTTGCTGATGATACCCCCGATAAAATGGCGGACACTAATCGGCTTTGGAGGGATTTAGCCAAAGACGGTTATGAGATTTTTATTTCTCCAACTGTAACGGAAGAACTTGAAGAATGTAGAGAGCCTAAACGTAGTCAAATTTATCAAAGACTTGGGGAAATCACATTTCAACTTCTCGAAAAAACAAACGAAGTAAATCAACTTGCCCACGAATATATAAATCATGGCGTACTCAAAGAAAAAAGTTTTGATGATTGTATGCACATAGCGTTTGCCGTGGTCTACAACTGTGATGTTATAATATCTTGGAACTTTAAGCACTTAGTAAATTTCAAGACAATAAACAAAGTCAAAATTGTAAATGCTATAAATCAATATCGTGAAATTAGCATTATAACCCCAACAATGTTATTAGAGGAGGGAGATTAGATAATGATAGAAAGTGCGGCTATGCTCGAAATCAGAGAAATTCGAGATAAAAATTCTTTGCGCCATCTAAATATGACTTCAGATGAAATAGCAAAGGAGTATGAGGAATCTACAAAGAGGTTTATGGAACGAATGGGGAAAGACATCAAAATCGTTTCCCTTGCAAATTCACCAAACTAAAAACATCAAATCAATGTTAGTTACAAAGGCAACCGCCAAAAATCAGCGGTTGCCTTTTTCTATACCCAAAAATAAAATTCAAACCCCGAAAGGAGCATTTTACACATGGCAATGACAAGATTAGAAAAAATCGCAAGCTATGATGAACAAATCGCCCAAATCAAAAACAAGCAAAAAGCAGAGCGGCAAAAACACAATAGAGAAGAACGAGCAGCCAGAACACGCCGCCTTTGTTCACGTCATGGGCTTTTAGAAAGTATGATGCCCGAACTAATTCCCATCACAGAGGAGCAGTACAAAGCCTTTCTTGAAAAAGCCTTAACTAACGCTTATGGACGAGATATTCTCAACAAAATCATAGCACAGGGAGCGAAAAACGGCACACCAAAAGCACCAGCAGGAGAAACGCCGCAGACTGAAACCCCAACAGCAAAACCAACCGCCACCGACCAAAACGGCGGCAATCCCCCAAGCGGCAACGCTGGCGGCGGCGCAACGGTATAGGGCTTACGCCCTTACCATTGCAAAGCAATGGCGCATTTATGTACCACAACAAGTTGTGGTACGTGCGGTCTGCCGACGGCTTCCGTGCCTTACGGCACGACATGGGGCAAAATACGCCCCATGAAAACCTAAGACCAAAACCGAAAACCCAACCCACAAAAGCATAATTACAAGAGCCAATGCAAAACACGGCGGCAAGCGTTCCCCACAATGGGAAACCCTGCCACCGTTTTGTATGCCACCGTGAAAGGAGCGTAAGCCGTGGCAATCTATCATTGCAGTATTAAAATAATTTCAAGAGGAAAGGGGCAATCTGCTATTGCGGCGGCGGCTTATCGTGCTGGGGAGAAAATTGTTTCCGAATATGACGGACGAACAAGCGACTACACACACAAAGGCGGCATTGTTCACAAAGAAGTAATGATACCCGACAATGCCCCTGCCGAGTATAAAGACCGAGCGGTTTTGTGGAACTCAGTAGAGAAAATCGAAAATCCAAAAATTCACAGTTAGCAAGAGAGGTACAGCTTGCCTTGCCTGTAGAATTTAGTCATATGCAAAACTTAAATCTTGTCCGTGAGTATGTCAGAAAGAATTTTACTGATAATGGTATGTGTGCCGACTTTGCAATCCATGACCCAAAAGGCGAAAATCAAAATCCCCATGTCCATATCATGCTAACCATGCGACCATTTAACGAAGATAAAACTTGGGGAAATAAACAAAAGAAAGTTTACCAATACGACAAGGACGGCAACAAAATCTATGACACGAAAAAGCGGCAATATAAATGCAGTAAAATACAGACTACCGACTGGAACGAGCAGACCAAAGCCGAGGAATGGCGGCAAGCATGGGGAGATATTCTTAACCAATATTTAGAGCAGACAGGACACACCGAGCGAGTAGACCATAGGAGTTTTGAGCGACAAGGCATAACCGACCAAATCCCAACAATCCATTTAGGAGTAGCCGCCCACCAGATGGAAAAGCGAGGAATACCAACAGAGCGAGGAAATATAAACCGAGAAATCAAGTTTGCAAATCAGAGATTGCGTAATCTTAAAATGCTAATCACAGAATTAAAAAGTGAGTTGGAAATATTACTTGCTGAAAAAGTTAACCCACCAGTTACACAAAGCCAACCGCAAGAAATGCCGACACCGCCAAGCGAAATACCGAAACTCAAAACATCACCACCGCCGCCACCCACACCACAGCAACAAGTACCTACTAAACCACAACCACCAACATCAGAACTCAACATTTTAGAAATGCTTAAAAATATGTTGAGCAACCCCGAAGCAAAAGCCAAAGTACAACGCATCACTTCTATGTCCGTTGTTAAATCTGCCGTTGAGTTTTTGGAAATGTATAAAATAACCACGTTATCAAAACTACAAAAAACCCTTGCCGCAACGGAAACCAAATTTAACGAAGTAAACGAAAAAACCAAAGCGGTTGAGGAAAGGCTAAAAATACTCAATCCGCTAATCAAACAAGCCGACCTCTATCTACAGCATAAAGAAATTAACAAACTATACAAACAGCAAAAGCCAAAACACAAAGACAGATTTTACGAAACCCACCGCACAGAACTAACCCTATACGAAGCCGCCGAGCGTTTCCTAAAAGCTAACCTTGACGGCACGACCCTAAACACAAAAACATGGAAAAAAGAAGCGGCACAGCTTACAGCCGAAAAAGACGAACTATATCAAAGCTACCGCCAATTAAAAGAGGGTGTTCGCCAAATCGGAATAGTACGGCGAAGTGTTGAGCATATTCTTGACAATGCAGAAAAGATGGAACAGCCACAGCAACAAAGGCGGCACGATATGGAGCGATAGCAAACAACCAGCAGGGAAAAGCATAATCGCTAATCCGTCCGTTACGCCTATTCAGACCGTCAAGGGACGAGGTAGTATTTTTGCGGAAAATCACCGCAAAAATCTCCACCTCTTAAACCCTTGACCGTCTGAATTTTTGCCGTAGCATTACGCCGCCGAAAACGGGGAACAGGATAAAAAGCAATCCTGCCCTCCGTTTTCGACCGCTACATTATACGGCAAAATCGGTTACACTACTTGCGTTGTTGTTGTAGGTTATGTGGTGGCTCTGCCCCCACGCCCCCGACCTCTTCCAAAGAACAAGAAAAAACAAGTAGATTTTGTCGAGCGAATATGGTAAAATAATGAGTGTGTGCCTTTAGGTTTATTTTTGATGAGATACAATTTGGGGAGTGATTAGCACACAATAATTCATTTTACGGAAGGTGGGAATTGTGTGTTTAATCTGAGTTTAACAGCGTGTAGCTTTTATTTTCAAAAGCCATATTCTCGCAATGTGAATAATGTATACTATCTAAATCAAAATATAGAATATGAGAACAAGGATTCAGGTGAAACAGGAGTAATTCAAGTTAGAGATTTATTTATAAATCTCTTTAAGGAATACGAAACAGCTATTAATGATAAAGACAACCAAAAAACCTTTCGTTGTGAATTTAGTGATTCATTTTTCGGTGAGTCAAACAACTTCTATTATGTATATACTATTATTAAGTCGGGTATATATGGAAGTGCATCAGATATAATTGATGTGGATACAAATAAATTAATCCATAAAAAAACAGCAAATCAAGCAGATGAAAAATCTTTTTATCTTTATGTAGTTATGCCCAAGGATAACAGTGATGTAAAGGTTCAGAAAGGTTTGCTTTTTTTTCAGAACATTGGACCTTTTGGCATGAAAACTATATCCACCGATTTTATGAAAAGTTTTTTTTCACAAAACTATAGTTTAGCCTTTAAGTGTCGCACAGTTTCAGCGGATTTGTTTATAAAGAAAATAATAACAAAAGAAAATGTTAAAAACCTTATAATGATAAAAAATCATTTATCTGATGATAGTGCTGATAACACACGTTTAGGATATGGCGTTGAAACACGAATTATCGGAAAACTGTTCTATAAAGATACTGCATGGGATAAAATTATGAACGCTATCAGATATTGTGCAAAAGGTAAATATCACCTTTTTGAATTTGAAAATCAAAAGTTTGATACCCTGAAGGTAAAAGTCAGTATTGGCAATACAGAAAGAACAATAGATTTACACAATTTAGAAAATCTAAGCATAGTAGAAGGTATACCAAATGAGATAAGAATGGCAGATGGCTTACCAAATGAAGTGAAATTATTGGCTCACTTTGAAAAGGTAGCTAATGAATATTTATCTGAAATGGTATTAAAAATATAAATGGGGAGGCAAATTCCATGTTATATGATATTGTAAATTGTATGCCTTCGTCATGGTTGATGTTTGGAATATCAATTATTATATTGCTGTTTTGTTTTACAAGACGGAACAATAATTTTTTTGATGTCAGAAGTATATTCAAGCATCATTTTTCAATATTTAATGGAAATAAATTTCAATTGTTTGTTTTTTATTTTGTTCCGCTACTATTGGCGCTAGGTACTCTTGAAATAAAGACCATTGATAAAAATATAATCAATAATATAAATATAGTTTTGGCTATATTTATTTCTATGTTCTTCGCAATGATAAGTATACTTTATAGCGTATCATTCAAGGAAGATAATAATGGTGACAAAAATAAAAAACTGCTTCACGAAACAATTAACACGATATTATTTGAATGTGTTTTATCCATAATACTTTTAATTGTTTCGTTTATAGTGCTGTTTGTTGATAGCTATGACCTTAGTTGGTCAATATTCATTGTTAGCTTAATAATATATTATTTGCTATTTGTTATCATCTTGAATGTTTTCATAATAATCAAAAGAATAAAAAAATTATTTGATAATAGTTGATAAAAACTGCAATATATACTTCTGTTCATGTGAATAATGATAAAAATTCAACAATAAACGATATTCGACCTCAATAATGCAGGGTATAAGCCCTGTATTATTTTTTTGCCTTTTTCATTTTCACCCCTTGACTTTCTAATCAAAAAGCCTGTGTTCATAGGATGGGGACGGCGTCTTAGCGATCGATTTTTCGCCACTCGTCGTTAGTTCCTCCTTGCGTGCCCTGTGGGTACGCGGCGGCGTCACCTCCTAGATTGGCGAAAAATTGTCTCGCTAATACGCCATCCCCACCTATGAATACAGGTTCTTAGAAGATGAAACCCAGCAGCGAGGTCAGCGTATTAAGCAGTTGCTGATCCCACCGGTCAAGGTTGATAAATTCGATGGGGCGTATGTCCGCGCCCGGCACTGTTGAAATTTCAAGAGTCAGGGATTGGCCGCCTAAGTCTATAGCATCGGGCCGAAGGTTGAATCCGCCGTCGTCGGTAATGATAAATGTACCCGATATACTCTCTCTTACACGGCCGTCTTCGACAGCCAGGGTGAAACGGCCGCTGTCCTGCGACCATGACGACGATAGCGCTACATCTGTATCGTCGGCGCCATCAGGACCAAAGGTTGTAATTCTAAGCCTGTTCTCAACAGAGTCGCCGATTGTATCAAATATCCAGCCAATAGTTGCCCCAATAGTATCGCCATGGTCGTTAACAACGCTTAGGACAAGCGTCCATGGGTCATTGACGGACGTGCCTAAGTTAAGGCGTAAGTATACCGGGTTTGGCTCGCCGTATACATATAGATCAAAGTCAGCCTCCGCACTGAACAGCCGATTGTCGACAATACGGAGCGTCAACGTAATATCTCCGGGGAAGCTTTCGCCGAACTCGCTTGCGGCGTCGCGAATTTCGCGCAGAAATTCGTCATATGTGAGCATTGGGCCTGTGAGGTCTTGCATCAGCGGGCCGCCGTAGAAGTCGAACGAGGAGCGCAGCGTTTCGTCGTTTTGGAGCTGTGTATAGATATTCGCAAGCAGACCCCTCATGTTGGTCTGCGTGATTACATATCGGAAAACCGCGGCGTTTAGTTCATCGCCATCGCTTGTGGTGATGTGGCCCGGTACGGATTCATAGTTCAGGCTAAGGAAGAATCTGGTGAATATATCGACGTAAGGTTCCAGGAAGCCGCTGCCGGTGATTGGGGCGGCGCTTAATTGTTCGCCCAAGGCCTCGACCAGGTCGGACATCTCGTCCATTTCGGCGTGGTTAAGTCCGATAATACCGCCAAAGCTGCGTATGTCGCTACGGAATGTGCTGAATGTTATTCCGTAAAAATCCGCGCCGATCATGCCCGAGCGCGCGGCAAGGCGTTCGCTGTTCAGGTGCGCCTCGAGGTCTACGCTTATGAATCCGCCAAGGCTTACGTCAGCTTCAAGGGCGTATTCGCTGTTTTGGGCGTCGGAGGCGAGGATAACGGAGCCGCTGGTTCCGAAAGCGAAGGGGAATCCCCCTCTGTCGCGGTGGTCAAAGCTGACCGTTATGGTTCCATGATCCAGGCTGTCCGCCAGTATCGCAGCAGCGCGAATAGGCGAGGAATTCAGGCGGCAAGCCGCTTCGCTTCTCACGTTTTCTAAGGCGCGCCCGACTGAAATCAGCGGAGCTTCGTTGGTGCTGAAAGCAAGTACTGCGGTGGCCAGCACAAGTACGGCTGCGGCCGGTACGGCTATCTTCCACCATTTCTTGAAGAATGACGGTTCGGCTTCGCCCGTGTTTGGGTTCGGGTTTTCATTGGCGTTGGCCTGAGCCGGAGGCTGTTCTCCCAGCCTGGATGAGCCGCACTTATTGCAGAACATGGCGTCTTCCTTTAGTTGGTTGCCGCACTTATTGCAGAACATACTGTTGCCTCCTTATGGATGTTAACTAGTAAATGATATCAACGCCGGGGCGCATTGTCAATGAATATGGGAAATTATCGCTTCGATGTACCAGTATAGCGGGAAAAGGAGCTGTAGCCGGGCGAAATGGGGGCTGACCTCCGCGAGGTTCAGCAGCACGCCCCCAAAAAATATGTTCGCGAGCACGAGGAACATACCAAGGCTCTGGACTAAGCCTGCGCCTGAGAGGAGGCGCGCGGCTATAGTCATTATCGCGGAGCACACCGCAGCGTAGGCCGCCAGCGCGGCGGCCTCAACATATAGCGGAGCCAGAAGCTGAGGCGCGCTTACGGTCACGGCAAGAAGCCCCGCCGTGCCTACGGCCAGCATCACCGCAAAAAACGCCGCCCATAATGAGACATAGTACACGCCGAGCTTGCCGTATGCGGACAGCGCGGACAGTATGCCGGAGCTCCGCTCTTCTATGAAGCTTGGTATGGCGAACAAGGTCAGAGTCAGGAGCGTAAGGCCGATAATGCCGTGGAATACGCGGCTGGCGGTAAGTTGTACGGCGTTTGGCGGATCGTGCGCGGCTTGGCCCGGTTGATCCGTGAAATCAGGCGTCATGAATATGTCGGAATCGGTGTAATATTCAAACTGACCGGCTACAAAGGCTTCTATGTCGGCGTTGCCGCTGAAGAAAGCTTCAAGGCCGTCGCGTGTTATGTCCTCGGCATTTGCGCGCAGGACGGCCGACGCGACGATCTCGTTAGTTATCGGAGCCGCGACCGTACGTGGGGATGTAACCAGGGTTATAATTCCGTCAAATTCTCCGCGCCGCGCGTTCTCGATGTTTGGGCCGAATATATAGCCGCTGTCTATGCGGCCGAGGCGTACGTCCTCAATAAGAGCGTCCAGGGTGTCATATGCCGAGAAGTTAATAAAGTGCGTATCGACTACGCTTTCGGTAAGGGCTTCAAAAATGCGGGATTCCAAGTGGTTTGCGGGGTTATGATATATACCGGCTGTCACAGTTATGACAGGCGAGCCTGACTGTAAGTACATGCCGCCAAAAAAAAGCGCCGTGGGAAGCATTACAAGAGTGAGCCGCAACGCCTTGCTAAGCGCGAATTTCTTGAGGTTAAGCGCAAAAGATATAAGTAGAAAACTCACCATCATACCCTCCCGCGAAAACCGGCGGCCGTACAGCCTATAGCTGAGAACAGCAGGGTAAACCCGGCGCACGCCGCTGTCGGGATAATCAGGCTTCCGTCCGTTAGGGCGGCGGAAAACAGACGAACCCCCCATGTGTTGAATACGGCATTGGAGAGCAGTCGAAACCCTTGGGAGAAGTAATCCACGGGGATTATGCCGCCGGAAAGAAACAGCGAAACACCTGTGAAAGCCGCGGTGAAAATCCCCGCGGACAGCGCGCCGCTAAAGACGAACGTCAGCATTGCGGCGAAGGACGCTAACACCGCCGCTACTACGGTAATGCCCCACAAAAGGCTGAAACCTAGGCCGACGGCGGGCAGTTCCAGTGCTGCTGATATAAGCGCGACACTCAGCCACAACCCGGCGTTCAGAGCCATAATAAGTATCAGATATGAAACCGCGCACGCCAGGAATACTTCGCGGGGCGATACGCCGCGGAGCGCGAGATTCAGCAAAAAATAGCTCCGGAAGTTGAGGCGTACGGCATCCGTCATGACAAAGGCGAAACACATCATAAGCGCGATGTATGAGGCCATGAAGTATGCTTGCCAGATAGCAAGACCGCCCGTCACCGACTGCGTTTCGACGGCAAACATGTCGGAGCGGTTCATGACCAGCCCTAAAAAGCGCATATTCACGCCCATGAATATGGCATTGTAAAGATATGGCGGCAATTCCTGCAAGGCAGCGTAGTTAAGGGTGACGTATACACCCGTCTGACTTGAGCGGAGCATGTCCGCGAATGAATCCGCCACAACGCGGACAAGAGCAGACATCAGCGGCATGTCGCGGTTGTAGTCCACTGCGAAAGGAATGTTCCGTCCGCCGGTCATAGCCGCCCCGAAATTTTCAGGCAGGGTAATGACGGCAACAACGCTTCCGGCTTCGAGAGCCGTAGCCGCGTCCTGTTGGGTCCGTCGGCTGAACTGTAACAGCGCGCCGTGTTCCGGGGATTCCATTATCGCCGAGATAATCATAAGCGTCTCGGCGCTTTCGTCTAGGTCAACTATGGCTACGGGTATCTGCCGGGCAATGCCCGCGCCCGTCAAGAAAAAATTTCCCGCAAGCCCCGCGGCCAGGCATAGCGTGGCCGTTATGGCAAGAAGAGCTGTAATGCGCCCCTTTTGTCGCGCGAATGTTTTGAGGTTGAGTGATATTATGTTGCGTATGGTTTGTGCGGATGATGACATATGGCGAATCCTTTACAGGCGCTGTTATTAGGTTAGGCTTCATGCGAAACCGGTAAATGCAAGATTCGTGCGGGCATTTTTTCGCAAGGCTAGGAAGGGTTAACGACGCATTATGGAAGAGTTACCGCAGAGATGGTGCAGCAATTCCGGTTAGGAAGGAATCCAAATTTTTTGAAAGCCCCGGCCTAAAACCGCCGGGGTTCTGAAAAATTGGAGCTTGATTTGAATCGGAATTGTCATATTTGGCAATTTCGCAAGAAGTATATGCTACTATAGCTTGTTTAGAATAGCTTCCAAAAGGTTTGAGCCGCCTGCCGACCGGATTATTGTATCCCGCGTGCCCATGTGTGTCAGCTTACCTTGGGAAATCGTGTATATTTGGCTGTCCAGACCTATTATCTCGTCTGTGTTGTGGCTGGTATAGATGATGCACTTGCCCATAGACTTGAGGGTGTCGAGGGCTCTGAGGATCGCGTCTTTGTAGAAAATATCCAGGCCGGAGAAAGGTTCGTCGAGTATAAGAAGTTGTGAACTGTTTGTCAGCGCGCATACAATGGCGGCGGATTTTTTCATGCCGCCGGACAAGTGGCGGACGCGTTTACCGGCGTAGGACCCGATATCGAATAGTTTAGCTAAGTCTGGGGCGTTTGTATCCGGGCGGCTGCCGCGCGCGCGTGCCCAGAACAGTATGTTGTCACGGACGGTCAGGTCTTCAAACAAGTTATCGTCCTGCGGGCAGAAAGCGGCGCTTCCGCATTGGATGGATATTGTGCCGGAGTCGGGACGCAAGTAGCCTGCCAGGATGGATAGAAGTGTCGACTTTCCCGTGCCGTTGCGTCCGACGATAACAGCGGATTCTCCCGGCAAGGCCGAGAAGTTTATGCCGTCCAGCACTGACTCTCCACCGTATGACTTTGATATGCCTGTGGCCGTAATCAAGATTTGTCCGCCTTTCGATCCTGTAGTGAATTAACTTGATAATGAACCAATACTTCGTGGAAGCGCCGGCCTGCTGCCCCGATGCTCTACAAAGTATTGACCTGAATTTAAGTTGATTCACTAGATATCTTCGGAAATTAGGCAATGCCGGATTTGCGCGGATTTTTGTCGCAAGGCAAGGAGCGACGAACGCCGCGTACCCGTTGGTACGCAAGTGAGGAATTACGCTGCATTGCGTCAAAAAGACCGCTAAGACGACATTGACTAATTTCCGAAGAGGTCTACTATAAATGTTCCATAAAACAATCTCCGCACAACGACTCAGTGATCGTTGTGCGGATATATGCTATTCATTATATTGGTATTTATTCATCCGAATCCGAGTCGGGCAATGGGACGCTCAGCCAACCGCTTAGATCAGGCAGCTCTACCTCGTTGGTAGTAGTTGAGGCAGGCGGCGTGTCCTGCTCCGCCGGCGCGTCTGGAGTAACTGTCATTTCCTCGCCCGTATAGATGTTGAATATGGTGCTTGGAGCCTGAGACTCATCCGATGTACCGTTTGCCGGAGTTTCGCTTCCTCCCAGTTCCGAAGGGGTTGATTCTTCGGTATCGCCGTCTTCGGAAGCTCCGGCGGTTCCTACTCTGACCACGGCATTGACCGCTCTGTAAGTGCTTGTGTTGATCCTGTAGCGATCAGTTTGGACGCCGTCCTGGTATACGGTCTTGTAGAGAGCGTAGCGCTGACCGGTCGTTCCGCTTGTTTCAACCACACGCTCGCCGTAGGGTATCTCGGGGTCTTCGATGATAGTCTCGCCGGGCGAGATCGACTCGAGATGCACTGGGGCGAATCTAAGAGTTCGCCCGGCCGGGCGGCTCTCGTAACCAAAGATGTTTACCGTAACTTCGCCGTCGCTGTTCACGAATGACTCTACGTAAACCGGATGGCTGGTGTTGTTGCGGAAGCGGAGGTCTATCCAGTCGCCGGCCAGGGTTGCGTCCATTGCCCAGTCAACGTAGCTCACGCGCAGGGAGTGATTGCGACGCTCTACTATTTCAAGTTCGGCAAAGAGCAGCGCCATGTATAGGGTACTGGAGACTTGGCAGACGCCGCCGCCGATGCCGTCCACAAACTGGCCTTGAAGTATGATGGGCGCGTAACGGTAGCCGTTGGCATATGTCATCGCTCCGAAGTGGTAGTTTGTTGAAAAGACTTCACCAGGGGCGACTACCGCGTCGTTCATGTTGTTTGCCGCGTTAATTATGTTGATATTGCGCGGATGCGTATGAGCTCCGGTGATTCTGGTGGTGAACGTTCCAAGCAGCGACTGCGAGTTGCGAAGCGCCTCCGCTGTAACGGCAGGCTGGAGCTGACTGAACACCGCCTCTACCACGCCGCCTGTATCGGATGCCACAAGCTCACGAGCCAAGGCCAGTGTTGCCGGGATGTCGGCGATCAATCCCACGACGTCCTCGGTTACGTGGAAGTTCCCGTCGCGGCGTTCGCTGGTGGCGTTTACGGGCTGGCGCTCGAGGGAACGCATGAATTCTTCGACCTTCGGCGCCAAGATGCCGTCGTCATAGCTGTAGACCGGATCGTATGTAATCCTTGCCGGACTCTCGCTGAGACGAGCGCGCAAGACGCCTTCGTCCTCATCCCCGCCGTAGTTCAGAGCCTGGATTACGCCGCCGGTGAAGTCATATCCGGGATTAAGCTCGGCGAAGCTTATTATCAGGCGCGCGTCGTCGCTTGCTTCTTGCGCCGTTATGATTAGCTGACGGTCAGAGATATTAGGGCTGTATTCTTCGGACAGGCGCTCTAACGCCTGGTCAAATGAGAGCCCGCCGACATATATGCCGTTAATATAGATGTTGTCAAGTATCGTACTGCGCGCGGCAACGGCGGCTTCTACGGGTATCGCCCCACGTTCGCCGTTCAGCATGTCGCTGACAAACATAAAACCCATGACACCGCCCGTAAGTACAACGACAATGCCGACGACCATCGCAAGCTTACGTAGCAGTGAACTTGTCGAACGTGACAGACTGCTCCTTCTTTTTCTGGAATTTGAATACCGCGGGCCCCTGCCCAACGATGAATTTCTCATTATAATACTCCCCCTGAAACTCTTTCGACATTATTCTACACGTGTTTCGTGCTAGTGACATTATTCATTATTATTATAGCATATAGCTGGAAAATTTCAAGTGGGAAATTAACTGTTTAACACGTTTGTAAAAATTAACTTTTAGAACCTGTTCTCAATAACCGGGAATGGCGGAAAATCGTCTGCCAAGATGCCGCCCCCGTCCTATTCTTAATTGACTACTATGTCGGCGTTGCTGCTTTCAAAAGAGACGCGGACACGCTTGGAGCAGCTATCGAAATTAACGGAGCGGGCCTCGACATTAGCGGCGGAATTCAGTGTGTATGATAAACCGGTTAGGCCGATCTTTACACTGCCCAGAGCGCTGGCGGCCTTTACGTGATAGCCCAGGTCGGACGCGGCGGGGATGTTGGCAAAGATGCGGCCGTTGCTTGTTTCAACAAGCCACGTGTATTCGCGGTGCTTGGCAAAGCTGGTAACGCTCAGGTTGATCGGAGCGTTGCTTGTTTCGAGCTTCATATTTTCGATATCCAAGTTAACGGCGGATATAGCGCCGTTGACGGAATCTATGCCGCCGCTTTTCGCGGATACGTCCGATATTTCCAGCTTGGCGTCGGAGCCGCTTGCTATGAAGCTGTCGACGCTTATGCTTGAAACGCGCAAAAGCGCGTTGTCTGTGGAAAATCGGGCAATTCTAAACAGCTTTTCGGGAACGTACGCGTCGATCGCGACCGAGCTGAAAGCTGTGTCGTCATAGTTAAGGATGTACTTGTCGCCGTGGGAGACCAGATTTATGTCGGCGTCGTGACGCCTTTGGCGAAAACTGACCTTGGCCGATATTTTGTCGCCGTTGTAGCCCTTGATGGTTACGGGGGCGTTTAGGCCGGCGACGATAAGCTCGTTGGACGAACCGGTTACGGTAAGCTCGAATGTGCGCTCAACGTTTGATCCGGGCGCGACAGGCGCGGGCGAAGGTGCGGGCGGTGCGCCTGCGGACTGCCTGAATTCGCTTGTGAAGCCGTCGCCGTGGTGATGGCCGGAATCCGCCTTTGTCTCTGTGGCTCTGGCTACCTTATCGGCCAGGTCGGCTGTCTTTTCGGCCATTGCGCCGGCAAAATTCTTAATCTTTGGCTCCCAGTCCTTCGCGAGATCGCCCAATTTGACGCGCAAGTCCGCTGCGATGTCGTCCAGGCCAAGACCCTTGGATTCGCCCGGGTGGGGCGCGCGTGAGCCATTGTGGTTCGGGCGCGGCGAATCGGACGCGGGGTGCGGCGGCGTGTGTGGAGCATGGGACGTATGCGGGGCTTGCTGCGAGTTTACAGAGCGCGGAGCGCTTGAGGAAGCCGCTTCAGTCTTGCCTACGGCCTTCAGAAGTTCGGCGGCCTGCTCCGGCGTAACCTTCCCCTCTTCCACCATCTTCAATATCATCATTTTTTCTTCCATAACGGCTCCCCCTGTGGTATAATTGTAAAATGATACCTGTCGAAATTGTGATAATTGCATTTGCGCTGGCAACGGACGCGTTTGCCGTAGCCGCCAGCTACAGCCTGGCCTCGCGTGAGCGCGCCCTGCGCACAGCCTTAGTATATGGCGCGTTTTTTGGAACGTTCCAATTTTTTATGCCTCTTGCGGGATACTTGCTGCACATGATACTGCCAGCCGGTATGCTGGCTTATTCCAACTGGATTGCGTTCGCGCTGCTGTTCATAATCGGCACGAAGATGGTAGAAGGATATTTATCCGGGCGAAATGAGCCCGGGGACAATGCCCTCTGCGGTAAACCTATAGCTCTGCCGGAGCTGGTCGCACTGTCGTTTGCCACAAGCATCGACGCGCTGGCCGCCGGAACCTCGCTTGCGCTTATTGACGCGAACATACTGTCGGCGGCCGCGACAATCGGCGTGGTCGCGTTTGCAATGTCGGCGGTCGGATCCTTGCTGGGCTGCAAAGCCTCCGGCCTGCTTGGCCACAGTGAGTTACTGGGCGGGGTGGTGCTGATTTCTATTGCGGTTAGGATATTGATTTTTTAAGATATATGTTCATAAGAACCTGTCTAATATCTTTTTGCTGTCGGATTTGCGAGGTGGTTTTTCGCCATTCTAGGAATCGACAACGACGCGAACCCTTGTGGTTCGCTAGGATGCTGTGTGCCGGTGGCACACGTTTAGCATCCGAAGCGCCAGCGTAGGCGGAGGAGGTGACAACGAAGGGCGGAAAACCGACCGCAAAGACGTCAGCAAAAATATATTAGACAGGTTCTAAGGACTGTCCGCAGCTTCATCCGCTAAAAAAATGAGCTTCCAGCAGATGGTCGGTATATGACGAAAGCTGGGACAGGACTTGGGACGAAGCCTCAAAACTGAATACTCCGTTTGGACGGGAGCTGATTACATATTCGGCAGCTTGGCGTGTGCTTTCCGACAACCAGATGTTTGCGGGCTGCCCGAGAGCTTTTGCGCATTCCGCGCATATCGCGCCGTGAAGACCGACCGAATATCGGCCTTGCTTGCCCGCGTCCGCGCTGGTTAGCTGCTTTTGGCATATTGAGCACACGGCGAATGACGGGGTAAGACCGTTGTACTCCAGAAATTTCAGAGCAAAGGCGGCCGTTACCAGATCAGGCTGTTTGGACTTACACAGCGCGTTAAAGCCGTATATAAGCAGGCGGAGGATGTCGTCGCAGGGCTCGTGTTCCAGTATTACCCTGTCGCACAGCTTCGCCATGCGGCTTGCGGCGGCCAGGCTCTCGTAGGAGACACGAAGGTCATAGAACGTCTCTATCACGTCGGTCTGGGCCAGCGCAAAAAAGCTTGGGCCTTGCGTTATCACAAAATCGGAGTATGTAAAGAGCTGGGCCGCGGCCAGGAACTTGCTGCCGCTTTTGCGCGCGCCTTTGGCCGACACGCCAAACTTTCCCCGTCCCTTGAGCAGCAGGACTACTATCTTGTCGGCTTCGCCCACGCTTACTTCACGCAGAACGACGCCCCGTGCCTTAAATGTCTTCATGTCAAACCTGTCTTTATAGTGAATTGACTTTAGAACCTGTGTTCATAGGAGGGGATGGCGGATTGGCGAGGCGATTTTTCGCCAATCTAGGAGGTGACGACGCCCGGTGTCCCCGCAAAGCCCGGTTTTGGCTTTGTGGGGTGGACTGAGCGTA
>Ga0131853_10012607_pt1 | contig 15495 bp, 20 predicted proteins | sample TergutLab28metaG_FD_92764 | JGI IMG/M metagenome (GOLD analysis project Ga0131853, IMG submission 92764) | Labiotermes labralis P1 segment gut microbial communities from Petit-Saut dam, French Guiana - Lab288 P1 (version 2) (version 2) | ecosystem: Host-associated > Arthropoda: Insects >...
GTACGACGTTTTCTCTTACGAGTCTTTGACGTTCTTCTTTGAGGTACTGCCATTATTATTCACCACCAATTTTTCAAGATCCTCTATTGTTGCTTAAACTTATGTTCCAGCTTTAACGGAACATTGAACATAGAGCCAAATAGACTTTGATTTCTATTCACAAACGTATATTTTACAACAAAACGCACAAAAAATCAAGTCAATTCCAAAGAATAGTTAAACTTAGTGTTACGATACTTAGCTATCTACACCCTCCTTTTTATAAAGTAGTGATGTAAATGAAGTCGGCAATCTTTCCGCCGACTTCATTTACATCACTACTCCCGACAAGCCGAAAGGCGCGTTCAGATTAGGAGAAATAAACATAGCCTTCCCTCCAAATAAATTAAAACGAGATCCTAAACTGCTCACCGAAAGGGAGTCACTCAACCACAAATAACAAAAAACCTACTCCTCAAACTTTAAATCCTGCAACACCGCAAGGCGAGGATCAATCTTACTCTCAGCCTCTTTTTCAAGATCTTCTTCTGTTAAAATCTCCACACCAAGGCTTGCAAGTTCCTCATACGCACCATCTTTTACAACACGCAATGGAATCTGAATGAATATTTCTTGCCAAACAGCAGACGCTAATTCAATGGTATCTTTGACCAGATAATCCTCACTATCTTCATCGTAGATTTCTGGATTCCAAGTGTACACAGGCTCAATAGTTGCTGTAAAAGGATAATTAACATCGTCTAAAGTTAGGGCACAACCAAGGATCATATCACCCTCAATTGTTAATTCAAATTTCATGATACGTTCTGTTGCATAAATAAATCCTTTTCCCGTTACCTTTACTTTACTCATTTTTCTGATGTCAGGATTTCTTTTAACAGCATCAGAAAAGTCGACCTCTTCATTTATTTCAATTTCTTTTGTGGACTCTTTCAAGAGTCTTGCAATTTGCCATTTCATTTTTATCACCGCCACAATTATAGTATAGTTTAGACCAAATTGTCAATTTGTAATGGCTTAATCAGAAGAGGAAAACATTTTTTTATGTGAAAACATTTTTTAAGAACGTTTCCATGATAAAAGGTGTTTTAATTTTGCGTTGGTTATGTTAATATTATTGGTGGAGTAAATCACATGCAAGTCTAGAGGCTTGCTAATCTAAAAGGAGAGTTGTTTATTATGGCATTTATTGAAAGTGTAAGAGCAATTGAAGTATTAGATTCACGCGGAAATCCAACTGTTGAGGTTGAAGTAACAACTGAAGACGGATCATTTGGTCGCGCATTGGTACCATCTGGAGCATCTACAGGTGCTTATGAGGCTGTTGAATTACGTGATGGAGATAAGTCTCGTTATTTAGGAAAAGGTGTCCTACAAGCTGTTGCTAATGTTAATGACATCATTGGTCCAGAAATCATTGGAATGGACGCTCGTGAGCAAGTTGCAATTGACAGATTGATGATCGAATTAGATGGAACGCCTAATAAAGGTAAATTAGGAGCTAATGCAATTTTAGGTGTCTCTATGGCCATTGCACATGCTGCTGCTGATTATTCAGGATTACCACTATACCGTTATTTAGGTGGATTCAATGCAAAGGATTTACCAACGCCTATGATGAACATTATCAACGGTGGAGAGCATGCGGATAACAACATTGATTTCCAAGAATTTATGATCATGCCTGTTGGAGCACCGACATTTAGAGAAGCAATGCGTTGTGGAGCTGAAATTTTCCATGCGTTAAAAGACGTTCTTCACGGAATGGGCTTAAATACAGCGGTTGGTGATGAGGGTGGATTTGCACCAAACTTGCCATCAAACGAGTCTGCGATTGGTGTTATTTTAGAAGCAGTTGAAAAAGCTGGTTACAAAGCTGGAGACGATGTTAAGATTGCAATGGATGTTGCTGCTGCTGAGTTCTATAACAAAGAAACAAAGAAGTATGTATTAGCTGGTGAAGGTGGAAAAGAATTAACTTCAACTGAATTGGTTGATTTTTATGCTGAACTATGCGACAAGTATCCAATTATTTCGATCGAAGATGGATTAGATGAAGACGACTGGGATGGATGGAAATATGCAACTGAGCAGCTGGGTCACAGAATTCAGTTAGTAGGTGACGACTTCTTAGTTACAAATACTGAGCGTTTAGCACAAGCTATCGAAAAAGGATTAGCGAACTCAATCTTAATCAAAGTTAACCAAATTGGTACTTTAACTGAAACTTTTGAAGCTATCGAAATGGCCCAAAAAGCTGGTTACACTGCAGTTATTTCTCACCGTTCAGGTGAAACTGAAGATGCAACAATTGCTGATATCGCTGTTGCAACAAACGCTGGTCAAATTAAGACTGGTTCACTTGCAAGAACTGATAGAATTGCGAAATATAACCAATTATTCAGAATTGAAGCTGAATTAGAAGGTAATGCAAAATATAACGGACTTAAATCATTTTATAATTTAGATGTTTAAAAATAGAAATTTCTGTACTTTGGAGCAATGCTCTGAGGTACTTTTCCTTTGGCTAAAATCAAAAGACTATCTTGACTAAAGTTGTCGATTTTGATAAGATTGAGAAAGTAGTCGATTAAGGAGGCGCAGATATGCCAATTAGTAACTTTTTTATTATCCGAATTTTAGCTCGAATCCGAGAGGAAACTGAATATGATGAAGATGACATCGATATGATGCGTTATTCACTCCAAGCGATTCTTTGGGAGATTGAAAAAACGATCTATTTGTTTTTTATTTTTTTAGCACTAAGCCATCATTGGCACTTTTTAGCTGGCTTAGTGGCGATTATGACCATTAGGCCAAATGCTGGTGGCTTCCATTCCTCGACAGTTTGGGGATGCTTCTTTTGGACGCTATTTGGATTTTTGCTTGCATTTTTTGTTTTGCCCCACATTCCGCTTAACAGCTTGACGGTCTTTCTTGTAGGGATATTTTCATTAGTTGTTACATTTGTTGCAACGCCAACTAGGTCAGTGCAAATGGAAAAGATTGCTGATAAGTCTAAAGATGGACGAAAAAAAATCATCGCAACAGTCATCACGATTGTGTGGTTCATTGTTCTATTTTTAAATCAAACTAGTTTTTTAGCCCCTGCTGTGTTGTGGATTATTTTCTTGCAGAATTTTCAACTGATTATCGAATTTATGAGGATTAAACTCAATTTGAGATAAAACTGATGAATCATATTAACGAATGTGCTACTAAATAGTCAAAAATAACGATTTTTTTAAAATTTTTATCAACTTGTTTTGACAAATGCTGTCGAATCTGGTAGGATATAGGAAAGAAGTAAAATCAATAATAAATATAGAGGAACGGGGTAGTGATAAAATGAGAACGATTTTGATTGTTGAAGATGAAAAGAGAATTTTAAATAGATTGGTTTTTTGGGTTGAAGAAGCTGAACTAGAAGCTCAAGTATTAACGGCATCAACTTATGAGGTTGCTGAGGACTTGATTAAACATATGCATATCGATCTTCCTATTTTGGATATTAATTTGACACAGGAAAAAGATGAATTAGGAATAAAACTTGCGACGGCGTATCGAAAGAGATATCCTTACAATCCGATTATTTTTCAAACAGTGAATGGTGACTACAAATACCAAAGTGAGATTCATAAACATGTTAGTAGTGTAGTTTATATGGTTAAGACAGAGTTAACTCAAAAAATATTTACGGATGCCCTTAAATATGAACTAGGTCGACTGGAGAAGTCATTTACTAAAATCATTCAAATTAAACAAAAAGATCAATTTATGCGACTTGATGGGAATCAGGTGATTTATTTTGAAAAGGTCAATAGTGAGCGTAGTGTGAAATGTTTTTACTACGAACCAGAAATCGGTGAAGTAAAAGTGGCTTTTTTCTCAAATATGACATTGAAGGAAATTGAGAACTTGCAAAATGCCGAACATTTGTTGAGATGCAGTGGGAGTTATATTGTAAACCCTATGATGATTCAATCAGGGGTTATTACTGGTAATGGCATAGACCTTGACTTGAAGTATATAGAGGGGATTATTCCTATGAGTAGGAGATTTTATAATAAAAATCGACCCTTAATAGAAGGGGTTTTGAGATGACGGAACATTTTATGATTGGAGCATATGCGATTGTTAGTTTTTTAGATTTTGTGATGCTATATTACTTTTGTAAAAATGTTACACGCCGAAAAATGGAACTTTTCTCGTGGCGTAATCCGATTTCTCTAGAAGTAAAACAAATGTTGTTTAAATTGCCTATGGCTATTTTGGGGATTTTTTATGGTGTAATGATGGGTGTATTTCAATATACATTAGAGGGTCATACTTATCGAATGATTGTTACTCTAGCGTTTATTTTAATCATCAAATTTTTGTCTAGGTATTCTATAGCTGACGCACTGCTTGCCTATATGATGTTCTTATTTTTTGGTGTAATTTTGCAAGGATTAACTGTTTTGTTAATGTTGCCGTTATCAATGCATCCTACACTTCTTATGCTGATTTCGCAACTTTTAACAGCTTTAGTAATTGTTGCTCTATGCTATAGGATTCAAATTTACAGAGTTTTCAATTACATAAAGACAAATATACTATTAAAATTGATGATGACATTTACAACGATTGGCGTTTTAGGATTCGTTGTTTTTCTTAATTTCGAAAATAATCCCACTTATATTGTTTATTTTCTAGGACTTATTTTCTTAATCATCTTTATTTTAACGCCACTCTGGATGAGATTGTATAAGCGATTAGAGATTGATGTTAAACGTGCCCATTTTATTGCTAATAAAATTTTAGCAGCTTATTTAACTGCGGAAATAACAGATGACATTCATGTAATTCGTCAAGAGCTAAAAGAACTTTTAGCTCATGTGAGTCCTGAAACAGGAACAATTCCAATTGTGATTGGCGATATGGAAGAGACCATACTAACTTTTATTGATAAAAAGAAAAAACAACATCAGATTGAAAATGATGTTATGGCTAAAATCGAGTATTATTCAGACCATAAAGATGTTAAACCTGGAACCATCCTTTCCTTTTTAGGTCTATTATTAGACAATGCTTTTGAGGTAGAAACCAATAAACCCATACTAGTTGACTATAGTAGTGTTAATCATGCCTGTTATTTAACTGTTTCAAATGAATATTTTCCAAAAAATGCTTCAGAACTTGATATGATGTTTGAAAAGGGATATTCCACCAAGGCAGAAGATGGACGTGGTTATGGATTATATGAGTTAAAGCATGAGGTAGAAACTTTAGGTGGCCTGATTAGCTGTTTTGAGAATTATAATGACGTATATGAATCTCACTATTTAACTTTTATGATTGAATTCAAAAATTAAGGAAATTAAAAAAATCTCATCTTTTCAGAGATTTTTACTTTTTCATCATAGCCTTTGGTAATTCAGGTTCGCCCCATAAAAGACCACTACGTGGCTGAATAGCTATCGGGACAAGGGCAATTAAAAATGCTGCAACTTTCATGATTGTTTGTTTTCTTTTTAACATACGAACACCTCCAATCACCCCAATATTTTAAATAAATTATTATGATACTCAACATATTAACAAAAGAAAGCCTCTTTGTCAATCTTTTTTACAACAAAAGTCGCGCTCAACCGCCTTTTTTGACAATTCCTACCATTAAAATGCAACCTACGTCAAGTCTATTGAAAAAAATTCCCCTTTCCTGTATCCTTACCTCATACTATAAAAAGGGCGTGGTTTTTATGCAACAACAAGCAACATTCGATTTCACTACTTTATCAGATTTAACAAAAATTGAAAAAAAAGCAAAAAATTTAGTGAAGCGTAAGTACGATTTCACAGGTAAACGAGTGGTAGTTATGACACCAACTTATCTAGATAGAGGAGGAGAGGAGATGTATGCAACTGTTTATGATAATGATAAACTAAGCTACCTTTCAAATCTAAGAGATGTCCTTTACCTACAACAGTATCTTTACGATAATACAGATGTAGAGAAAGTGGAGGCTGTTACTTTTGAAGAAGATATTTACAAAGCGAAGAGAAAATTGGAACGGATTGATTGTATTATTTTCGCTCATGAATTTACATATTTTGAAAAAGAAGAGCTCTTGTTTGAATTAGAAGTGCATTTGGATACTGAAAATGTGAAAATTCTTAAATTTAACGACAAGAAGTAAAACAAACAACAAACGCCTCCTTATCGAATAGATAAGAGAGGCGTTTTAAAAACGAGTAAAAGTGATTATTTCGTTTTAACCCAACTAACCGCAAGTGCACCAGGCCCCACGTGAGCAGAAACAACTAGCGATAGAGGCAATTCGTGAATTTTATGATTTGGATGAAGCTCTTGAATCGCTGCTTTTAGGATAACTGCCTCCTCGGGATTCTCCATATTCAAAACACAAATTTCGTAATTCTCATCAAGATTTGCATTTTTAACGGTGTCAATTAAGAATTGGATGGCTTTTTTAAATGTACGGACCTTTCCAGCAGCTTCAATCGTACCTTCTTGAGTCAAATGAACAATTGGCTTGATTTGCAATAAACCACCGATCACAGCCTCAGCATTTGACAAACGCCCACCTTTTTTCAAGTTATCTAACGTTTTTACAGCCGCTGTTAAATTGGTATGTTTTCTCATTTCCTCAAGCACTGAAATGATTTCAGTTGCAGATTTTCCAGCTTTTGCTAATTTTGAAGCTTCAATGGCTAGCCAACCTTGTGAGAAAACTAAAGTTTTTGAATCAAAAATATGAATTTTTGATGCATCAACCATTTCCGCCGCACTTACAGCAGAAGCATATGAACCACTAATGGCACCAGAAATCGTTACGTGAATGATTTCATCATACCCATCAGCAAATAACTTTTCGTATAGCTCAACTGTTAAACCAATGGCTGGCTGTGATGTAGATGGTAATTCTTTTTGAGAATTTGACAATTCCAAGAATTTAGCAGGTGAAATTTCTTTGAATTCTTGATAAGAATCATTACCGAAGATAATCATTAGGTAACTTGAGTAAATATTATACTCTTTCAACAATTCCTCTGTAAGTGATGCAGTTGAATCTGTGATAATGGCGATTTTATTTGACATTTTTTAACCTCAATTACTAGATAATTTATTTATGATATGTGAAATCTTATTATAAGCAGTTTTTGTTTAATTATGTAGTTTTGATCCAAGTAAGGGCTATTGTACCTTCACCAACATGTGCAGAAACCACAAGTGAAAGTGGTAAGACATGAATGGTAATGTTTGGATACAATTCAGCAACTGCATCTTTCAAAGTCGCAGCATCTTCTGGATTTAGCGCATGGATAATTCCAACTTCATAAGATTCATCTAGGTTCCCTTCTTTTGCAGTATCAATTAAAGCTTGGATGGCTTTTTTGAATGTACGCACTTTAGAGACTGCTTCTAGCTTTCCTTCCTTTGACATGGCAATGATTGGCTTTACTTGAAGCATACTTCCGATAACTGCACTTGCGTTAGACAAGCGTCCACCTTTTTTAAGATTTTCCAGCGTTTTCACGGTTGCACTTACATACATGCTTTCTTGAGCCTTTTCGAGTTCTGAGATGATTTCAGTTGCACCCTTTCCAGCTTTTGCGAGTTTGGAAGCAATGATTGCTAATGCACCTTGCGGAAAGGCAACTGTTTTTGAATCAAATACATGGATTTTTTCGGCATCAACCATTTCCGCCGCATTTACCGCTGATTGATAGGAACCACTCAATCCACTTGAGATGGTAATATGAATAATTTCGTCATAGCTTTCTTTTAAGATATTCTCATAGATTTCAACTGTTAAGCCAATAGCAGGTTGAGAAGTCGTTGGTAATTCTTCTTGTGCAGCTGATAAGCTAACAAACTTATCTGGTGTAAGTTCTTTAAACTCTTGATAAGAATCATTGCCAAAAATGATCATGAGGTAGCTGGTAAAAATGTTGTATTCTTTAAGCACGTCTTCTGTTAAACCTGCTGAAGAATCTGTGATGATAGCAATTTTTTTCGACATATTTTTCAACTCCAATGTATAAATAGTTTGATATGGGAATAGTTTGTTTTTTCAAACTATTTTTGATATTCTATCATGTCTGACAATGAGTTGTCAAGCATTGTCTAAATTTTAACAGTTATTCATGTTGTAATCAAGTCTTTTCACTAGACAAATTTTGCAAAATAGCATAAAATTGAACAATAATGAAAAAGGAATGGATTAAGATGTCTCTAATATTGAATTATATGGTGGATGAGCACAATGAAGGAAGCACACTTGGGAAATTTTTAACACAACAACAACTTTCAAAAAAAGCAGTTATCGCTTTGAAGCATCGTGGAGGGAAATTTTATGTTAATGGTGAAGTCCGTACTACTAGATGGCAACTTGATAACAAGGATTTAGTAACTGTCATATTTCCAGATGAAATAGCGAGTGATACTTTAAAATTGATTAAAATGAATCTCAATATTGTTTATGAGGATGAATTTTTACTGGTGGTTGATAAAAAAGAGGGGATGCCAGTTATTCCCACAGGAAGCCATGAGCAGGCGTTAGCCAATGGAATTTTAGCTTATTATAAGGAAATTGGTCTTAAATCGACAGTGCATTTTGTTAATCGTTTGGATAAAGGGACATCTGGTTTGTTGATTGTGGCGAAATATCGGCATATTCATCATTTGATGACAGCCGATTTTGCTCATATTAAACGGAGGTATTATGCATTGGTGGCTGGGATGCTGGATGGGGCTGGTGTAGTGGAGGCACCGATTTTTAGGCCAGAAATGACTTCTATTAAACGCATCGTTCATGAAAAGGGGCAACATGCAGTGACACATTATGAGGTTGTGAAACGACTTCCTACTTCGACATTGGTTAAATGTACGCTTGAAACGGGGCGTACCCATCAAATTAGGGTTCATATGGCTCATTTAAGTCATCCTATTTTAAAAGATTCTATTTATGGTGATGGTTTAGAGGAAGAACAACAGTTGTTACATAGCTATTTCTTGGAATTTACTCACCCTATCACTCATAAGAAGCTTTGTTTTGAAAGTGGAATCCCTGATAGATTCGAGATTAAGCGGTAATTTTACCGTCTTTTTTTTTGCCTTCAAGCATAGGCTTAATTAGAATAATTGAATAGGAGTGACAGTCGTGATACATAAAATATGGATGGCATTATTTATCATTGGAATTGCTTATAGCTTCTTTACAGGACGGGTCAGTGATGTGAATCAAGCTATTTTGCAAGGGGCTTCATCTGCCGTGACATTGGTTTTCAGTTTAGCGGGCATTTTAATTTTTTGGACAGGTATTTTGCAAGTTGCAAACAAAGCAAAAATGCTAGATTTGTTGGCGATTCTTTTGCGACCTGTCACAAAGATTTTATATCCAAAGTTAGCCAGTGATCATAAAGCTCTTAAATTCTTAACAACTAATATGATTAGCAATTTTCTTGGACTTTCAAGTGTGGCAACTGGTGCTGGGGTTAAAGCGATTAAGGCTTTACAAGACACTAATCCTGATAAGACGAAGCCAAGTTTTGAAATGTATACTTTACTTGTGGTGAACACTGCTGGTTTAACATTGATTCCAACAACGGTTATTACTTTAAGATCAACTTTTAATGCGATGAATCCAACGGATGTTTATTTACCGATTATTTTAACAGCATCTATTAGTTTGGTGATTGGATTGATTTGTCACAACATCTGGAGTCGAATTAAAAGGGTTCAGTCGTCAACAAATGGAAGGCAATGAGTTCTGCTTGTAGCGAGCATAGCAAGTGTGCAAGTAGATTACGATTACCTTGTCAAGAGCTTTTTCACGACGTAGGAGTGATATAGAAGCCACTGACACGAGTTATTCAAGAAAGGATTGATTTTGATGAATATTGGGATTTATATTGTACCTGTATTCTTGCTCGTTGCTTTTGGAATGGCATTTTGGAATAAAACGGCAGCCTTTGATGATTTTGTTGATGGTGCAAAAGATGGATTGAGTGCGGTCAAGTCAATTATCCCTAATCTGGTAGGAATGATTGTTGGAACAAAAGTATTTTTAGCTTCTGGTATTGTTGAAAGTATGACGGAATTAGCATCACCGGTTTTAAGTATTTTCAATATAGAAGCAGCCACTTTGCCTTTGATGATTCTAAGGCCTTTGTCAGGCTCTGCATCTTTGAGTTTTGCCAGCGAATTGATTCAGGTGCATGGTCCAGATTCTTTAGTTGGACGTCTAACCTCTGTTATGCAAGCAAGCAGTGATACGACCATTTATATTATTACCATTTATTTGGCAGCAGTTGGCATTAGAAATATGCGTCATGCGTTGAAATTGGGGATTATTGTGGATATTGTATCTTTTATTTTAGCAGCGGTTTTTGTGGGAATTTTCTTCGCTTAGGATTGAAAAAAAGTCGTTTTTCATGTATACTTGACTAAAGCATATCTGGATATTGTAGATTGGTTAATGTAAATAGGTAAGTTTGCTTATTGCAAGTTTGTTTGCCTGTAGAAGAGGATATGCTTAAAGCATATGGACATGCTTTATCATAAAAGTCAAAGTGAGTGTTAATGAATGAAAATTGGAATGATGGATTCTGGCATTGGTGGATTAACGGTTTTAAAAGAATGTTTGACGCATTTGCCTGAACACGAATATTTATACTATGCAGATTCGAAAAATGCTCCTTATGGAACGAAAACAAGAGAAGAAGTTTATGAGTTGACTGCAAAGGCTGTGGACTTTTTGATTCAGCAAGATTGTGAGATTGTTATATTAGCGTGTAATACAGCTACTAGTGCGGCGGCGGCGGGGTTACGTCAAAAATACGATATTCCAATTATCGGTATGGAGCCTGCCATTAAGCCTGCTTTGGAGCTTGCGAAAGGCAAACGTGTTTTGGTTACTGCTACGGAATTGACATTGAGTCAGCCTAAATTCACTGAATTGATTAAGAAGCTAGATGCCCACAAGCAAGCGGATTTTTTGCCTTTGACAGAGCTGGTTGCTTTTGCGGAGCAAGGTGAGTTTGATGACCAGAACATTGCGTTATATCTTAAAGGGAAATTGGCTCATTTGGATTTAAATGTTTATGGTAGTGTTGTGTTAGGATGTACTCATTTCCCTCTTTTCAAGGACCATTTTGAAGCTGCTTTTTTAGAGGGGACGGCAATTGTTGATGGAAGTCTTGGGACGACCAATCGTGTAAAGGCGTTTATCACTGGGAAAAGTCAAGTGCCGAGTCTTAATTTTTTTATCTCAGGTGAGCCTTTAATAGAAGGTGAGCTTTTAGATAAAATACAATGTATCATCTCAAGTGGAGGGGAATGAAAGATGGAAAAGAAGCTTTATAGAGATATGAATGATAAGAAAATTGCTGGTGTTTGCTCGGGAATTGGTAAGTATTTTGATATTGACCCTACGGTTATACGTTTGGCGTGGTTGTTGTTTATTTGTCTTGGAGGAAGTGGGTTAATTGCTTACTTTATTGCATGGGTGATTATTCCTGAAGCGACTTATTACAAATAAAATGAATATGAGAAAGTCATCTGGGAACACTAATTTCTGAGGTGATTTTTTTATGAAGTATTTTTCTGATAAATGCGGACCCAAGATGACATCTAACTTTAGTGGGGAATTCGCAGCCGAGTTTTTTGAAATTGAAAATGCATATGTCCAGACAGAGCTAGCTGGAGGGCCTATTTCGCAAAAGGTCATTGATTCGAAAGCTGATTTAGCTCATATAAAAAGCGTGCCACTTTAAATCAGGCACGCTTTTTTATATGATTATTCATCTTCAAGGGGCAATTCCTTGAAGGAAACGTCTCCCATTTCAACAAAAATCGTATCGTTTGAAAACTCAACTACCCACCGTTTGAATGCCTCAATTTTAGGTAGGTCAACCAAAGTTTCTAATTTAACACATTCGCTATAAAGGATTTGATCAATGCCATAACCTTGCTGTTTGATTTTGCTTTGTAAGCTGTCAAACAAGGGGTAATCGACTGTTAGCCAGATGGATTGCATTTTGACGCGACGAACTAAACCAATGGCTTTTATTCCTTCACTTACAGCACTTCCATAAGCACGAATAAGTCCACCTGCGCCCAATTTAACGCCACCAAAATAACGGGTAACAATGACTAAACAATTTCTAATATTTTGCCGTTGCAGAACTTCAAGCATTGGTGCCCCAGCAGTCCCACTAGGCTCGCCATCATCGGCAGCACGCCCAAACTCATTATTTTCCCCAATTAAATAAGCCACACAGTTATGGTTAGCACGATCATGTTGATCTCGCACGTCATTGATATATTGATTCGCTTCTTCAACAGTGTGAACACGATATGCATGACAAATGAAGCGGGATCTATCTACAACAATTTCGTGAACACCATTCTTTGCTAGCATAAAATAATCGGACATAGGGGAACCTCCACTAATTAATCGTAATAATTGGTCCTCCAGCTAAAGCTTCTGTGACCAGCGTGATAAATGGCACGACTTCGATATTAAATCCAGGAATGTCTGTTGTGAAGCCATTTTCACAAAATGTAAAAACGAGCGGATCCTGTGTAGTTAGTAAGGCTTCTTCAAAAAGTTCAGCTTGACGACGCCATTGGATAATGTCTTCGTTAATTGTCGCTCCCGAAAATGCATCATATTTTAAAGCGTCATTAGAACTAAATCCATTGAAATGCACAGCTTTGATATGACCTTGGACAACGAATAAGTAAACAAAGTAGCTAAAGTCTTCATGCTCAGCGTGATTGATACTCATATAAACCCCGTCTGCGTACACACCTCTTTCAATCGGTGTCGACCTTAAAGCAACGCTCGCCAAATTGGCAAAATCAGCAGTATCAAAATCTACTAATTCATCAACATAGGCTGAAACTAAAGCTTCAGTCAAATCATTTCTTAATGTGCCAACAAGAGATTGTTCAAGAACGGATGCTTGTCCATGAAAATCGTATTTGAAAATATCTTCAAAGCCTTCTAGCTGTGCCACATTACGCCGAGAGTTATTTGCTAATTGAGAAATGCTATTTAATGATACATCTGTAATAACATCATCAGAATTAACAGTAATGGCAATGAAATTTTGCCATCGATGATCAACCAGATTCTCTTCAATTGCAAAATAAACTGAAACTGGCAATGTATCATCAACAGTGGCTACATTTTCTGTTGCAACCTCTCTTCTTGTTTGTTCAGTTTCATCACTTGTACAACCAGCTAACACCAATACCACCATAAAGGCTAATATAAACTTAAACATAAAACCCCTCCTCATATAATATATTTCTCCCAAAGCTATTATATCACAAATTCATCAGGATTGAAAATTTTTAAAAAAGTGGTATAATGGTAGTTGAGGTGGTTTATAAATGAGTAAGAGAATAATTTTTCATATCATCGCTGGGATTATCGGTGCCATTATATACTATATGTTTTTTGATGGAACGACACTAGTACAAGCATTTTTATTCATATTGGTTTACGTTGGCTTCAGCCTCTTGTTTGATTTTGTGATAGAAAAAAGAAGAGCAAAGCTTGATCAAGCTACGGCTACTGTTGATCATGAAAAAGTTAAAGCTTTTATTGAAGCTGTTGGTGGCGCAAAGAATATTAGTTCAACAGATCATGAGTCATCAAGATTAAAAATTGTTATTAATGAGGTAGATTTGATTGACAAAGAAAAATTAAAGGCATTGGCTTTAGATGGTGCTTATCTTTCAGGTGATCAATTGCAAGTGACAATTGGGGCAAATTCTAGTGATTTTTCACGTCAAATCAAGGAAGCGATCGAATAAAAGATTAAATTTTTTTAAAAAGTGCCAATGAAGTGAAAAAAACAGTTGATTTTTATACTAAAAAGGGTTACAATAAGAGCATAGTCGAATGAATTCAAGTTCGAGACAATATTGGAGGCGTTACTATGGAAAAAAAATTCACGATTATTGATGAGATGGGTCTGCATGCTAGACCAGCAACAGTATTGGTTAACACTGCTGGAAAATTTGCGGCTGAAATCACATTAGACTACAATGGGAAGTCTGTCAACTTAAAGTCGATCATGGGTGTTATGTCATTAGGCGTTCCTCATAATGCTGAAATTGTTATCTCAGCTGAAGGTGAAGATGCTGCAGAGGCATTAGTTGCACTTGAGACAACACTTGCTGATCAAAATTTAGCGAAAGCTGTTTAATTGTAGTCAAAAATAATAATCTCAAATACGCAAATGCGCGCGCATTTGCGTATTTGTAGGGGCACTGAACGATATCATATCGGTTGGTGCTTTTTGTTTAGCTATCATTAAAATCAACACAATTATGTTAAAATCGACATTTTTGGCAATACTAAAATGGTATTATTTAGTATTTTAGTAAGGAAGTGTCGGTATGAAACGAAGAAACATAAAAATGAAAATACTGTTTGTGATAGGGCTGTGTTTGACTCTGAATATTGTGACAGATATTTATGCAGTCCAAAAGGAGGAAGACGTTTTGGAATTTGTGAAAGAATTGGAGCAAATGGAGACGACTAACCAAAAGGTGGCTTATTTAACCTTTGATGATGGACCGTCTATTTATACAGATGATTTGCTGGATGTTTTGGCTCAATATCAAGTGCCAGGAATTTTCTTTGTGCTAGGTAAGCAACTAGAATATGTGCCAGAAGCAGATTTGATTTTAAATCGCATGATTGAAGAAGGGCATCATATTGCTTTACATACAATGACACATGATAAAGATGCCCTTTATTATTCAGAGAAATCACCAAATGTTTTTAAAGAAGAAATGTTTGAGTTGAAAGAGAAAATAAAAGAGAAGACGGGACATGAAACGAATTTGTGTCGTGCACCTTTTGGAAAGGAAAGACATTTTAAGCTTGCTCATCATAAAGTTGTTGAGGATGCTGGTCTTTACTGTGTAGACTGGCATGTAGATTCAAAAGATTGGGAAAAAACGAATGCTGGTCAAGTTTATGATGAGGTGCTCCGTCAATTAGAGCAGGTTGAAGAACAAGGTGAGATTGTTTTGCTGTTTCATGAGTATCAGCGTACTGTAGATGTTTTGCCTTTGGTTATTGAGCTTTTGAAGGAGCGAGGGTATGGCTTTTTGCCTTATGTTGAAGGGAAGGTTTTTGAGGGGTTAGAGTAGAGCTTATTTATGAACATCGTTGATTTGTTGAAGTAGTGATTTAGAGTTGGTCAACAAGACTGCTAACTTTAAATCACTGCTTTTTAAGGGGATTCTGTTTAGTAAGGATTGGTGAAGCGAGTTTTGAGAAATAGTCTCGTACTTTTTGATTTTTTGGAAAATTAATACTTGCAAAGTTGTGTGCTTTGTGGTATCATATTCTTTGTTGATTCTTGGTGTTTATGATTTTGCGATCATGGCGGAATCGGTAGACGCGCCAGCTTGAGGGGCTGGTGGGAGCAATCCCGTGGAGGTTCAAGTCCTCTTGGTCGCAC
>Ga0131853_10012611_pt1 | contig 15493 bp, 9 predicted proteins | sample TergutLab28metaG_FD_92764 | JGI IMG/M metagenome (GOLD analysis project Ga0131853, IMG submission 92764) | Labiotermes labralis P1 segment gut microbial communities from Petit-Saut dam, French Guiana - Lab288 P1 (version 2) (version 2) | ecosystem: Host-associated > Arthropoda: Insects >...
CACAACAACGCACCAAGTAGTCGCAAGCTCCTGAAGATGGATGTATTAACATCTGAAACATGTTGAGCAGTAAATTGACATAATAAAGCAAGTGTCATCTAGTTGGTCTACCTTTATTCAAATTAGAAGCGAAATTTTTGTATTTTAAGAGAGGAGCTCTGTCGTCTGCCAAAGCCAGTTTAAAAATCGGGGGTCAGAATTTAGAGACTCCTCTCTGAAAAGATGTTAACTCGAAATGAAAGAGAATTGAGGACTATAATCTCTCGACAGATGCAGACATCTTCAGTGCCGTACATCACCTGCCGTGCTAAGAATATAGATTAAATATAAGCCCTTTCGAAAGGGGATGACATTTAAGTATACGTCACCTGTTTTTTCTCAGGGGATGGCTATGATAATTATCACTGCCTACAGGTGGTGAATGTTACCAACACAGAAGTTTGATATCGAAAGGAAAAATCACCAGAATGTGAATGACGTGGAACTTGGAGGAGCGTATCAGTTTGAAACGTCAAACAGTGCAAAGCTTCGGAAAGACGTAGATGGTACAGGGAACATCGAGAGGGCTGGAAAAAATGTTAGAGAGTAACAAAATTGAAGTTAAACAGAGTCTAGGTCATTACGAACGGAAGCAGCATATGTTGTGGGCTGATGAAGATAGTTTAAAGTTTGTAGAACGAAGGAATCGGTTAATACTACATGGTTACAGGAATGGACGCAAAGTAACACAGATCATCTGGCAAAGATCAGAAGCAAAACTGGTAGCTATTAAAAAAGAATAAGAAGGAATAATTTAAAGTTAAGTCTAATGACCTTGAAACGAAGAGAAAGGACAAGAATATCAGAGACTTTCATAGAAGCTTAACAAGAATTTAGGACCGGTTAGCAGCTTACAAATCATGTAGTAAGGTTGAGAGCAGTGATCAACTTACCCATTCTTGCAATATTTTGAATAAGTGGAAGGATCACTGCTGTTAGCTATTGAGTGTAAATGAAGTTAATGATGTCAGGGAAACAGAAATATTATAATATATAAAATTTGTATCAGTCAAAACACGAATATATTTAGACAACAGAGTTTATGGGTCCAAAACAGCGACATGTTTCGACTTAGGATATGTCATTCCCAATTACACAACATTTCTAAAAACACACATTGACGAAGACACCAAATAAACAGTAATTTGATTAGGTGTAATGAAAAATCACATATTAAAAGTCGTGTGCAAGTAAGATATTTCGTGCAATTAGAGGGATGTTAAGAATTGCTGCGTTTCCTTACAGGATGCTATTTCCGCCGTCAAACCAAAATGCGCAGATCCACTTGTCTCAGTGACGAAATGCAGTGCATGGTGAGAGATCTTTCGCAAAGAGTTCATTCTTTGAAGGGTAATCGTATGTAGCGTGACTGACTTTTATTGCTTATCATGTACAGTTTCTATTACACCGATATCCTAATGAGTAATTGTGTTGTGATATTATAGGATTTCATATATCACAGATTATGTAAAAATGATAGTTAATTACATACGTTTCTTAAGATTGCACGTCTTTATGGTACGTGGGGTCGACCTTGGACTGAGCGTACGGTGCTCAAAAACTTTTATATATAGCAAAAGTATCGATGGGCTCAGAGGGGCTGTCCTCTGTCACCATATGCCGTATATCCTCACGGAGACAACTGGATTGGTGCACCTTGTATTGACAACGGAAATAATATCCCATGACGAACTGTAGCAATTCTTAAGAAACTTCTGCTTCCATGAATTATTTCACGTGTACCTGACTTTTAATGTTCGATTTTATTTCACTGTATGTGACCAAACTACTAAATGTGCAGAGTCTTTTTCAACGCGTGCTTTTAGAATTGTTGTGAGCTTGAGAATGGCCCATCATAAGCCGAAATATGTCGCTCTTTTAGGCACATAAAACCTGTTTTCTAATTAGTATATAAACCAACCATTGCACTTAATTAAATACGATTTACAACAAACATAGTAGTAATCTCCGACACGTTTCTGCACCGGGGTGCCATCCTTAGGGAATTTTCTAGATCAAAGGAGCACTAGACCAACACGCTGATCTAAGTATGCATCATCCTCATTGGAATGATTAAAATATTAAAATTCTGTAGAATTATTAAATTATTACAGTACTAAACTTCTAAAAATTTAGTATTGTGATCATTCCAATTAGGGCGATACATACCTAAATTGGCGTATTGGGTATGTGCTCCATTGATCTGAAAGAATCCCTGAAGATGCACCCCAGTGCCGAAATATGTAGGAGATTAATATTTGTCATTGTATTTTACTAAGTGCGTTGGTTGGTTGGTTAGTTGGTTGGTTAGTTGTTTGGTTGATTGGTTGGTTGGTTGGCTGGTTGGTTGGTTGGTTGGCTGGTTGGTTGGCTGGTTGGTTGGTTGGTTGGTTGGCTGGTTGGTTGGTTGGCTGGTTGGTTGGTTATTTGTTTGGTTGGTTGGTTGTTTGGTTATTTGGCTGGTTGGTCGGTCGGTCGGTCGGTCGGTTGATTAGTTGGTTGGTTGGTTGGCTGTATGTTTGTTTGGTTGGTTGGTTGGTTGGCTGTATGTTGGTTTGGTTGGTTGGTTGGTTGGTTGGCTGTATGTTTGTTTGGTTGGTTGGTTGGTTGGTTGGTTGGTTGGTTGGTTGGTTGGATGGTTGGTTGGTTGGTTGATTAGTTGGTTGGTTGTATGTATGTTTGTTTGTTTGCTTGGTTGGTTGGTTGGATGGTTGGTTGGTTGGTTGGTTGGTTGGTTGGTTGTTTGGTTGATTAGTTGGTTGGTTGTATGTATGTTTGTTTGTTTGCTTGGTTGGTTGGTTGGTTGGTTGGTTGGCTGTATGTTTGTATGGTTGGTTGGTTGGTTGATTGGTTGGTTGGATGGTTGGTTGGTTGTTTGGTTGGTTGGTTAGTTGGTTGGTTGTTTGGTTGATTAGTTGGTTGGTTGGTTGGTTTATGTTTGTTTGTTTGTTTGTTTGTTTGTTTGGTTGGTTGGTTGGTTGGTTGGTTGGTTGGTTGGATGGATGGTTGGATGGTTGGTTGGTTGGGTTGGTTGGTTGGTTGGTTGTTTGGTTGATTAGTTGGTTGGTTGGTTGGTTGTAGGTTTGTTTGTTTGGTTGGTTGATTGGTTGGTTGGTTGGTTGGCTGATGTATTAATTATAAGATATGCACGTTATGATGTAACATAAAATTGTGTTGTCTAAATATAATTGTGTCTTGACTGATACAAATTTTGTATATTACACTATCGTAACGCAATGGGATATACTATACAAAGGAAAAAGGAGAAATACTTACGGCTGAACTATTTGGTTAGTTAGCGTTTTAGTGAAACCGTGAATACTAAGAAAACTTAAAATGTGTTCATGTTTTGTGAAGTGCATGTTGGACAAAATCGCAATGCAAAGGTGATTAGTAAATCCTTTAAGATCTTTGTTAATTCCAAATAATATATGAACATGAAAGATTCAAACAAATCAGAACTGCAAGCATAAGGAAGGTAAGAGCAGGTTAAATTCAAAGGATACTTACGTGGTCTTTCACAGTAGGGGAAGAATATAGATTGCGGGTGTTCAAGTATAAGATGTTGAGGAAGGTATTCGGCCCCAAGGCGGAGGAAATAACGTGACGCTGAAGAACTGAATAGTGAGGAACTATATGAATTTTACACCACGCCAGATACTTTCGTGTGATAAAAACAAGGAAGGCTAGATGGGTTAGGTATGCGACAAGTACGAGGGAGAGAAAACTCGAAAAAATTATACCACTTGAGAGACCTAACATTAGATGTGAGAGTAATATTAAACTATACTTTAAAGGAATAGGATGGGATTTTGTGGAATGTATTCATGTGGCTATGGATATGGACAAGTTGTCGAATGCTGTAAACAAGATAAGGAACCTTCAAATGACAAAAAATTCGGCGAATTCCTTGACTGTCTGAGGAAGTTCCAGCTTCTGAAGAAGTTCTGTGTTCCATGGAATTCGTTACTTAGAAGTGGTGTCAGTACGTGGCCATGCCCTATCGTAACCATGGAAACCGATGTACGACTTTAAAAGCAACGAGGCCAAATATTATAAAAAGTACATTTAACATTTCATCTGTGCTCTATTATTTACAATCAACGCACCCTAATATTGCCGTTTTATGAATTAAATATTTGCCAAACAAGAAAACAGATGTGGATATAGGTCGATTTTTGCAATTCAGGAGCCTGGAAGACATATTTGGTGTAACGACTAAGCTATGGGACACACAATTCGGGGTTCGATTCCTGCTGAGACCTGACTTGTTTTTTATTTCCAAAATGCCCAGACTGTCTCTCGTTCCCACTCAACCCCTCACTCAGTTGGTAACGGGAGCCATTTCCCCTGCGATAAAGTGGAGGCGTGAGGTTGACCACTCCATTCAATCTAGCGTCGAGGCAACAAATGTGTGAACTTGTAATTCCGTGCCAGATGTGTCTTTATGGCATACAGGAACAACTATTACCTTTACGTTTCACTATGGAGCCGATTATGATCATTTAGCAAAATAAAATTACAAATGATATAATCCGTAACGTACCGGCAGTTCCTGCGATTTTAAAGTATGTGCTTTCACAATACAAGGGTACATGTAATTTCATAAATGCCTAAAGAAAAGTACGGCCTTCCCTACGCCGATTTTCACGAAAGTCACATATAATCAACAGCATCATGTTCAGATTTCTTATGTCGAATTTCATGGATATTAGACAACAAAATTGGAAAGTGTGTTTAGAAATTTATTAAGGTCCTGAAAGTCACAATCACTCAATAAGTTGTACATAAAATAATATTAAATATGATTTACATTATTCTCTTTTATCCACATATTCTATTCGAATCCGAAGAAAAAATATAGAAGATTGGGCAAAGTTTACATTCTTATGTAAGTTATGGCTTGTCTGTACCTATCTGTAGGCAACCCACAGCTGCTCAGCGATATTATGTGGAGATCTTATACATTGAAATTTAAGCCAAATTGGTTGAAAAATTCGTTTGCTACTTTAAATAATTTACAACTCTCACTGAGTCGATTTTCACGAAACTCAAGTTTGAGGGGTGTTTTGCAAAGAACGCCTACACCTAATTGTATGAATTGTATGTTCATGGGACCGTGCATCTCAATTCTGTGTCAATAAATGTCCAACAAGATGCAACTATCCACAGTTTATTTTATCTGTAAACTGCTCTACATGTTTCGGGTGGTCTCTCCACCCATCATCAGGAGCGTCTCAATTCCTCCACAGGTAGCAGCAACGGTTGACTAGTACCAGATGCTGTACATACAGTTATTTGTGCTCCTGATGATGGGTGGAGAGACCACCCGAAACATGTAGAGCAGTTTACAGATAAAATAAACCGTGTATAGTTGCATATTGTTGGACATTTATTGACAAAGAATTTTATGAATTCTGTCAAAAACCTATCGTAAGATGTTTCATCCCCTTTGTGTTTTCACTATCAGAATACAAGCAAACCGCAATCAAATAAAGAAATATTTACGTGGCAAAAAAAATGGTTTTTAATACACTTACTTAAATTATTAGTAAATTTTTGCACACTGATTTTGCTCAGATGCGGTATCTAAGACAGCTTCTTTCGTACGCCACACTAATTACATTAGAACTCCACAAATCCGAACGCTGGTTGTCCGGATCGCCACTTATCCGGATCGGCTTGGCCCTTCTGATAAATTTGTCGAGAATTCTATAAAACACGCTTGCCTTGAAATTACCGGTTATCTGATCAAGTACGGGACAGTGCTATAGCTTCTAGAACTTCAAATCAGGCGTGGTCGAATGATTTAGAAGCAGGTACATACTGCAAATAGTAACAACCGAAATTCAAACTGCCAATGTAGCCTATTTCAAAGAAAAATCCAGTTATTCGGATTTTCTGCATATCCGGATGGTTCGCAGTTCTACTGTAGTTTTGTGGACCATTATGTGTACACTGCTCCATACAGGATATGTGCATATGTACCGTCGCGCAATAAGAAATAAAACCCTGATAAATGCAAATGATGTGTTAAGCTGCGCATGTCTATGTGTCACCGGCTTTCCTTTTGCTTGTTCTCAGGTTGTGGTTCAGTCACAAAACGAGCCTGTTTTGTAAGCTACGTCAAAATTCTTGGTAGTCGCGATGGTGTGTACTTACAGTGACTAAGCTACGAGCTGGATATACGGAGAAATTCTTCACTGCACGACCAAGAAAATTTTCTTTTCTTTAAAGCGTTCCGGCCGGCTCCGGAACCCACCCAGTAGGTATGGGCGGGGTAGACAGCGGAGGAATAAACCTATCCACCCCCCCCCCCCCCTCCGATATAGTGTCGAGTTTAAAGATGAGTGCAACTATACGTCCACTCTGCAATATGCCTTAATGATGTGCACAGAAAACTGTAGTATTCTTCATTATGGCCATAAAATATCATACTATAAACAACCAGCTTCACTTTATAAGGATTCGAAAGATTTTGATCTTATTTCTACGAGAATTCTGTCTTTAACTACTTCCAGATCTTTATTGTATGCCAAAATTTCTGTCATCCTCAAACTTCCCAATATTAAGCCTATTTAATCTTGTTATGAATCTTACAAAACACAATGCTTCAATTCTTTCAGTGCTCAAGTTACTCAATTAATACACCAACTAATACACTTATATAAAATTTACACATTAAAACACTAAAACAGCTCCGACATGTTTCGGTCCCAAGATCATCACCAGGGAGCTATATTTTCCTCGCTAAAGTCACATAAAAAATAGTCACTGATTAACTATTTTTAATGTGACTTTAGTAAGGAAAATGTAGCTCCCTGATGATGATCTTGGGACCGAAACATGTCGGAGCTGTTTTAGTGTTTTAATGTGTAAATTTTATATAAGTGCATTAGTTGATGTACTAATTGAGTAACTCGACAACATGCACGGTGTAACAATGAAAATCTTTCAGTGCTCTTTACACACATTTCTGTACCTCTTGTTACGTTATGTTAAGATATTTAGAATCCTGCCAGCCTTCATCCCACAACACCTGCTGTTCACTGTCTTCGGTATTGGTCTACAAACGCTGCTGCTTTTGCAGTTGTATTTCTGTCACAATTCTTCATTTCATTTAGGATCTGCAACGCAGAATCCGACATTCTTAAACAAGTGCAGTTCCGCCATATAAATTCTTTCTCAGCCAATCATATTTGACGTACTTTCGACAGTGATTATGAAGATATTTATCTTCTGGACGAGAGACCGTAGCCTAGTCTGAAAGGTTGCACCAAGTTTTAGAGAAACTGGATGCATGCTTCGGGGTGCGTGAAGTATCTGTGCTAGTAACGAGGCAACATTTCTTCTGAAACCTCAGCACATATCTACCAAACTACACGGAGTTACATGCCATAAGACAGTCATCTTCTGTCATCATTTTTTGTTGTCCATTATCCGCTACCAAAGATAACTTCGGTCTTGCGAGGGTCTTGCAAGTGAATATATTTTACATAAAATGAATTTGACCCTCTATAGATTAGGGAACCCATAAATGTTATTATTATTATTATTAATTTAAAATCTGTGAGTTCGGACAAAACATTATGGAATGACAGCAATAAAGTCATTTATCCCGTGACAAATGCAGACATAAACGAGAAATTCCGAGCAAAATTCAAAGCCTAAGTTCCCAACACATAGATTGCTGTTGCTACATATGTATTTGTGTTCTTAATGTTGCTTCAGTTTATTCTTGTGAATAAATTACTATAGAAGTACAGTTTTCCGTACTCTTTATTTTTTTCTGTTATAATCTCAATACCGACATCACTCTCGTTCCTCGAGTTGTTGACCTACAAACATCATGTCCTATGTAGTGTGACTGTGTCACATACATCCTTGGCAAATGTCACACACCTGGGTCCTTCAAATCCTGATGTATAATCATCACACTAGACGCTGAAAAATATTTTCTTACTGACACCATCGTATTATTTTAGCTTCTAGAAATGTTACCGTAACAAATATGCAAAATTTTTCAAAATTTGTCTAAACAAATTATTTTAGTATCTAAAATTAAAAATTATTGTCGCTTCAGCCTCAAAGATTGTCCTGTCTGTCGCATTTTTATTGTTGAATATAAGCAAATGAGAGTACCGCTTTGGGGTGTTTTCACGGCCTGTTGTTTATATCAAGTTTTGTAAAAATTAATCAGCTGATTTGGAAGTTAAAATTCGGGTGGCGGGACACACACACACACACACACACAAACACATGCACAGGCGTGTGCGCGTAAACACACATACACACACACACACACAGTCAGCAGATGGTCTCAAAGGCCTAGCTTTTTCTTAAGAGGTAAAGTAGACTGAAAGTTTACATTTATCCAAAAATTTAAAAATATTCTTTAAAATACAATATTTAATTTAGAAGATTTTTCTTGATACAGAACAAGGGCGCTCTCTAGTGGTAAAATCATCCCTTGCTCTGTGTTCCACCCGCAACTCACCTCTCCACCTCCCCTACGGTGTTCACCTCCCCCCCCTTGCAACACAGCCACTTACCAAAATCAATACCACCCAACGAGGCTTGAAAACATGCGTCAACATTGGCTTTCTGTTTGTTTGTACAGACTAAACACTTTTATGTGTCCCTGCGACCGACCGACCGATCAGAACTGATGTCCTGTTACTGTGCGAACTTTGTGTTTGTTTGTCTTTGTATTCATGTGTTTTTGCTCTCAACTCTGATCCAATTGGAATTATAGAAACATAACATACTGCAATAGCTATACATTCCGCTTGTCTGTATACAGTCTGTAGCAACGAAAGATGCCCTTTCATTCTGATGAATTTCAGTCGCTGGAAATTTTTGTACAGTGAATGTGTTCCCTGTCAAAATGGCATGAGGCTCCCTCTGGTTGTGGCTGGAAGAGACAGCCTGCAGACATGGAGGGTAACAGAGATTATATTAAATTAACAGTGGCCGGTAGCCGACAAGAGCTGATTTCTAACTTGGAAGGTGAGCGGGGGTTAACAGCCTTTCACGTGTAAAGAAACCAGCATGTTACGGAGAGTTACACCGGGCCGTGGACTTGGCCAGGGAATTTTACATGCCCTTTTCGCAAGAGGAGGGAAAATTGTTGACCGTTTCGATGACCGTCATCTGTTGCAAACGGACAGTACACTTCCGAGCTAGTTCTGCGAACAAGGTTGCTGATAAGTCCTAAGCCCGACCAGGAAGGAGACAAGCTAATGTTTCTGTCAGAATGGCGTGGATTCCCTTCGGCGCCTTGCCTTGCAGAAAAAAAAAACTTGATGACAGCTCGCGTCTCGATGTTGTTGAAATCGCGCGCGTCTCTGACATGCTTCCGAGCTTGTTTCCTTCCTGGTCGGGCTAAGGACTTATCAGCACCCCGGTATATGTGTGTGTGTGTGTGTGTGTGTGAGTGTGAGTGTGAGTGTGAGTGTGTGTGTGTCCTTTATTTAAAGATAGTGTTTGCCAAATCATCGTATATATTTTGAATGATAGGATAATTAAAGAGTGCACTCTAAAGGGTATTTAAGGCAGTTGTCTTGCCCTTTTTGAATAGGCTACCATCATTTTTCTGTAGGAACTGAAGAATACCACGAAATACGTCTGTCACATTAGCCGAACTCTAATTTGAGATTTACACACGAGACCCCTCGAATCCGAAGCAGTGACACCCACTCGACCGTGCAGTTCAGTCAGTCTGCTTCAGCTCCTGCAGTCGCACGAGGTGTTCCATTGACTGGTCGTGTACCTTACCACGTGTTCTCTCAATTCTTATGCTGCATGATATTCGTTCGCATTGTTCGACGGGGTGGCTCGTAACAAAACCCCGAATTGGGTGGTTGCGATTTTGGCAATGAATGGGAAGAATGATGGTGGTGGAAAATCCTACGGTAATTGATGGTACACGCTGGATATGAATCTCAAATTCTGCTTTCCCCCCTTCCTCGCACCAATCCAACCCCAAACTCATTGAGGCCACTTTCACTCTGCCGTGTTACTGTCATTTCGGTAAGTTTATGTAGGTCTAGGTCTATAGTGGTGATGCCAATAATAGCAGCTCACATTTAAGGCCAGTTTTATGGCGGATTATAATAGAGAGTGCTAAATAGGAGAAAATATTTTGAAATGTTGTGCAAATAATTACAGACCGGGTTTGGTTCATTTCTGTGTCCTGCTAAACATTAAACCTCATTGTAACTTTGCTATACCTACTGTCAGTTTTAATATTCAACAACCGTCCACTTTGCCCTCCGAGTGCATTTATGGTTTTCATGTAATTCACACAGTAATTTGCCGATTATATTCCTCAAATAACGTCAGGGGTTGTTCTTCACAATTGGCAGGACCTGTGCTTTCTATGAGGTACGAGGTGAAAGTTTAAATCTTAGGTAGAGTAATTTAAATTTTCAGGATTCATTTTTTGTTGTGATTCATACTTGATTACGAAATTGTGAGTCCTTTATATATATATATATATATATATATATATATATATATATCTTACAATGTTTGGAAATGATATCGACCCGTTCACAGGAAAGTATGTGTAGAATAAAAAAGGAAATATAGGGATAGAGTAGCAACTCTGAAGCTTACGATAATTGTACTTTGAGCTCAAGTGTAAATTCAGTTCAAAACCCCCCCCCGACTGTTCCGCAGTTATGACATGAGGGAAAATATTTTCTTTTAATTTATCTCAAAAACAGTAAGATTTAGCGAAAACGTTTTTGGACATGTAACTTATAGTTCTTTTCACTCTACAGCTGATTTTCGAAACATTTTTCGCGTCAACAAATATTTAAAAATGCACCCAGTAGCACGTGTTTGCGTCTCTAAGTTTTCGTTGTTAGACTTTAATCAAAATTGTATTGCATCGACAGTTTGTAGTAAATAAGGCAATACTGTCTAATTTCATAAGAGTCTGCTCAGTGATTGCCTATTTGTCACATACAGACAGACAAATAGCCCGAGTGAGGAACATGGCGAAGTTAACATGCACTGTTTTTATGTTGTCGCAACTCATATGCCTCAAAGCCTCATGTGTGTATATATATATATATATATATATATAAAACCCGGGGACCGCGGTGGTACAGTGGTTAAGGTGCTGTGTTACAAATCTGAAGGTCGTTGGTTCGATCCCAAATGGTGTCAGTGGATTTTTCATTGACATAAAATCCTTCCGATCGCACTATGGCCCTGGGGTCGACTCAACCTCTAACAGAAATGAGTACCAGGAGTATTTTCCTGGGGGTGCGTAAGGCTGACAACCTACCACCATCCTGTGCCGTTGTTACGAAATCTGGGAACCTTAACTTCCTAAGAACCCTCTGGGCTTCTCCAGGCCTGCTTTACCTTTTTATATATAACCCATATTCGTAGTGGCTAAGCAGTTTAAAATTATGTGTTTTAGACTTCGGTACCGATATGCTCAAAGGAACTTTGTGTAATAATATTTTCAAATTTGCCTAAACAAAGAAAATTTTCTATCCATTGTACAATCAACAATTTTAAATTCCGTATCCTTCAGAATGTACTGACGAGTCGACAACCTTAAAGCGATGTTTGTGAACTTTTTTTTTTCCGAAATGACAATTATGACAGCTAGCGTCGAACAGCTTTCAGTAACATTAGAAACCCAATACCTTCAATCAGCTTTCAGAGTTTTGCAGACTTACGTACATGATGAAACTTCGTTTCCTATTTTTCGCTGCTAACTGTTATATCAAGTCGGCTTTATGCAAAATTTCCACCGACAAGAGAATGTTAATGGGTGTAACAAACCCTCCACTAGTTTGTGGTCTAGCATGTCGACAGATTATCCGGCAACGCGCCGCTTTGCCTTCTCTCTTCCTCGTAGTAAGATTAGGGATAACTCAGTCGATACAGGAACTAGGACTTGACCCGGATGACCCAAAAATAATGTTTTTATTTCAGGCACAGGGCTACAGAGGCGGGGGCGATAAGCTGATTTTTCACATTTGTATATAACCGAGCTTAAGAATGAGTGGAGCAATACCTCCCATCTGCATATTTTGTACAAGGAAAACTTCACTATTTAGCCATTTCCAGATCCGCCTCTCACACAACTGAAAGCTAATATCCTAGCAACAATGATTGTTTTGTCAGGAGCACCAACAATTAATCCTATACTGGACACGTTGAAATCGGCTATACTTCTATGTAACAAATTAACAAGACTGAGCTTTTACTGTACTGTACTGTACTTATAAACTTAAGAGTGAGGTACGTTCGGAAAATTATTTTTTTGCTGTGGAAAAGCAATGCCTATTACATACTCTGAGTGTTTGCCTGTCACCTGATTATCCAGCATGCAAAATTCATGCGCCATGTTATATTGTCATCAGTGGCCTGTCTGGCACTACCACATTCTTCAACTCTGTCTCATAATAGGAACGATTATGGGGAAATGTTATTGAACTTACAATGTTTTGTTTTCATTTTCGTTACAAATTTTGTCCAAAATATTTCTCATTCTAAGAAAAATTAAGTAAGATATTATCATAAATGTACATAGGTCTTATATAAAGTACCCGTTATTATTCTAAGACTTTAGTAAGGTTTGAATTTTCTCTACAGACATTCGAAAAATACTCAAATACTTAATTTCATGAAAATCCTCTCAGCGGATGCCGAGTTGTTCTACGCGAACGGAGGGAGAGGCAGACGGACAGACAGACAAATATGACGAAACTAATACCGCTTTCGCAGCTTTGCTAAAGCCCATAAAAATCAGATAGAGCCTCATTCTAAATATATTTTAGTTCTATTGCAAAGGCCAACCTGTTAACACTGTTCAGAAAAATATCCTGAACACTATTTATTATGAAAATCATTTGAAAGATATAAAAAACTGTGCGGGCAGACTGTAGAGTTTTAACTTCCAAAAGCACCTAGTCCTATTGCTGATATTTGCATCTGTGTTTCATAGAAGGTGTGAACTGTAACACCGCAGAAGGATGAAATGCCGTGGACAGGAGAGGAAATTGAGTTACTAGCACCAGCGTCACGAGTCAGTAGCCATGTTGACGTTGAAATTCCGGGATATATCTAGGCACACAATTGATTTGCAGACAGGCAATCCTTACTGAGCGGAAACGCAAAAAGTACCTTTTATTTGTATGACATTATATGAAATATGAGCAAGGCTCTTCTGACGTAGTCGATTTATTGGTAATTAATTATATTATTGTATGTCATTTTATACACTACTGTGTTGAATTCCACACTCATATGTACTTGTACATTGGTCTCTACGTAGTTTAGCGCTATTAGATGTAACTGTACTGTGTTTTTTTACTGTTGTCCACCAAACACAGATTGTCTACAGACGTGAAATTTGCGTATTCTGACTTCTGTGTAGGTTACCATGACCGTTAGAGGTATGTGCAGATACTACAGTACAAGACTGCATTTTTTTCCTACAGATTATGTGTAAGTTTCATGAGACTGTCAGAATATGTAATCGGTATTCTTTGTAATGGAGACGAAGTTTATTACATATTATTTACATGATCTATAAACGATTTTCATACATCAGGACTGCGCTCGTCGGGGTTATTAGGCAGCGGATAGTGGTAATGTCTTACAGACGTTTCGGGACAGCCTATCGGCAGGGGTAAAGAATCCAGAAGGTCTTTTGGATTCATGACCCCAAAATAGGAGAACGACAGGTTGTCCCGAAACATCGGTAAGAAAATACCACTACTCGCTGCGTAATAACTCAGAATAACGCCGGTGTCATCTAATTCGCGGCGAAAGCCTGAAATCACGCAAGAGTGTGTGTTGTGTGTGTGTGTGTGTGTGTGTGTGTATACATATACTTGTATATTATATACATTTTACAAATCTCTATACAAGCCACCTCAAAATTCTGGGCTCCACAGGGGTGATGTAAACAAGTTTTCTACCTAGGATCCACAAGTGTTAGGCGCCACCGAACAAAATTTAGTCGCAATGGCAATCTGGCGTCAGGAATTCATGCACTCTTGATATTTATATACCATATATATATATATATATGCTATATATGGCTCTGATAGAATATGTTTTGTGCTTAGTTTCGAAAATTTTTAAATAAATGCCTAGTACCAAATTCAGTAATTAATTTACTGTATTTAGGCATGCTTTACTACAGTATCAACTACATCATTCGGATGTGCCTGGTGTTGCAGGCGATGGAGCAAATTTGCAGTAGCTTATGGCTCTTTATTTCCAGATTTTACTATATTCAGTTAATTTAATTAGCCTTGCATCTGGAACTCCGGGTCGGTTTATCACGGCGCTCTGAGCAACATCAATCGAGCGCGTCGAACATTTCTACGTATATGACATCATCCCTTTTTCCAGTATTAGTGCTTACAGGTCTTTGAATGGTTCAACGTTTACAGCTCAAAATAATTTTTTATTTCACAACTGTGACAGCTGCTTCATTTTATTACCACCCAAGCTACAATGAATTCGGAACAAACTGACAGGCAATAAAAACCAATATGATGTTCTGACATTGTTTGTGCTCACAACATGATCAGGAATAAGTTAGTCAGAAGCTGAGCATTTTACCCACACGGTCTATATGTGTGAATGGATTCAGGGCTATTGATGGGAAACCCGAAGAATAGAACTCATTTTGAAGAACTTGGCGTAGATGGAAGAAAGATATTACAAAATATGGAACGTATATACAAGTATAAGTCTACATTGAGCCGCTTGCGAATTTTCCATTCATGGACATTGCTGTTCTAGTCATTCCATCTAACCCAATGTGTTCACACTCTTATTTTTTGGAGAATGTTGTTAGTTATATTAGCGTTTGTTTTATATTTATTTGAATAACTTATTAAATATACACACACACTGAATTTTTCATTTTAAATTTATCGGTCTTACATACATTGGAATATTAGCTAAGTCAAAATATTATGTAAGTGCTGAATTACAAGAAAAATATTCTTAAATGACTTTAAAAAACCCTCATATTTTTATAGCATCTACATAACAAATTTCATGTTGCTAGGTATAATAAATGCATATTAAATATCATGGTTCCATATTTTCCCCTTAATTATGCACCATGCAAATCGCAAGAAGAAAAATCAATAATAACGCAACAAAATGAATTCTATGTTATGGAATTACTACGCCACAACACAACAAATATATATATATATATATATATATATATATTTATATAGATAATTATTTCCTTGGGCTCTCTTTTTCACTCGTATTTCTCGTAATTACATTGTAAACGTCACGATTCTAATGTGTGTTTGTATGTGTGTACATATATATATATATATTTATATAGATAATTATTTCCTTGGGCTCTCTTTTTCACTCGTATTTCTCGTAATTACATTGTAAACGTCACGATTCTAATGTGTGTTTGTGTGTGTGTACATATATA
>Ga0131853_10012612_pt1 | contig 15492 bp, 9 predicted proteins | sample TergutLab28metaG_FD_92764 | JGI IMG/M metagenome (GOLD analysis project Ga0131853, IMG submission 92764) | Labiotermes labralis P1 segment gut microbial communities from Petit-Saut dam, French Guiana - Lab288 P1 (version 2) (version 2) | ecosystem: Host-associated > Arthropoda: Insects >...
CCCGTTGCGCTGACCACGTGACACCCCTCTATCCGCAAAAGTTGGCACTAACTTCGCCGACCGGCAGCGGCCGCTCTGTCGGTATAGTTCGCGTGCGGACTAAGGCCACGGAGTTTAGTTTTTAGTGATATTCGTACACAGGTATGAACAAAATAAAGTTTATTGATGCCAGACAGGCAAATGATGTATATCGATATAAAAACAAGAGGTGTTTTAATAATGTGTGATTGCATTTGTTGGTGTTTATGTGATATGGTTGGGAATTTTATTTCAGTCAGTTGCGAACATTTGGAAGGACTGTCTGAACATGCATCATATTACTGCCAAATTCCTGTACCGCAGCTTTATGCTTTACTTTGTCTGTATGAATTTCTTGCTCAAGACAAAATGACAGTCATTGCATAGCCTCCCCACTTACCACATTTAGTGCCATGTGACTTCTTTTTTTTCCAAAGTTTGAGGTGGCATTAATGTGAAGGAGGATTAATGTTGTCAGCGTGATTCATGCAAAATTGCAGAATGCCTTTACCAAGTGTCAAGTGATGCACTTCACAGATTGTTTTGAATGGTTGCACAATTGCTGGTCTCACTCTATAAGTCAGCACTGTTTAGTAAGTGTTATTGTTTTGGAAAAATAAATTCAGTCTTGAAACTATTTTATTACGCCATGAATTGAACTCTGATAAGACTCGAGAAGGTTTATAGTGTTATGACCAACACTGACATATTCAGTGATATCAAATTCGGTGGGGATTTATGAAAGTAAGGCTCAGAGTTGATGTCTGAACCCAGAGACTGGCAGTTGTGACTGAGGATTTTCATGCTTTCCCTGTGTATTTTTGGGAAAATTCTATGTCAGTGGAGGTTGCTTGCTTCTGTCTACCTTCTTTACAATGTATTAAGCTGTCACTCATGGCTCATAATTTGAGCACTTGAAAGTGTTATTATACAAACCAAGAATGAAGAAATGAATAAGAGGACTTTTACTGCATGGAGTTAGTTGGCTTATGCAGTGGTGACTCAATATCTGTGTTACATTTCAGGCGATTGATCGTCAGTTGAGTGAGTGGCAACGGTGCCTTCAAAGTTGCCTGGCCCTGCTTCAGTCAGCTGTTGGAACGTTTAACAGTGTATCATCTAGAGAGGTGCTGGATGAAGTGATTGGATCTGTAGAGGGAAAAGCTTACTTGCATAGTAAGACTGTTGTTTCATTGCAATATTTGGGTTATGTGTCTTCTCAGTTGTTCCTTATGATTTCTAAGATAATTAAGCAGAAGCATTTTTTGTGCCATCATCTCATGACTCTAGAATTGAAAATCCAAAAGCAATTAAACCTGCAAACACTTTCAAACTGCTACTGTCTGCATATCTTTCTGAATGCCTTTGTTGTAATGATACATGCATGAACCTTGTAAGGCATATACTACTCTACTTTGACAGCAGAGAAAAGAGAATGAAGCTAAAAGATGAGTCACTTAAGGCACAAGTGTGGCAGAAGTAATCACCGGTATTTTTTATAACACTATACTTTGTAAGTGGAGGGTAGCTGAAAAAGTACATTGAACAGATGCAGACATCTGTCAAGGCATGGTACACAGGTGTGAGTTTTGGATGATGTACTAGCTTCTCTTCACTGTAACCTTAACATATTGGACAATATGTAACTAAGCTTTGGACTTGGACATATCCTTTGGAATGATGTAAGCAAAGGAAAAAGGATGTGAGAATTGGAAGTTGGAGTGTGAGGAGCTTTTACAGGTCAGAGTCACTGAACATAGTGGCAAAAAAATTGTTGAAGGCCATATTAGATTTAGTGGGAGTTCTGGAAGTTGGGTGGGACAAGGAAGCACTGGAGGAGCAGAGGAGTTTACTTTGTTTGATGGAAAAGGAAATGAAAGTTATAAATTAGGGACAAGATTTTTTTTATATATATGGGAGATTCATATCAGCCATTAAGGGATTAGAATTTGTTGGTGGTAGGATGTCATATATATATAGCACTAAGAGGTAAGTGATGTGATATTATTGTTATGAATGCACTCGCATTGACTCATGATGATTCAAAGGACAGTTTCTATGAAAAGCCGGAGTAGGTATTTGATAACTTCCCTGAGTACCATAAAAATTCTGTTAGTTTTCATAAAAAAGTGGGCAGAGAATTGTAGTGCATGTTCGTAGAAAGATTATGACACAAACTGTAGCAACTGTTGAGGAATAACACAGCTACATACAAAACTTTATCGAACATTCTTCTGTAAAAATTAACTCCATTTGTAGACCATGTTAATGGGGATTATCAGTGTGGAGTTCTACATAACTGGTCAACTACTGATCATATATTCTGCATTCAACTACAGATCACATCCTCTGCATTCATCTAATACTTGAGAAGAAATGCAGATGAAATAAGGCAGTTCTCCTCTTTATAGATTTCAAGAGAACCAACATTTCAGTGAAGGAGGTTTTGTATAATATGCTTACTGAATTTGGTATCACTAGGATGGGTTAATAAAAATGTGTTTTAGTGATAGAAACACATTTGTCTGATACATTTCCTATCAAGAATGGTCTGAAACAAGGCGATGCTTTGTTACCACTGCTGCTTAGCTTTGCCTTAGATAAGTGTTTAGGGAGGTTCAGGAAAACCAGTAGGCATTGAAACTGAATGGGATATATCAGGCTTCTGACCTACATGGATAATGTTATTTGACTTGGCAAGAACATACAGACTATAAAAAGAAATACAGAAGCTTTGTCATTTGCCAGCAAGGACAGGGGTGTACAACCCGCATACTGCCAAGTGGTGTAATGTAGCCCAACACTACAACTATAAATTGTGTGTGTGTGTGTGTGCATACCATAAAAATTACACAATATTGCCTCTAGTCAGTTAATTTTAACTAATGATACAAATACCTAACTGCTGAACACGGCTTCTGAATCAAGTAAGGAAAGGAAAACTTCTGATATTTGTAGGACTTTTCAAGTGAGGTGGATGAACCTTTGCTTTTCCTTGCAATGAAGGCCAAGCCAGTTTATTGGGTGTGCAATGAAGTGGTTTCAGTTCTTAGGGAGTCTTAAGAGACCTTACAACACTAAACATTTGGAAAATTTAAAGGCCAATTTCATGACGACAAGGTGTACACAAAATAAAGTAAATTTTCAGGAACACCAATTGCTTTTTAAGAATATGTTCTACCTGTTGGAATCATTTTTCAAAGTGAGGTGTGCAGAACTTGAAATCATTACCAAAATATTGTTACCATTTTCAGATGGTGGAATTGTTAAAGAATTTTTGTAACGTGTTGCTGATATTATAGTATATACTGTGAGAGAAATGCTGTTTTCTGAAAAAAGCTTATCATGGCAGGCTGTGTTTTGCCACCAGTCAGCCACCAGTGGAGAGAACACTTTAAAACTGGAAGCTTCAATTTCAAGTGTTGTTTACTGGCACTTGGTGAAAGTACAGGTATCAGTGACACTGGCTGATAAAAGATTTTAATATTATGAAGAAAAGGCTGCTCTCATCCCACTTAAAGCACCACAAAAGCCAGTGATTTTCTGGAGGGTGTAAATGGAATCTTCAACCGACTCATCTTGAATTTGATGACTGTGTTGGGTGCAACAACTGATGGAGCCCCTGCAGTGGTAGGGAGATGGGAGCGGTTAGTTTGGTTAATGCAAGATGAGGCACATAAATTTGGAAGTAACTGTATTGTGCAGTACCATTGTTTAATCCTCCAAGAGAACCTTTGTACTTAGTCTCTGTAGGCTTCAAGTTTAATAACAGTCATTGTTAAAGTAGTCAGCGTCATCAGTTCCAAATGCCTTAGCCACAGTGAGTTTCGGGGTTTATTGAACAACTTGGAGGCAGAATTCAAAGATGTTGTGCAGTGCTCTGAGTTTTGGTGGCTCAGGCATGAGAAAATGTAGAGACTTGTGTTCAGTCATAAATATGCAGTAGAAACTTATGTGGCAGCAAGAGGAAAACCATTTGCCAGATTTAGTGATGGTGAGTGGATGTGGGGATTCACCTCTGTTGTGGATATACCTATCCACTTGAATGAATTAAACACAGCTCCAGGATAAAGCTCATTTAATTAATGCTGTGTTTTGTCATATCAGGACTCTCACAATAAAATTACACTTTGGGTATCATAGTGTAAAACACAAAAACTCTGTTTATTTTACAACTCTGCTGAAGCATAATTAAAGAACATTAGAATTGTATCTGAGTGAGGGGAAGAATCTGACACCAGGTTCCAGGACTGCAAAAAAAATTGTTGTGTTCCAGTCTCTTTTATACTCCATTCTCCATAGATGGGGGTGCAGAAAATCTGCAAATTAAATTTATTGATTTTCAGTATGAGTCTGACTTGAATGAAAAGTTAAACAGTTTATCTTCATTGAACTTTTAAAAGAATATGTTTCACAGGAAATGGTATCTGGGCATAAACACACATGAAGTTTTCATGACTTCACTAATTGGCAGTTCCTATTTTGTGAACAAGTGTTCTCCAGAATGAAGTATTTGAAATGTTGACAAGATGGTGGATCAGTCAGTTATTGAGGGGGTTTAATTCATGTTGGTACTTCATCTATTGTGTAATATGTTTTCTTTTGTGTAATTCCCCGGCATCTGAGTTCTAATAGCCGACGTTTCGGAACCCTCTATCAGTTCCATCTTCATAGGCAGGTGGATGAAATATACTTCATCCACCTGCCTATGAAGATGGAACTGATAGAGGGTTCCGAAACATCGGCTATTAGAACTCAGATGCCGGGGAATTACCCAAAAGAAAACGTATTACATATAGAACATGGTGAAAGCTTAAAATCAAGAATTCATCTATTGTGCTTGACACTGGGAGCTTTTTTCATAGAAGCATTGTCAAGTCTCACACTGACATTTTGGTTTTACAGGTAAAAGACAGTTTCTGTGTTTATGATAAGAACTTTTAATAAAAATAATATTTTCTGTTATTAAAGTAGGTAATGTAATACAGTACTGTTTGTTTATTACAGAACATGACCAGATGTATATTTGCATCATTTACACTGGTTAGGTGTAAAACTTATTTTGATTTTTACACATGCTGCCCACTAACAAGTCCACAATAGTGGTAGTGGCACTAAGCTAAAAAAGGGTTAGGCAACTCTGCTCTAGGCGAAAATCTTGTGCCATGTGCAGAATGTGGGACAAATTCGTGACATGAAGATGGCTAATAAAACCTTTGACAGTGTGAAAAAGTTGAAATATTTGGGAATGACATTAAAACATCAGTATTGTGTTCATGAAGAAATTTAGAACAGATTGAGTTCAGCAAAGCCTGCTAACATGCGGTCTAAAATTTTTTGCTATCTTTCTTCGTTATTGAAACATATAGATGAAACTGTACAGAACTATAAGTCTGTGTGTTGTATTATATGGATGTTAAACTCTGTCTCTCATGTTGAAGGAGGTATGTGGGCTGAGGATGCTCAAGAGAAGGTGCTGAGGAAGATATCTGGGCCAAAGAAATGTTTGGAGGAAATTGCATATTGAGGAGCTTTATGATTTGTAATCCCCACCAAATATAAGTCTGGTGATCAGATCAAGAAGGGTGAAATGGACAGGCATGTGGCATGTATGGGGGAGAGAGAAGTACATATAGGGTTTTGGTGTGGAAACCTGAGGGAAAGAGACAACTTAGAAGACCCAGGCATAGATGGGAAGATAATATTAAAATTGATCTTTTATAAATCAGTTGGGCAGGCATGGACATTATTGATTTGGCTGAGTATAGACACCAGTGGCAGGCTGTTGTTAACGTGGTAATGAACCTTTGGGTTCCATAATATGCCGGAAGTTCCATGACTAGCTGAGGAACTATTAGCTTTTCAAGAAGGACTCTGCCCTGTGCACTCGTGGAGTATGTAAGTAATTGTCTGGTTCAGGACAGGAATCGAGGTTGGATGCTTGTGCACACAGCACTGAACTTTCAGGATTACTAGGTTTCTTAACTTTGGCCATTATCATATAAACAATAAATAACAGAGTTTGTGTTACTGGATCTGTTACCATTCTTAAAACCCACTGGAACTGACAGCAATGAGGAATGCTCAGGGCCCAAAAAAGGCACGAAAATTACCAAGTAGGGAAGCAATTGGTAACTTTTGAAGAAGGACTCAGCTGTGGTGTTGGTTGTTCCTTAGTAATGCTCTCTTAGTGTCAGTATAAATGGGAGTTTTCCCTTCCCTGATCTTTTCATCAAGTTATGCTAATATGTATTTGTTAGAAATCATTGTAGATTTAACCAGCTTAATCACATGTTCCAAGTAACACAACTTCAAGAAATAGCTTTCCGTTCAATTGTATGCACTGCAACATGTTTCCATCTGTCTTCTGGCCATCATATGGTAGTTAATTTGCAGTTACATAAAAGGACTGTTAGGTAGAGGCCTTTCCTTCACATCTAATGTTTACCATATCCATTAATAAAATATTATTTTCAATATTGTAGTAATAATAGAATAATTCAAATTAGTTAAAAAAACAAGAATATTTAACTCCTTTTCATAAATATTCCTTTTATGCAATTGAAAATTAACTACCTGATGGTGCCTGGAAGACAGGCTGAGTAATGTCATAGTGAATAAGGTAGAATGAAAAGCTATTTCCTGAAGTTGTGTTACTTGGAACATGTGATTAATGTGGTTTAATAGAGCACAGTGGGATGATGACATGTAAGTTCATTTTTGTACTTCTACATGTTTGTTGTAATTTCTGTTTATTTCAGATCTGCTAGAAGTGGCTGGTGTAAGCCACAGAGTGGAATGCTCATACAAACAATTAGGAAATACTGGCGAGTACAAGCAGCTAGACCCACTTTTAGCAGATATTGATAGTGCTTGGTCATCTTTGGAGTCATATTACTTGAAGGCAGAGATACCTGTAAGTAATATAACCACCAAAATTGAGGAAAGCTTTGCAGTGAAAGAATAAAAGTTGTCACAGTTTCTAAGCGTTACTGTATGAAAATGGGAGGTAAACTTTAATGTTTTCGTAACTTGTTTTTCCACTGTTTCCTTATGGCAGTTGTTATGTCATAGTAATGCTTTGGTCCCTGTTTGGTTGAGGGCCATGACACAGGACTGTTTAGGTCATGACTGCTTTTACCCATATCCTTTACAAGTCATTATTCACTGTTATTGTTTGATGCTATACAGTCTGAACTACTCACAACACTGCATTTAAAGTTAACCTCAAGCATTGTTTGTGCTTACTAATTCTTCTTCACCATAATTTTCTCTTGTTTTATGATGTGGCTTTTATCATTTCATTGGCACTGAAGCTGTACAATCTGACTGATTTTGTTAATGTTTTGGCACCAAAAGGTTACTTTAGTCAACATGCATTTGGACTGTTAGAACCCTTAATTTCACCTAAAGTTGTGGGCCAAGAACATGAAAAGTAATGGGTGGCCATTTAAAGTACAGGACTTTTGCAGAGGACACTGGTTACATACTTCTGGCATTGAAGGGTTAGAGTATAACTGGCATGTCATGTTGCTGTAAATATCGGCAGCTTATTGTCACTGTTCTGCTAAACTGAAGTTAGGAGGAACGCTGAAGTTTTGTGGCCTCACAACTGCACATTCTTAAAAGTTGTAAAAAGTGTGTATGAAAGGCTTAGTTTCTACACCATTCAAATTAGAATCATCGAAATGTCTCTAGCAGTGAGATGAAAACTAAAAATAATTCAGATTTGAGGTTCTCAGAGCAGTGCTTATGAAAATTCAAGTGTGGGATATGATACCATGTTAAGCAATAAATGTTGACTGATATTTTGGAGGAGCCAGGTACCTCCATCTTCACAATCTCAGCAGTCGAAAGAGTGGCACCTTTTTGATTGCTTAGACATGGAGTATGGAAGCAGTAAGCTTCTCAGAAACATCGGTGTTTACCAGTCGAGATGGCGTCTCATTCTAGAAGGCTTGAATCTGTATAAATAATTATTTATTTCACATTTAGGGCACTGGCACAACTAAATGTACTGCAGATATTGGCAGGCTGGCTCATACTTTGTATTGTGGAAGTTATGGAAGATGCAAATTACAACTCAATGGCTGGCTATTGTGACAGAGGTTTATTGTGTTTTTCCTCATGTTAATCAGGCAAATATCAAAACTGCACCTTAAATCAGACCACTACTGTTTCTTTACACACCATTCATTATTGACCAACTGTCCTGTCATGTGATACTGTATAATATGGGCTACTGAAAGTGTCATTAAATGAATACAGCATAAATAAGTAATTTGTAGATTGAATAAGTTGATCAAGGACAGTGAAGGCAGTTCACTGTTGGTGTAGTGTTGAATCACTTAACACCTTAATACTGGATGGTCATTAATTGATGCATTGTGTTGAATCTTTATAGGTTGATCTGGAGATGGATTTGGTTGCAGACTGTGAAAATGGAAACAGTTTAGTTTGTGACCCAACCATGTGCTGTGGCGTTTGTCTGTTGGATGTCAGTAGTGGTGCAAAGACAGACCGTGGCAGAAATACTAGTCATTTGGAGTATGGTGGCCATGTTTATCATTCTGTGTGTGCAAATCTGTGGGTCAACTGTGTTGACTCCAGTCTGCCAGCATTGGCTGGAGGCCACAGCAGCTTTCTGTGAGAAAGTCCGCTAATTGCGTTGTACATGGTGAATTTTGTGATGAATAAATGTGGAAATGAGTGGATTTAAAATAATGCTGGTTTCTGTTTAATATTAAAATTATGTGTGAATGAACTGCCTTATTGTATGTGTACAAATGTATGAAAGTTCAAACAAGCCTTACAGGGGTCTTAGAAGTAGTGAGGGAAAATAGGTCCTACTTTAATTTATTCCATATTTTGATGTACACTGTTTGTTCAGATATTGATAAAATAATGTACTCTAAAATTTGTGTTACATAGTTTATGGAGGGACTAGCCATCCATATTTTAAAATTGAAGTTTAAAGAAGTCACTACCAAGGTAATGAAAAAGACATTACAGCTAAGAGGTTACTCAATAGGACCTTGCATTAAAATCTTCTGGGGCAATCAGTTGCATCAGAGTGGAGTTAAAAGCTGGTGTTTTGGAGAATTGCTTTGTCTTTGTCAGGTTTAGTATGGTGAGTGATTAAAATCACAGATAAATTTGAAACATTTGTCCCTTATTCCTGAGCCACAACTGGAACCCCACTTCAGATCTTTACAACACTGCTGACAAAGATGGGCTATATGACATCAAATGGGATAAACTGTAGTCAGCTTAAAGAACAGGTGAAAGAAGTATTTGATTTAACAGTGCTGTCTGTTGCTAAGACTATACTACCTATAGGGTCAATGATAGGTGAATGAAATATGAATATGGATCATAAGTGGAATGATAACTGACAGATGGAAACTGAAGTATTCTGAGAACACTCTGTTGTAGGCCTGCCTTGTGTCACAAATCCCACATGGACTGGCTTGCAGCTGTTTGCCTAAACCATGGCATGGCTGAGTCAGGCGGAACAGTGGCAGATCAAGACTATGGGACATGTAGTAGGTTATTATCAGGCTAAGCAACAGGGTATCAGACGTAAATGGGAATGATGACTGCTGAATTTGATGGCCCTCAGCTTTCTTAGTAAAGCAAGGGTCATCATGTTGACTAAGATGTATGTGTCAGTGACTTATGGTCATTCCTGACATAGGTTGTGATAATGGAAACAAACAGGACTTCAACACATGGGTTTTTAACCCTTTGAAGTCTGCATTACAATATGAAAGTACTTTTCCGTCCATTGCTCCCCAGTAGCTGTGTTTGAAGGTTCCCAGGTTTTACCTGCATGTCTTTCTGGTGAGGGTAGTATAGAGGTGGTGAGTGTGGACCAGTGGTGCAGTGATACTGACAGGGAGAGTTGAACTACACTGACACAACCTGTTGTCCCAGTAACACTGTACACCACAAATCTCACATGGACTAGCCCAGGATTAAACCTGGGTTTCCGTGGTGAGAGGCCAAGGTCTAACTGTCTGAGCCACACCACTACCCTTTGAACTCTGAAATTTGTGTAAATCGTATACAAAAATTCAGTTTTTACTGCAGAGAGTACAGTCTATCTCTATTGCAGTGATGAGCTGTTTAATGTTAGGGAAATAGCATTATTTCAAGAATAATTTGAAACACTTAAATACACTCTGTTGGCAAATGAAGAGTTTTTGAATGTTCAAACAGCTTTAAATTGTAACATGAACTGTGATGTGGCTGGTCACTCCAGGGGATTTTAGTACATTTATTCACCTTGAAAGCTGTCACTACAGCCTTGCATATTAAGTTGAAAACTTAAAGAGGTTTACAACAAAAAATGTTTTTCCACTTATATTTTGATCCTCTGTATACATCAAGTAAGTTTATATGATATATTATTGTTGAAGGTACCTCATTTTAATCAATTTGTGTGACGACCTGAAAATGATTTGTGTTATGTTCAGTTAAAATTTTTTATTATGTAATGGCTGATCCCCTTCCTGTCAGCCACTTTAATTTCAGCTGTATTTCCCTGAAGCTGTGTACTTAATAGTATTTTTTTAATGATTATTATTGTTTATGTTAAGCAAAGAGAGAACATGGTTGTACGAGACAGTGCAGAGAAATGTGATATTCACAGTTACCATTATTATGGTAAATTACAATTTAAAAGATGTCTCTGTACATGCTGTGCAGGCATATGGGTGAGTGGAGTTTAGCACTATGCACTTAACCTTGGTAATAGATAAAAATGAGAGGCTAGCTTTATGTCCCAGCCACCTTACCCCTGGTGAAAGACTCCCTGTTACCTGCTGAGTAGGAGACTGTGGACTCAACAGCCAGTATGGACAATGCAGAAGAGGAGCAATCTCTTGCCCCTGGCAGGAATTGAACTAAAATTCCTTGGTAATCCAGCTAATAGCCTAGTCACTGTAGTGACTACACTATCTAACTTTTACCATTCTTATGGCAGTTGAAATTTACATGATTTAATTTCTGTCTGTCAGTATTAAATGTTTTGGGCCATGTTTCATCACTGCTTATACGCGTCTTTAAGGCTTGCCACAGCTCTTAGTAAGAACAAAATACAATGTATTTTGTGTGGTCAAACTGTAAATTTATCTTTTCCTTTCCTCCATCTTCAGAATTTTTGTCTTAAATGTAAGATACTGGACCTGTAGACATTCCTCATACATCAGATGGAAGAAGAAATTCAGTTCTTCAAATTTCAGCAAGTTAGATGATTTATAACCAAACTAAGGTTTTTAGAATGTTCATTGTCATGTACTGTCTTAGGATGTACATTTAACCAGTGTGTGCCCTTTTAAAAAACTCAGTAAGGCAGTTGTATCAGAATTTTTATAATAATCTCTTGAGGCCTGTTGAGTGTTGTTTTACACAGCTTGCACACCTTTTCTTAGTCAGTAAAATGCTATAGAATGAAATGAAAGTTAGCTGCAGGTCAGCTGACTCTGTGTATGGATTATTTTCCTTATCATTAACCTCTTCAAAACAAGGGCCAGTTGGCCTCTTCTTTTGTTGTTGTTACATGTGAAGCGGACTTCTCTTCTGTTTAGCAGTCTTTTTCATTATCTTTTTCCTTCTGACTTACCATTTTCTGGAATTGATGCTGTTTAGTCTTGCAGATATTGTATTTCGGAGGAACTGGCTCCATCTTCGGGATATATGTCTGTACATTTCTGCCAGACTACATGGTACTACATACCACAATGTAGTACCAGGAATCTTCACAGTTGCCACATTGAGAAGCTCAAACCTTTTCTTTGAGGCTTTAGTTTAATATTTCTCAAGGAGTTTGATTTGCTGTCATCATTATCATATGTTATAAACAGTTATTGGTGATATATTAACTGAACACAATATTGTATGACTTAAGTTGTTACGTCAAACATGTTATGTAGGATTAAAATGTATTTATTGAATCTTAAATGCAACAGGATGCAGTATATGAATTTTTGTTAATGGGGTTGTCTGTGCATAATTAAGGACCTTGCTGTAAAGGGAAATGTGGGAGTGGCATAGTTTCACACATTCTTGACCTCTCCTTTATGCCTTAACTGATTTATGCTGGGTACCCATCAGTGGGAGGCTATGTGGTCCCCACAACTCGATATGCTTTGGAGAAGGAGAAATCTCTTTTTTGTTAAAGGCATCATGCTCATTCACCCTGTAGCCAAGGCTCTGTATGGATGATGCTGATACTTGTTTGATTTGTTGTATGTACTCCTTGAATGACATCCTGGTCATTGGACAGAGGAAAAAAGTTAATATAAATTCATCTGCGAAAACTGGCATAATTATTTTTTTTACATTCATTGTTCTGTGCATCATTGTAATTGTTTAAAAATAACCAACATGATGTCACAAGTGACATCGTGTTGGTTATTTTTAAACAATGGCATAATTATATTGTTAGACACATTGGAATTTTGTCTGTAAGATTCTAAAAATCCCAGGCACCAGATCACTGTGGTGAGAAATGTTTGTATGCTGGCATCTAATATTTATGGGTGCCAAGTATTGTAACTTGCTGCATATCACAATTCTGGTGTCTTAGAATTTTGAAATGGCTACTAGATTTTTGGAAAATTTGTGCATTTCTGGGTAAAGGCTATGGGCATACAAGAGCACTGTGGAATAAAACATTTGCTAATACATGTTTTATCATCTGCTCTAGCGATGGAGACAGTCATTTAATATGAAACAATGGTAAATTGATACCTGGCTACAGGGTGTCATCTCAGAAGACAGTACTCTTAAAAGATCCTGCCATGAGAAATTCAAATTTTATATTTAATCTTCATAAAGCGACAAATTAGGCATAAGCCTACTCTGACTTCTGAACAAACTCCTGAACTGTCTTTGTTTGTCTCTACCTGTTTGCTTTGTAATGAAGCAGTAAGTTTCTGAATCTGTCATTGTCAATTACAATGGGGTGAGTCAACCATATTTCTCTCTAATCATCAGCTGTTCCATTTGGTGAATAAATATTTAGTTCTTTCCATATATTATCATTATTGTTAATTTTGTTTGATCTGTAAATCACGTGACATCTTGATAATTTTATTTGTTTCATGTTTTGTTAACATAAATGACTGATAATTTATAATCACCCAGGTCTGCCCTTTTTTCGGTATAATTACATTTTCTAGTGCATATTACTGAATATTTAGTATTACTTTTTCCTTCCATATGATGTACCTTTTGTTGTTATTTTATTGTTATTATTGTCATGTATCATCATCACCAAAACCTTTCTTATAATGAAAGGTAGGTATTTCTAGGTTATGCACCTGGTACTTCTCTGTCATGTGTTAAATTGTCTGAATGACAAAAATTTGAAATGAGAATATCTCTGATTATAAACAGAAGCTGTACATTTTTCCAGAAATATGAAATATTACATTAAGTTTTATATTAAAAAAATACAAATTTAAAACATATTTGAAAGTAAATCATCTTGCTCTGCTGATTAGTATCTGCAAACGGAGCAGCATATTAATAGAATTAGAATCTTTAATAGTTTGGCCATCATCGTGATATTAAGCTCAAGACTACTAACACACTGCAGTACTTACTACAGAATTATGTTTCAGAATTTTTTGTGTATCTATACAGTATACCTATATTTATATTGACTATTAGGCAGTGCACAGCTAATTGTTTGTCGTAATTTATGTTAAAATGTATTTTGTTAGGAACTATTAAAAGTACATTCCAATGCATATATTGTTTTAAATTGTATATTCTCCTCTGATGCTTCAGTAGGGAGACAATAAGCAATAAATGTAAGATGTGGGATAAAGCGCCATGTAGTCTTTCATGTATGTGGGTTTCTCCTCAGTGATTGGCAACTGTATGGAAGTGTTCTTGGACTTTTGACTGGATGGTGAAAAGTGATGAAGTGTGAAATTTAGTATGGTGATAGATCTTAAATGTGCTGTATGGATTATGCATTTAAGTAATTTGTATGCCATCAGTTACAAAACATGGCAACACATTGAAATATTCAGTGTACTTCAGCTTAATATAATGTAGACAGTATTGTGAGTATTAAATGAGGGATCTGCAGTACTATTGGCCATGCTGTGGGGAAGAAAGGTTTATGAGTTATACTCAGAACTGATTTGTAATACATATCTCGAAATTATAAAACTTTATATGAATTCTCAGAGTCAGTAGTTACCATGCCAGGATCTGTTGTATGCTTTTGTACATTAAATTGTGGGGAAAATAACATTTGTTGCCTTTTAAGTGCCCCAGTTTCAATCTAGGGCTCGCCACATAACGATACGGATATGAAAAACTAAACCTTCGCCCTGTCGGTATGTTGATTGTACCATCACACACAACAGTTGTACAAAACGGAAGGCTTTATTATAAGCTCTCCAATTTGTACATAAAATGTAAGTTCATAGTCTGAAAAATGAGTTTAAATGTTAAATCACACTATTTTCTGACATGATTTTTAGTTGCTTTGGCATCCCTGCAGAACGCCTCTTAACCTTTTGGCGCCGGAATTATTTTTTTAATTTTAGCACATCCTGTATATAAAATGTGAGAATCAAATACGTTAGAATTATGAAACAAACTGCATTTTGAAGAGAAAAAAAAACGGAGAGTATATACCGTGTTTAAAATATTTAGTGCTTATATTTGTTGAATACGTATATAAAATGCAACTTTAGAGGTTAGCGGTGCGGTACGACCTCTATAGTTGACATTAGGCGTCAAAAGGTTAATATCGCTTTTTCCATTGAAGAACTTGGCCATCATTGAACGGATTTTTATGAAATTTAATATTCGTATTTGGAAATCAAGAAAAACTGTTGAGTCTTTTAATTTTGAATGTACACCTACACCTACACTCACTTTTGCATGCATCTCCAGGGCTAGTCTCCCGAGTTGAAATTTAATTCGGGGACTTTTTGAAATAAAAAAAAAAGGACCGCTACGGTCGGTGACGTCATATCGTCGATATTTTTAACTTCAGTAGTGAGATTCCCACCAGAAATCATTTGAGCGCTTTGTTCTTAATCCAAGGAGAAGAAAAGACAGTCTTACCACGCCATGTTGCCCACTGCCAGTGACAGATGCACAGACAGGCAGCGTATCTACTCGAGCGAATTAGCTACCCGCATCTTCTGGTTACTGTTTTACACATGACGTGCTGTAGTCCAATTCGCAGCAGATTTTTGCCCCCTGTCACATTGTCGGTAATCCGAATGTGCCATCTGTGTAAAATCAGAAGAAACGCCTTTCAATTTGGAAATGCATAATGTGGGCAAACGAATTTTAAAAATGCAGCTTCCATTATGGAAGTTATGGTGTACAACGCAAAACACGGAGACTGGTCGAAATCTATATAACTATTGTGTTCGTTAGCTGTACGATAAAATATCGTAAGAGTGCCAAATTTTGTATGGAGAGGGATCACAA
>Ga0131853_10012613_pt1 | contig 15492 bp, 15 predicted proteins | sample TergutLab28metaG_FD_92764 | JGI IMG/M metagenome (GOLD analysis project Ga0131853, IMG submission 92764) | Labiotermes labralis P1 segment gut microbial communities from Petit-Saut dam, French Guiana - Lab288 P1 (version 2) (version 2) | ecosystem: Host-associated > Arthropoda: Insects >...
CTAACCTAACCTAACCTAAACTAACCTAACCTTACCCAACCTAACTTCATGTAATCTAACCTAACGTAACCCTACCTAACCTAACTTAAGCTAAACTAACCTAAATTAACGTAACCTTACCTAACCAAACCTAACCATACCTAATCTAACCTAAACTAACCTAACCTAACCTAACCTAAAGCTACCTAACCCTACATAACCTAACCTAACCTGTCCTAACCTAACCTACCCCTACCTAACCTACCTTAACCTAACCTACCCTAAACTAACCTAACCTATCCTAACCTAAGCCTACCTAAACTAACCTAACCTAACCCAACCTAACCCTATCCAACCTAACCTAAATTAACCTAGCTTAAACCTACCTAAATTAAATTAATGTAACCAAACCTTACCGTACCTAACCTAAACTAACCTAACCAAATTAACTTTTCTAACCCATCCTATCGTAACCTAACCTAACCCAAACGTAAACTAACCTAAGCTAACGTAACCTAACCTAACGTAACCGTAACTAAACTAACCTAATCTGACATTCCCTGACCTAAACTAACACTACCTAACCTAACTTAACCTAAACTAACCTAACTTAACCTAACATAATATAACCTAACCTAGCCTAACCTATCCCAAACTAGTGTAACGTAGAATAACCTAGCTTAAGCTAGCCTAACCTAGTCTACCCTAGCCAAAACTAGCCTAACCTAGCCTAAACTAACTTACCTTAAACTAACCTAACCTAACCTATCCTACCCTAACCTAACCTAACCTAACCTAACCTAACCCAACCTAACCTAACCTACCCTACCCTAACCTACCCTACCCTATCCTATCCTACCCTACCCTACCCTAAACTACCCTACCTCTCTACCTACTTACCTAACTATCCGGCTAATCGTCCATCTTTCCATCCACTCACTCCATCCATCCATCCGCCCATCGATTCATCCATTGATCCATCGATCCATCCATCTTTCCATCGATACATTCATCTATCCATCCATCCAACGATCCATCCATCCTTCCATCCGTCGAATAGTCCATCCACCCATCGATCCTACCATCCATTCATCGATCCATCGAACCATTCATCAATCCATCCGTCGATCCATCCATCCATTCTTCTATCCATGGAACTACCCATCGATCCATCCATCCATCCGTACAACGATCCATCCTTCCGTCCATCGATCCATCCATCTATCCATCGATCCATGCATCCTTCCATCGAGCGATCATTACATCCAAACTTCCATCCGTCCATCCATTCATCCATCCATCCTTTCATCCGTTCATCCGTCCGTCCAGCCGTCCGTCCGTACAGGCGTCCGTCCATACAGCCGTCCAGCCAACCATCCAGCCGTCTATACATCCTTCCTGCCATTCATTAGCCCATCGAGGCCTCCATCCATTCAACCATCCTTCCAAACATCCATCCGTCTATCCTTCCAGCCATCCGTCCATCCATCTATCCGTCCAATTAGCCACCCCACCATCCATCCAAACTTCCATCCAGCCATGCGTCCATCCATCGATCTATAGATCCATTCAGCCATTCATTCATCCTTCCATTCAGCCAAACATCCATCAATCCATCCATCCCATCCTATCCTATCGCATCCTAACCTATCCTATCCAAACCTATCCTATACTTTCCAATCCTTAGCTATCCTATCTTATCATATCCTAAGCTAACCTAACCTAACCTATTTTAAACTAACCTAACCTAACCTAACCTAACGTAATCTAACCTAACCTAACCTAACCTAACCTAACCTAACCTAACCCAACTACCTCCACCAAACTTAAACTAACCTAACCCAGACTAACCTTACCTAACCTAACCTAACCGTACCTAACCTAACCTAACACAACCTAAACTTACCTAACCCTACCTAACTTGACTTAACCTAACCTAAACTAACATAAAATTACGTAACCAAACCTAACCTAACCTAACGTAACATAACCTAACCTAACATAACCTAACCTAACCTAAACCTACCTAACACTTCCCAACCTAACCTAACCTTACCTAACCCTTTCTAAACTAACGTAACATAACCTAACCTAACTTAATCAAACCTAAACATACCTAACCTAACCTAACCTAACTTATCCTAACTTAACTATACCTAACATAAACTAACTTAACCTAACCGAACCTAACCTAACCCTACGTAACCTAACCTAACCTAACCTAACCTACCTAACCTAAACTAACCTAACCAAACCTAACCGTACCTAACCTAACCGTACCTAATCTGACCTAACCTAACTTAACCTAACGTATCCTAACCCAACCTAACCTAAACTAACCTAACGCAACCTAACCTAACCTAACCCTACCTAACGTAAACTAACATAACATTACCTGACCTATCCTAACCCTACCTAACGTAAACTAAAATAACATAACCTAACCTAACCCTACCTATCCTAACCTAATGTAACCTAACCTCTCCCTACCTAACATAAACTAACGTAACGTAACGTTACCTATCCAGCCTAACTTTAACTAACCTATCCCAACCCAACCCAACCTAACCTAACCTAACCTAACCCAACATAACCTAACCTATCCTAACGTAACGTAACCTAACCTCTATTAACCTAACCTAAAATAACCTAACCTAACTTAACCTAACATAACCCAACCTAACGTAACCGACCCTGACCTATCCTAACCCAACGAAACATAACCCAACCTAACGTAACCCTACCTAATCTAACCTAACCTAAACTAACCTAACCTTACCTAACCTATCCTAAACTAACGTAACGTAACCTAACATATCATTACCTATCCTTGCCTAACCTAGCGTAACCTAGCCCAACCTAGACTAACGTACTGTAACGTAGCCTAAGCTAGCCTAACCAAGCCTAACATAGCTTAACGTATCCTACCCTAGCCTAACGTTGCCTTACCTAGCCTAACCTAGCCTAAACTAAACTACCTTAACCTAACTTAAACTAACTTAAACTAACGTAACCTAACTTAACCTAACCCACCCGAACCTACCATACCCTATCCTATTCTAGCCTACCCTGAAGTACCTTACCAACTTACCTACCTATTCGTCTATTCTACAATCACTTCATCCACTCACCACTCCATCCATCCATTCGCACATCGATCCATCCATTGATTCATCGGTCCATCCTTCGTCCCATCGAAACATTCATCTTATCCATCCATCAGTCCATTCAACCATTGAACGATCCATCCATTCATCGATCCATCGAACCAGCCTTCACTCCATCCATCCATCCATCAATCCATCGCACCATCCATCGATCCACCCATCCATACATCGTTCCATCCGTCCATCCATTTATCTACCCATCGATCCATCCATCCTTCAATCGATCCATTCTTACATCCATCCTTACATCCGTCCATTCATCCATCCGTCCAATCGTCCATCCGTTCATCTACCCGTCCATCCATCCTTATTTCCGACCGTCCGCCTGCCATCCGTCCTTATATCCGATCGTCCTCCTGTCATCCGTTCTTCCATCCGTCCAACCGCCCGTCCATCCAGCCTTCCATCCGTTCTTCAGGCTTCTATCCAACTTTCCAGCCTTTCATCCGCCCATCCATCCATCCATCCGTTCATCCAGCCACTCGTCCTTCCAGCCAGCCGTCCATCCAGCCATCCAGCCATTCTTCCAGCCATCCATCCAGCAATCCATCTATGCATCCATCCATCCGACAACCATCCGTCCATTAATCCATCCGTCCATTTAGCCAACCGTCCATCCATACAAATTTCCATCGAGCCATCCCTCGAGCCATCGACCAGTCGATTCATTCAGCCATACATCCAGCCATCCATCCATCCATCTTATCCTATCCTAACCTATCCTATCCTGTTCTATTCTAACCTATTCTATCCTATCCTATCCTAACTTAATCTAGCTTAACCTAAACTAACCTAACTTATACTAACCTAATCTAACCTAACCTAAGATAAACTAATCTAACCTAATTCTACCTAACCTAACCTAACCCTACATAACTTAAATTAACCTAACCTAAACTAACCTTACCTTACCTAACCTAACCTCATCTAACCTAACCTAACCTAACCTAACCTACCTAACCTAACCTAAACTAACCTAACCTAACCTTACCTGACCAAACCTAAACCTACCTAACTTAACCCAACCTAATCAAACCTAAACTAACCTAACCTAACCTAACCACACAAAAACTTTCATAACTTAACCTAACTTAACCGAACCCTACCTAACCTAACCTAACCTAACGTAACCTACCCTAACCTAACTTGACATAACCTATCCCACCCCAACTCAACCTAACCCAACCTAACCTAACTTAAGCTAACCTAACGTAACTCAATCTAAACCAACCTAACACAACCCCACCTAACCCAAACCAACCCAACCTAACCCAACCCAACCTAACCCAACCCAACGTAACGCAACCTAACCTAACACAACGTAACCTAACCTAACCTAACCTAACCTAACCTAACCTAACCTAACCCAACCTAACCTAACCTAACCAAACCCAAACTAACCTAACTTAAACAAACATACCCTAACCTAACATAACGTTATCTAACACAACCTAACCTAACCTAACCTAACGTAACACAACCTAACCTAACGTAACCCAAACTAATCCAACATAACCTAACTTAACATATCCTAACCTAACCTAACCCAACTTAACCTAACCCAACCCAATCTAACCCAGCATATCCTAACCTAACCTAAGCTAACCCAAACTAACCTAACCGAACATATCCTAACCTAACCTAACCCAACCTAACCCAAACTATCCCAACCTAACCTTACCTAACCTAACCTTACCTAAACTAAACTAACCTAACCTAAACGAACCTAAGCTAACATAACCTCACATAACCTATCCTATACTAAACTAACCTGACCTAACCTAACCAACCTCACGTAACCTAGCCTAACCTAATCTGAATTAACCTGACCTAACATAACCGAAACTAATACAACCTAACCTAAACCAACCTAACCTAACCTAATTTAATATTACCTAATCTAACCTAACAAAACCTAACCTAACCTAACCTAACGCAACCTAACCTAACTCAACCTAACATAACTCAACCTAACCTAAACTAACCTAACCTAAACTAACTGAACCTAACCTAAATTAAACTAACTGAACCTAACATAACCCAACCTACCTTAACCTAACCCAACCCAACCTAACCTAACCTAACCCAACCCAAACTAACGCAACCTAAAATAACCAAACCTAACACAACCCAACCTATCCTATCTTAACCTAACCTAAACTAACGAACCCAACCCAACCCAACCGAGTTAAGTTAGTTTATGGTAGGTTAGTTTAGGTTATGTTAGGTCAGGTTAGGTTAGGTTAGGTCAGGTTAGGTTAGGTCAGGTTAGATTAGTTCAGGTTAGGTTAGGTCAGGTCAGGTAAAGTCAGGTCCGTGTAGGTGAGGTCAGATTAGGTTAGTTTAGGTCACGTTAGGTTAGGTCAGTTTAAGGTAGAATATGTGAGATTAGTTTAGGTGAGGTTAGATTAGATTAGGATAGCTTAGGTTATTTTTAAGTTAGGTTGGGTTAGGATAATTTAGCTTGGTTTTAATTTAGGTTAGGTTCGGTTGTGTTATGTTGGTTTAGGTAAGGTTGGGTTAAGTAAGGTTACGTTAGGTTTGATGAGATTGGGTTAGGTTAGTTTAGGTTAGATTAGGTTAATTTAGGTTAAGTTACGTTAGGTTAGGTTAGGTTAGGTTGGGTTGGGTAGCGTTATTTTAGGTTAGGTTAGATTAAGTTAAGGCACGTTAATTTAGGTTAGGTTAGGTAGAGTTAGTTTAGTTTAGGTCAGGTTAAGGTAGGTTAGGTAGGGTTAGGTTAGATTATGTTTGGTTAGGTTAGGTGTGTTTACGTTGGGTTAGTTTAGTTTAGGTTAAGTAAGTTTACGTTAGGTTAGATTAGGTTAAGTTAGGTTAGGTTAGGTAAGGTCAGATCAGGTTAGGTTAGCTTAGGTCAGGTCAGGTTAGGTTAGGTTAGGTAGGGTTAGGTCAGGATAGGTTAGGTAAGGTTAGATTAGGTTAAGTTAATTTTGTTTAGGCTGGGTTAGGTTAGGTTAGGTTGGGTAAGGTTACTTTAAATTAGTTTGGAGTATGTTGGGTTAGGTAAGGTTGAGTTTAATTAGGTTACGTTAAGTTTGGTTAGATTGGTTTATGTTAGGTTAGGTTAATTTTGATTAGTTTAGGTTAGGTTCGGTAGGTTGACGTTAGTTAAATTAGGTTATGGTAGGTTACGTTAGTTTAAGTTAGGTTAGGTTAGGTCACGTTAAGTTAGATTAGGTTAGGTAGGGTTAGTTTAGGTTAGGTTAGGTTAGGTTAGGACAGGTAGTTGTATGTTAGATTAGGTTAGGTTGGGTTAGATTAGGTTAGTTGGGTTTAGGTTAGGTTAGGTTATGTTAAGTTAAGTTAGGTTAGTTTAGGTTAGGTAGGTTTAAGTTTGGTTAGGTTAGGTTATATTAGTTTAGGTAGGTTTAGTTTAAGTTATTTTAGGTTGGGTTATATTAGGTTAGGTAGGGTTAGGTTAGGTTAAGTTAGGTAAGGTAGAGTTAGGTGAGATTAAGTGAAGTTAGTTTTGGTTAGTCTGGTTTAATTTAGGTTGTTTTAGGATAGGAAAGGTTAGGTTAGGTTAGCTTAGGTTATTATAGGTGAGACTAGGTACGGTTAGGTTAGGTTATATTGGTTAGGTTATGTAAGGCTAGGCTAATTCAATTTGAGTTATGTTAAATTACGTTATTTAAGTTTAGGTTAGATTAGAATAAGTTATGTTAGTTTAGGTTAGTTTAGATTTTGTTTCTTAAGTTTAGGTAGGGTTAGGTTAGGTTAGGTTAGATTAAGTTAGGTAAGTTAGTTTGTGTTTGTTTAGGTCAGTTTATGTTATATTAGTTTATGATAGGTAGGGTTAGGTTAGGTCAGGTTAGGTTTGGTTATGTTAGGTAGGTTTAGGTTAGGTTAGGATATGTTATGTTAGGTTAGTTTAGGTAGGATTAGGTTAGGTTAATTTAGGTTAGTTTAGGTTGGTTTAGTTTAGGTTAAATTATGTTAGGTTAGGTTAGGTTAGTCTAAGGTAGTTTTAGGAAGGGTTATGTTATGTTATGTTAGGTTAGGTTAGGTTAGGTTCGCATAGTTTAGGTTATGTTAGAGTTAGGATATGTTAGGTTAGGTTAGGTTGGGTTAGGTAATGTTAGGTTAGATTAGGTTAGTTTATGTTAGGTACATTTAGGTTAGGTTATTTTAGGTTAGGTTATGTAGGGTTACGTTATGTTAGGTTAGGTTAGGTGACGTTAGGTTAGGTTAGGTTAGGTTAGGTTGGGTTATGTTGGGTTAGGTTAAGTTGGGTTAATTTAGGTTAGGTTAGTTTTTGGGTTAGTTTGGGTTAGATTAGGTTAGGTTAGTTTAGGTTAGTTTGGATTATGTTGGCTTAGGTAATTTTGTGTTAATTTAGGTTAGGTTGGGTGAGTTTGGTTTAGATTAGATTAGGTTAGGTTAAGTTAGTTTCAATTTGATTAGGTTAGTGTAGGTTAGGATACTTTAAGTTTGGCTAGGTTAGGTATTGTTCGGTTAGGTTAGGTTAGGTTAAGTTAGGTTCGGTTGGGTTAGGTAGGGTTACCGTAAGTTAGGTTAGGTTAAGTTAGTGTAGGTTAGTTTGGGTTAAGTGGGGTTAGTTAAGTTTAGGTTTGGTTAGATTAGGTTAGGTTAGGTAGGTTTAGGTTATGTTAGGTTCGGATAGGTTAGGTAGGGTTAGGTTAGATTAGGTGAGGTAGGATTAGTTTAGGTTAGGTTAGGTTTGGTTAAGTTATGTTGGGTTAGGTTAGGTTAGGTTAGGTTATATTATGTCAGGTTAGGTTAGGCTAGGTTATGTTAAGTTAGGTTAGGTTCGTTTCGGTTAGTTTAGGTTAAATTATGTTAGTTTAGAGTAAGTTGGGTTTGGATTATTTTGGTTTAAGTTAAAGTAGGTTAGTTTAGTTAGGGTGAGTTTAGATTAGGTTAAATTAGGTTAGGTTATGTAGGGTTTGGTTAGGTCAGTTTAGATTAAGTTAGGTTGGTTAGGGTTAGGTTAGGTTTGGTTATGTTAGATTAGGTTAGATTAGATTAGGTTAGGTACTGTTAGATTAGGTTATGTTATATAGTGTTAGGTTAGGTTAGGTTAGGTAGTTTTAATTTCGGTTAGGTTAGGTTAGGTTGGATTAAGTTAGGTTAGGTAAGGTTAAGTGAGGTTAAGTTAGGTTAAGTTTGGTTAGGTTAGTTTAGGTGGGGTTAGTCTAGTTTATTTTGGATTAGTGTAATTTATGTATGGTTAGGTTAGGGTAGGTTAGGTTAACGTAATTTAGGTAGCTTTAGGTTAGGTTATGTTAGGTATGATTAATTTAGGTTAGATTAGATTAAATAGGTTTAGGTTAATTTATGTTTGGCTAAGTTACGTTGGGTAGGTTTAGGTTAGTTTATGTTAGGTAGAGTTATGTTAGGTTACGTTAGGTTAGGTTGGGTTAGGTTAGGTTAAGTTATGATAGGTTATATTATGTTAGGTTAGGTTAGTTTAGGTTAAGTTGGGTTCGGTTAGTGTAGGTAAGTTGAGGTAAGTTTAGGCTTGGTTAGTCTACGTTAGGCTAGGGTAGGCTAGGTTGGGTTGTTTAGAGTAGGTTAGGCTCGCTTAGGCTAGGTTAATCTACGTTAATGTGGGTTTGCCTAAGTTAGGCTAGTGTAGGTTAGGTTAGCCTAGATTTGGTTAAGTTAGATTAGGTTATGTTTGCTTAGGTCAGCTTAGATAATTTAGGTTATGTTTGGTTGGGTTATATTAGGTTAGTTTAGGGTATGTTAGGTCAGGTTGCATTAGGTCAGGCCAGGTTAATTTAGGTCATGTCAGTTCAGGTCAGGTCCGTTTAGGTCAGTAAAGGTGAGGTTAGTTTTGGTTTTGCCTGCCTTTCATCCTGTCTACCTGCCATTCTGCCTGCCTGCCATCCTGCCATCCTGACTGCCTGTGATCGGGCCATCCTGCATGCCTGCTATCCTGTCTTCCTGCCAGCTTGCCTGACAGCCTGCTATCCTACCTGCCTACCAGCCATCCTACCATTCTGCCTGCCTGCATGGCTGATTGCCTTCAATGCTACCTGCTAGCCTGCCTGCCAACCTGTCTGCCAGGCTACCAGCCTGCCAGCCAGCTAGCCTCGCATTTTGCCAGCCTGCCAGTCTGACTGCCAGCCTGCGAGCCTGCAAGCTTGCAAGCCTGCCTGCATGTCAGTTTTCCAGCCTTCCTGCCAAAGAGGCCAGACAGATTGCCTGCCAGCTTGCTTGCCAGCCAGCCTGCATGACTGCCTGCCCGCCAGCCTGACAGCCTGCCAGCCTGCCAGCCTACCACCCTGCATACCTGCCAGCCTGCCAGCCTACCTGACAGCCTGCCAGTCTGGCTGCCTGACTGCTTGCCTGCCTGCCTGGCAGACAGATTGCCTGCCTGCCTGCCCGCCTGCATGCCAGCCTGGCAATCTGCTTTCCAGCTTGCCAGGCTGATATTCTGCAATACTGCCAGATGGCCAGACTGCTTGCCAGGCTACCAGCCTGCCAGCATGCTAGCCGGAAAGCCTGCAAGCCTGCCAGCCAGGCTGCCTGCCAACCTGCCAGCCTGGCAGCTTACGAGCCTGGCTGCCAGCCTGTCAGACTGCCTGCCAAACTGCCAGCCTGCCAGCCAGACAGCCCGCAGCCTGCCAACCTGCTAGCCTGCCTGCCTACCTGCCTGAATGCCTTCCAGCGAGGCAGCCTGCCAGACTGCCGACCAACCAGTCAGCCTGCTTGCCTACCATCCAGCAAGCCAGCCTGCCAGCAAGCCTGCTTGCCAGTCAAACAGCCAGCCAGCCAGGCAGACTGCAAGCCAGTGTGCCAGACAGCTAGCCTTCCAGTCTGACTGCCAACCAGCCTGCTAGACTGCCTGCCAGGTGGCCAGCCAGCCTGCAGCCAGGCAGACTGCCAGCCAGACTGCAAACCAGTCGGCCTGCCAGGCTGCCAGCCTGAGAGCCAGCCTGCCAACCAGCCTGCCAGCCAGAATGCCAACCAGGCATCCAGCCTGCCAGGCAGACTGCCAGCCTGCCAGCCTGCCAACCTGACAAACTGCCAGCCTGCCAGCCTACTAGACTGACAGCCAATCTGCCAGCCTGCCTGCATGCCAGCCAGCCTGCCAGACAGCCTGAGACCCTGCCTGCTAGCCAGCCTGCCAGCCTGCTTGCCAGCCAGCCTATCTGCCAGCCTGCCTGCCTGCCTGCCTGCCTGCCTGCCTGCCTGCCTGCCTGACAGCCTGCCAGCTTGCTAGCGGGCCAACTTGCCAGCCTGCCAGCCTGCTGCCAGCCTACTAGTCTGCCAGTCTGCTAGCCTGCGATCCTGCTAGCATGCCAGCCTGCCTGCCTGCTTGCCAACTTGCCTGCCAAGCTGAAAATCTGCTTCCTGCCTGGCAGCCTTCCTGGCTGCCAACATTCCAGCTTGCCAGCATACCTGCAAGTCCGCCTGTCTGCAAGCTTGCCAGGTTGCCTGCCTGCCTGCCACCCTGCCTTCCTGCCTGCCAGCCTGCCTCTCAGCCTGCCTAGGTGCCAGACTGCATACCTGCCTGCCAGCCTGCCAACCTGACTGCCTGCCGGCTGCCAATCTGCTGCCAACCTGCCATCCTACCAGCCTGACTGCCAGACTGCCTAACAGCCTGCCAGCCTGCCTGCCTGCTTACCTGCCAGCCAGCAAGCCAGCCAGCCTGCTTTCCTTCCTGCCAGGCAGCCAGGCTATATTTCAAACTTTCAGCCAGACTGCCAGCCAGCCTTTCAGCCAACCAGACAGCCAGTCTGCCAGTCAGCCTACCTGCTGCCTCTCTGCCAGGCAGCAAGACAGCCATCCTTCCTGACTGCCAGCCAGCCAGCCAGGCTGCATTTCAGCCTCTCAGCCAAACTGCCAGCCAGCCATCCAGCCTGCCAGCCAGCACACAAGCCTGCCAACCAACCAGCCAACCGGCCAGCCTCTCCCAGACTGCCTGGCTTCCAGCCTGACAAACTGCGAGCCTGAGAACCCGGCAGGCTGCCTGCAAGCCTGCCGCCAAGACTACCTGCCAGCCTGCCGCCCAGCATGCCTGGTAGCCTGCCTGCCATACTGCCTGGCAGCCTGCCTGCCTGCCCGCCTGCCAGCCTGCCAGCCTGCCTGCCTGCCTGCCAGCGTGCCTGCCTGCCTGCCAGCCTGCCTGCCTGCCTGCCTAACTGACAGCCTCCCTTCCTGCTTACCTGCCTGCCGGCCAGGCTGCCTGCTTCCTGCCTGCCTGCCAACCTGACTGTCTGCCTGAATGCCTGCCTGCCTGCCTGTCTTCTTGCCTGCCAGCTTGCCTGCCAGACTGCCAGCCTGCGTGCCAGGCTGCCTGTCAGCTTGCCAGCCTGCCAGGCTGCTAGAATGCCAGAATGCCAGCCTGACAGCCTAAAAGCTTGCCAGCATCCCAGACTGCCAGCTTGCCAGCCTGCCAGTCTGCCTACCAGCTAGACTGCCTGCAAGTCTGACTGCAGGCATGCCGGCCTGCCTGCCTCCCTGAATCACAGCCTGCCTGCCAATGAGCCTGTCAGCCTGCCAGTCTGCACACTGACAGCCTGCCGGCCTGCCAGCCTGCCAGCCTCCCTTCCTACCAGCCTGTCAGCCTACCATCCTGTCAGTCAGCCTGACAGCCATTTTGCTAGCCAGCATGCCAGCCAGCCTGCCATGTTGCCTGCCAGCCAGCCAGCCAGCCTTCCAGCCTGCCTGAAAGCTAGATTGCCTGCCAGCCTGACATCCTTCCAGCCTGCCAAACTGCAAGAATGGAAGCCTGCCTTCCAGCCTGCCAGCAATCCAGTCTGCCATTCTGCCAGCCTGTCATACTGCCAGCCTGCCTGCCTGAATGCCAAAATAGCAACCTGCCGGCCTACCTGCCAGTCTGCCAAACTGCCAGCCTGCAAGCCTGATTGCAAGCCTACCAACAGGATAGCCTGCCTGCCTAAGATGCTGCTGCCAGCCTGCCTGCCTACCAGCCTTCCAGCCTGCCTGCTTGCCAACTTGCCTGTCTGCATGCCAGTCTGCCAGCCTGCCAGCCTGACACACTGACAGGCTGCCAGTCTGCTAGCCTGCCAGCCTACTAAACTGCAATTCTGTCAGACAGCCTGCCAGACTGCCTGCATGCCAGCAATCCTGCCTTCCAGCCAGCATGCCAGACTACCTGCCATCCAACCTGCCTGCCAGCTAGCCTGCCTGATTGCCTGCCAGCCTGACTGCCATCCTGACAACATGCCAGCCTGGCAGGCTGAAAACCTGCCAGCCTGCCAGAATGCCAGCTTGCCAGCCTACTTGCCAGCCTGCCATACTTCCTGCCAGCCTCCCAGTCTGCTAGCCTACCAGCGTGCCTGCCTGCCAGCGTCCCTGGTAGCCTGCCTGCCTGCCTGCCTGTCTGCCAGCCTTCTTGCCTGCCAGCCTGCCAGCAAGGCTGCCTGACTGCAAGCTTGCCAGCCTGAATGCCTGCCAGCCTGCCAAGCTGCCAGGCTGATAGCTTGCCTACCTGCCTGCCAGCCGGCCTGCCGGCCAGCCTGCATACCTGCCTGCCAGCCTGCCTTCCAGACTGCCAGCCTGCCTGCCAGACTGCCTGACAGCATTTCGGCCTGCCTGCCTGACAGCTCGCCAGCTGTGCCATCCTGCCGGCCAGAATGCCTGCCTGTCTCCCTGCCAGGCAGGAAGCCAGACAGCTAGGCCTGCCTGCCTGCCTGCCTGCCTGCCTGCCTGCCTGCCTGCCTGCCTGCCTGCCTGCCTGCCTGCCTGCCTGCCTGCCTGCCTGCCTGCCTGCCTGCCAGCCAGACAGCCAGCCAGGCTGCATTTCAGCCTGTTAGCCAACCTGCCAGCCAGTGTACAAGCCAACCAGTCAGCCAGCTTGCCAGTCAGCCTGCCTGCTGCCTCCCTGCCAGGCAGCAAGCCAGCCAGCCTGCCTGCCTGCATGCCAGCCAAACAGCCAGCCAGGCTACATTTCAGCCTGTCAGCCAACCTGCCATCCAACCAGACAGCCAACCTGCCAGCCACCCAACCAGCCTGCAAGCCAGCAAACCAGCCAGCTATTCTGCCTGCCTTCCAGCCTGCCAACCTGCGAGCCTGCCAACCTGCGAGCCTGCCAACCTGCCAGCCTGCCGTCCAGGCTGCCATCCAGCCTGCCGCCCAGGCTGCCTGCCAACCTGCCTGCTAGCCTGCCTGACATACTGCCTGCCTGCCTGCCTACCTGCCACCCTGCCTTCCTGCTTGCCTGCCTGGCGGCCAGGCTGCATGCTTGCTGCCTGCTGACAGCCTGTATGCCTGCCTGCCAGCCTGTTTGCTTGCCTGCCAGCCTGCTTGCTTGCCTGCCAGCCTGCCTTCCTGCCTGTCAGCCTGTCACCTTGCGAGCCAGTCTGGCTGACAGCCTGCTAAATTGCCATCTTGACAGCCTAACAGCCTGCCAGCCTGCCAGACTGCCAGCCTGAAAGCCTGAAAGTCTGCGTGCCAGCTAGTCTGCCTGCAAGTGTGACTGCAAATCTGCCAGACCTCCAGCCTACCAGCCTGCCAGCCTGCCAAATTGCCTGCCTCCCTGCCTCAAAGCCTGCCTGCCAGTCTGCCTGTCAGCCTGCCAGTCTGCAAACTGACAGCCTGCGAGCCTGCCAGTCTGCGAAACTCTCAGCCTGCCAACCTCCTTGCCTACCAGCCTGTCAGCCTAGCATCCTGTCAGACAGCCTGCCAGGCATTTTGCTAGACAGCCTGCCAGGCAGCCTGCAAGCCTGCCTGCCAGCCAGCCAGCCTTCCAGCCTGCCTGAGAGCTAGATTGTTTGCCAGCCTGGCAGACTGCCAGAATGCCAAGCTGCCTGCCTACCTGCCAAAATGCCAATGTGCCTGCCTGCCTGCTGCATGCCGATCTGCCATTCTACTAGCCTGCCATGTTGTCTGCCAGCCTGTTAGCCTGCCTGCCTAGGAGCCTGCTGATAGCCTGCCTGCCTGCTTGCCAACATGCCTGTCTGCCTACCAGCCTGACTGCCAGGCTGCTAGCCTGCCAGCCTACTAACCTGCCAAACTGCCAGCCAGCCTACCAGGCTGCCTGCATGCCAGCCTGCCAGGCTGCCTGCAAGCCACCCTGACAGTCTGCCTGCCAGCTAGCCTGCCTGCCTGCCTGAAATGCTGACAGACCGCCAGCCTACCAGGGTGGCAGCCTGACAACCTGCCAGGCTGCCAGCCTACTTTCAAATCTGCCATTTTTCCTGCCAGCCTGCCAGTCTGCTAGCCGGCCAGCCTGCTTGCCTTCCAGCCTCCCTGGTAGCCTGCCAGCCTGCCTGCCTGTCTGGCAGGTTTGCTGCCTGGCAGCCTGCCACTCTAAATGCCTACCAAACTGCCTTTAAGGCTGCCTGCCTCCAAGCCTGCCAGCCTGCGAGCCAGCCTACCTGCCAGGCTGACAGCTTGAATGTCAGCCTGCGTGCCTGACAGCCTGATAGCCTGCCTTCCAGGCTGGCACCCAGCCTGTCAAATAGACTGCCTGACAGCCTGCCCACCTGCCAGCCGGCCTGAAAGCCTGCCAGCCTATCAGCCAGCCTGCCTGCATACCTGCCTGCCTGTCAGCTTGCCTGCCTGCCTGCCTGCCAGACCGCCTGTATCCCTCCCTGCCAGCCTGCAATACTGCCATCGTGCCTACCGGCCAGCCTGCTTCCCATTCAGCCAGCCAGCGTCCCTGCCAGATTGCCTTCCACATTTCCAGGCTTTCCGCTTGCCAGCCTGCCTGCCTGCCAGGCTGCCTGCCTGCCAGACTGCCTGACAACCTCCCAGCCTTTCAGCCAGCCTGCCAGACTGCCAGCCTGCCATTCAACCAGCCTGCCTGCCAACCAGCCTGCCTGCCAACCAGCCTGCCTTCCAGCCAACCTGCCTGCAATCCATCCTGCCTGCCAGCCAGCCGGCCTGCCATCAACACTGCCAGCCAGCCAGCCAGACTACCTGCCAGGCAGACAGCCTGACTGCCTGACTGCTAGCCAGCCTGCCTGTCTGTCAGCCAGTCGGCCAGCGTGACTGCCAGCCAGCCTTCCAGGCTGCCTGTCTGCCAACAAGTAAGCCAGCCTTCCAGGCAGCCAGCCAGTCAGCCAACAAGCCAGCTAGTCAGCCTGCCTGCCAGCCAGGCTTGCAGGCAGCTAGCCAGCCAGCCTGCCTACCAGCCTGTCTCCCGTTCATCTAGCCAGACTGCCAGCCATCCAGTCTGCCAGCAAGCCTGACAGATACCCAGCTTGCCAGATAGCCAATCTGCCAACCAGGCAGCCTGGCAACCAGCGAGCCAGCCAGACTGCCAGGCTTCCTGCCAGCCAGCCAGCAAGCCTGTCATCCTGCCAGCCTGCCAGCCAGCCTGCCAATCAGCCTGCCAGCCAGCCTGCCAGCCAGCCTGCCAGCCAGCCTGCCAGCCAGCCTGCCA
>Ga0131853_10012614_pt1 | contig 15492 bp, 8 predicted proteins | sample TergutLab28metaG_FD_92764 | JGI IMG/M metagenome (GOLD analysis project Ga0131853, IMG submission 92764) | Labiotermes labralis P1 segment gut microbial communities from Petit-Saut dam, French Guiana - Lab288 P1 (version 2) (version 2) | ecosystem: Host-associated > Arthropoda: Insects >...
CTTGCGGATTATGTTCAGTGGTTCAACAATGTTAGATTGCATGGAACTTTGGGATACCTTTCTCCTGTTCAATTTAGAAATAACACCTTATCTTTTTTGTCTTAATATGTGTTGACAATCCACATTAATGTAAGCGGAGAGTTAGGCGATGGCACAACATTATCCAGATGGTTTTTTGACCGCGTTGGCACAGATACAGATTGGGCAAGTGTAGACACAGGCGATTCACACACAGTTGCAATTAAAACCGATGGTAGTCTCTGGGCTTGGGGCAGGAATCAATTTGGAGTACTCGGAGACGGTACTACTACTCATAGTACCGTGCCTATACAGATTGGTACAGATACGAACTGGTTAATGGCCGCCGCAGGTTTTGGTCATACAATTGCGATAAAAACAGATGGTAGCCTTTGGGCTTGGGGAAGTAATTCTCAGGGTCAACTTGGCAACGGTCGGGATAGAGGTGTGGACTCTGGGAGCTTAGTGCCAATACAAATTGGCATAGATACCGATTGGGCATATGTTATGGCAAGTCATTGGCATAGTTTTGCAATCAAAACCGATGGTAGTCTTTGGGCATGGGGGGATAACCATAGTGGTCAACTTGGTGACGGCACAGGAGAACGCAGACTTTATCCGGTAAGAATAGAGGATGATACCACTTGGTCAAGCGTAGCATCGGAACGAATCCATACTCTGGCAATTAGAACAGATGGCAGCCTTTGGGCTTGGGGTAATAACTGGAATGGAATGCTAGGAGACGGTACAACAACAAGTAGGAGTTCTCCCGTAAGGGTTGGTATGTATTATGATTGGGTAAGTGTTGCCGCAGGGGGAGGTTATTCCGTAGCTGTAAGAGAAGATGGTAGCCTATGGGTTTGGGGTTCACGAACACTACTAACTTTTGGTGGCTTGGCTGTAAGAGACTTAACCGTCCCCACACAAATATATCCAGACGAACACTGGGTAAGCGTTGTTGCTGGCAATAGTCGTGCATTCGGTATCACAAAAGACGGTCGTATTCAGCGGTTGGGTTAGCCCATCGTTCGCAATAGCAACATGGCATAATTATGATAAAATCTGCGCGATATTTTATCAATATTTCGTCGTAATTTTGTCCACATTTTATCATAATTCCGAGGGCGCAGTGAGGCGATTCTCCACAAACAGCCTACACCAAGACCGTTGCGCTAATGGTTAAACCAAGACTTTTAATCAAATATTCATACTGAGAGGACAGTGAAAACTATGAGTAATAATTTTAAGTCAGTGCTTTTTTGTCTCATATGGATTGTTGTGACCATTGGATTGGTTTCGTTATTAGTTTTTCTCATGATTAGAAACAACTCCGAACCCCTTTTTGTTGTGCTTATATTCTGGATATTCTTTTTCTCAATCTCGATTACCATAATGATCTTTGTGCTACTTAAACTTCGCAAATCCAAATTATTACGCACTTGCACAATATGGGTTGTATCAACTTTTACATCGCTTCTGATATTGTCTATATTATTGCCCAACACAAGTTTCGGTCAAATATTAATGTTTTTTTCGTGGGGGTTATTGTACCCCATTTCAATACTTGTAATGCTAGTTACGTTTTGTTTTTTTAACTTCAATGCATTTAAACCCTAATGACCCAATAGATAGTAGTGATAAATGATGCTACTTAATGTAAGGCCATGTGTTGAAACAGAGTAGATGGTAGTCTTTGGGCTGAAGGAGTTAATACGATGGGAGCGTTGGGCGATGGTTCAACCACAGACCGCAGCTTCCCGGCACAAATTTCGATTGTTTTTGATCAGTAAAGCTTGATTAGAAAGGATAATTTATGGATAAGCTCGTTTTATTTGACCCCAAATCCTGCCGTGAGCTTTCTCTTGCCGACATAGAAGCATATCCAGGTGCGGTGTTAATTACCTCATGTGAATGCCACTTTTCCACCATTGGTATAACCCCAGTACGCTTTGGCCAGTTGCCCGGCGACCACATCTATCTCGAAAACACTACCACAACATTCGCGCTGCACCACGGCTCCATTCACATTACAGATGCCGCCAACTTGTACCTAAACGGCAGGAAAATGGATACCGGGCACCATAATATAAGTTTTGGCGACAGCATTTGGGCTGGCAAAACGAACATCGTCGTTCACAATAACTACATAACCTGTTTTGGGACAGGCTATTTGCCGCGCCTCAACATTTCTACTTTCACTCCAGAAAAGTATGACGAGTTCCCAATATACAAGCGCTCCCCACGGATAATAAAGCGCGCACCTACAGACACAATCGAAATCACTGCCCCGGCAAAAAAAGAAGCGTTAAATAAAGGCGGGCTCGTTAAAATCATATTACCTCCCCTTACCATGGTTATGATAACTGTGGCCATGGGCGTGCTGCTTGGGCGCGGCTTATTTGTACTCATGAGTGCCTCGGCAATGACTGTAAGCTTGGTGTTTGCCATAACCAACTTCTTTGGCGACAGAAAAAAGCGTAGGGAAAAAGAGAAAAAACGTCTTGAAAATTACGACAACTATTTGCTGAAACAACGCCACGAAATTCACAGCCTACATGAACGTTTCGAGCAATCACTGCTATATCACAACCTATCCCCCAAAGAAATTGAGCGGGAAATCGTATCGTATTCTAGCCGGTTATACGAAAGGGCTGCCAACGACAGTGACTTTTTAACGCTGTCGCTGGGATACTCTACCCTTCCGGTAAGTTATAGCGTTAAATACACTTCTGAAAAAATAGAAGCAGACAATGACCCACTTACAGAAGAAATGCAAGTGCTGGGTGGCTCATACCAAAATGCAAAAAATATGCCAACGGTCATTGACTTAAAACAGGCTCACTTGGGGCTGGTTGGCGAAAAAACCTATATCCATAGGCTGCTTATTTCCGCGCTAATTCAGCTATGTTTTTTTCAAAGCTACCACGACATCGAAGTTGTTCTGTTGGTTGAGGAAGCGGATTGGGCAACGTTTGAATGGGTGCGTTGGTATCCTCACTGCCGTAACAAAAACATAAACATAACAGGGCTTATTTCTGCGGAAAACCAGCGCGACCAAGTGCTTGGCAATATCGCTCAAGTACTTAAAACACGCAAGCAAAAACAAGACGAGGAGAAGAAAGACAGCAAATATCTGCCTCACTATATCTTTATCATCGATAACCCAAAACTCATCATTAACCACAGCATTATGGAATACTTACAAACGCCGGAGACCACATTGGGGTTCAGCCTCATCTACACCACCCATATCCGCGCCAACTTACCGGAAAATATTCTAACCGTGTTTATGCTTGACGGCGGCGACCAAGGTACCTTACTTATGAACAAGGGGGAACTGCTTAACCGGCCTGTCACTTTGCCGGAAGTTGATTCCATTGATGTAGAACTCATGGCCAGAAAATTAGCACCCATTAAACATACCCAAGGTATTTCAACGCAAATCCCCGAAAGCGTTACTTTTTTTGAACTGTACGATGTCAAACGTCCGGACGAAATCCCGGTTTTAAATTTATGGGAGAAAAATGCCTGCCACATGTCCCTTTCTGTACCCCTTGGCTTGCGGGGAAAAGACGATATTGTGTCCCTAAACTTACACGAAAAAGCGCATGGCCCTCATGGGCTTGTGGCGGGTACTACAGGGTCGGGTAAATCGGAAATTGTTCAGTCCTATATTTTATCTTTGGCGGCAAACTTTCACCCGCACGAAGTTGGTTTTTTGCTTATCGACTACAAGGGCGGCGGCATGGCTAATTTGTTTTCTAATCTGCCGCACTTGCTGGGTACCATTACAAACCTTGACGGCAGTGAAAGTATGCGCGCGCTAGCCTCAATTAAAAGCGAACTTGCGCGCCGCCAGCGTGTATTTGGCAACTGTGGTGTAAACAACATTAACCAGTATTCTAAAATGTTTAAAGCCGGTGAAGTGGACATGCCGCTTCCCCATCTTTTCATTATCTCGGACGAGTTTGCCGAACTAAAAAAAGAACAGCCCGACTTTATGAGCGAACTGGTTAGTACCGCACGTATAGGCCGAAGCCTTGGTGTTCACCTGATTTTGGCAACACAAAAGCCAACAGGCGTTGTCGACGACCAAATATGGAGCAACTCGAAATTTAAACTGGCACTAAAGGTGGCGGACGACTCGGACAGCAACGAGATACTAAAAACTCCGGATGCCGCCAGGATAACCCAACCCGGACGCGCTTACCTGCAAGTAGGCAATAACGAAATTTATGAACTGTTTCAATCCGCTTGGAGTGGCGCGCCTTTCAGCGAAAATGTGGTCAAGCAAGGCTTCGACGGACGTGTTTACCTCATTAACCCGTTAGGGCAAGGGGAATTGCTTAATCAAGACTTAAGCGCGGTTGATGCAGAGCAGGAGTCTAAGCTTACGCAACTGGATGTGATGGTAGCCCATATTAATGATGTGTATAAAACCCTAAATGCAGTGCCGGTAGAAAAACCTTGGTTGCCGCCTTTGACTGCAAAGCTGGTAACGCCGCATATTTTGCAAGATATAGATGTCGGACTCATTCATAACCATAATTTATCTGTTGCAATAGGTATGGCCGACATACCGGAAGCGCAATCGCAGGTGGAATATTTCCACAGCTTCATGGAAGACGGAAACCTGGCATTCTTTGGTGCAAGCGGTTTTGGAAAATCCATATCGGTTATGAATGCGGCACTGCAACTGGCATCTTACAATTCGCCGCAGCTACTAAACTATTTTATTTTGGACTATGGCAATTCTGCACTTTCGCAGCTTCGGGGCCTCCCGCATACAGCGGACTATCTGACCATTGACGATGGCGAGAAGCTGGACAAGCTCATTAAACTGCTAACGGAAGAACTTAAAAAGCGCAAGTCGCTGTTTGCGGCATCAAATGCAATAAATTTCCGTATGTACAACGATGTTGCAGACAGTAAGCTCCCGGCCATTTTATTATTTATCGACAACTATGACGTTGTTAAAGAGATTGACTCCGGGTTGGAAGAATTTCTGGTGAAGCTGACCCGTGATGGTGTTGGGGTTGGCATTTACACAGTTGTGGCGGCATCCCGAAGCAATGCAGTACGGTATTCCGTGCTTAACAACTTCAAAAATAAGGTCGCACATTTTATGTTTGATGCTGCGGATATTATTGCTGTTGCGGGCCGCAGTGCGTATAAGTTGCCAGATGTACAAGGCCGGGCATTGATAAAGATGAAGGACATTCATATTGCCCAGTGCTATCTGCCTGCACCTTATGAAAACGATATTGACTATGCAAAAAATATCGCAGGTATTATATCGGGCATAGCCGATAGAAGCACAGCACCCGCGGCTGCCGCAATACGGGTTGTGTCTGATGTTGTTACCTACAAAGATTTGCAGCCATGCCTAAAACCAGACGGAAAACAGGCCGTTTTGGGTTTTGATACCGAAAGCACAGAACCGGTGTATTTAGATCTCACCAACGGTAGCCAACTGATTTTGGGCGGCACATCAACAGGCAAAACCAATGTGCTGAAACTGATTGCCATCCAATTTAACGGGAGCAAAATGTTTGTTGCAGACTCCCGCTCCGGCGATTTGAATGTCTTGGACGGTTTAGCAGATGTCACTTATATGGAAACCGAAAGCCAATTTGAAAACTTCTACGAGGCCCTAAGCACCGAGGTAGAAGCACGTCAAAAATTGCAGGAGTCATCCCACATGCGAATGCGCGAATTTTGTGCAAGCCAGCCAATTGCACTTGTCCTGATAGATGATGCCGACAACTTCATTGGCCTGTGTATCAGTAAAGCGCACGAAATGGAAATGCTGGTTCCCAAAGCAATTGAGCTGGGTATAGCTTTTGTAATAACGACACATCCATCAAAGATGCGTGGTTATGATGGTCTCACAAAAATGTTGAAGGATACACAACTGGGGTTAGTGCTGGGTAACCCGGGGGAACAAAGTATATTCCAAGTGGCAACACCGCGAGGATATAAGGTTATACAAGACATGGGATTTTGGTATAAGCGCGGCGATTCAGGTCAAGTAAAACTGCCGTATATTGGGGAATTTAAGTATGAAAGGAATGAAATCAAGTATGAGTAAGCGATGGATTCCATTTGTTTTAGCCTGTATGGGCGTAGCGTTCATGTTTGGATTAAGGTTGGGGGCCGAGTCAGAAGTAGAACGGCAAATTGATATGCAAATGGCACAAATGCGGCTAAGCAGTACAATTGCTGTAGTCAATGGCGATGCCGGCATTATGGTGAATGGTAGTGTGTACAACTATTCTGCCGCCATAATAAACACCCTGGGCGATGATTTTGTGCTGGTTTCACCGGCGATGGCTCAGGCTGGGTTTGCAAGCGGCACTTATGCTGCTATCGTTACTTTCCCATCTAATGTATCGGCCAGGGTATTATCATTTAATGCCATTGCCCCGGAAAGGGTGCAGTTGGAGTTTCAAATAAACCCTAACCTACCGGAAAGAGAGTATATTGAAACCTTTATTGCGATTACAGAGTTGCAATTGGCCATTAACACGACCTTGGCAAGCACCTATGTAAGCTCAATTCTGCGGCAATTCCATGATGCCCAAGACCATGTAGATGGTGTATTCAGGAATAATCTGGCCGACCTGTTTGCGTTAGAAATTATCACATTGGGTGACTTTTCTGCAAATTTAATTCTAGACGATGTTCCATTTGTCCCTATACAGCCGCGGGAGTTGGATACACCGTTTTATATGAATCATGTAAGGGCCTTTGCAGAAGAAGTATCCAATTGGTATTTAGATAGCTACGCAATGGCTTCCAATCAATTTCTATGGATGCGAGACGGGCTCATACGCCTTACCGACAATTTCCCCGAACAGGAAGATGTGTGGCTTAATATGCTGGTGATGTGGACAAGGTATTCGGAATCATACGGTGAGCTTTTAGATACATTTTTTTATGATGTGAGCACACACGAAGACGGCTTGCGCACATGGCATTCAGAAACGGTTGACTGGCAGCATACTTTAGAAACGTATCAAAATCAAGTTTTAGGCTGGCACGATACTTCTAACATATGGCGTACAGGGGCCGAAACTTGGTATTCGGATTATCAACGTTTTCTGAGAGAAGTCGTAAATTATTCTGAGGCGCTAAATACGCACCACGGCAGGCTGGAAGATAGCTTAACCCCTGTCTTAAATGACTTGACTACGTGGAGGGATTCTCTATCAGACTATGAGCGTAGGCTGCGCAACCAGTACGATTTATTTCATGTGATGGCAGAAAACCATGACATACATGCAGAACGAACCAATGCCTTGTTGGCGGATTTACTATCGTGGCATGACGAATTGTATAATCACCATGACGTTTTAGGAAATTGGCGTGATGGCATTGCAAACAGGCAAGATGCCCTAAACACCTGGTATCACGACTTGGATTATGTTCATACAGGGCTGAGTGACGCGGTTAATATATTTGGGTTAGGTCTTGAAGCATTGCCGAAAATACCAGAGAGATTGCCGTATGACCGTTTTCCATCGCTTCGTTTGCCGGATGTTGTGCCTGGTGTTACATCCGGGCCAGCGCTAGCAATTTCCGGGGCAACTGGAATAGCCGATGATATAGATGCCATAACCGCTGATATAGGCAATATAGCGGATGACCTTGATGTGATGGTTGATTATCTTGCTCATTTAGATGCAAATATACATGCATCCGGCGGTGACCTTGGCGCGATAAACACTAACCTCGTTACCATAATCGAAAGCCTAGCAATGACAATCCCTTATCTCCCCTACCCATATTTCAACAATACCTATGATATAAATGCCTATATAACACGTTTGAATGGATATATATCACAATTGCGCGGATATGCTGTGCAACTACATGGTTATACAACTGTAACCGAAGGCCATGCAGTAGATTTAGGAAGATATGTAACGCTGCTTGATAACCATGTAGTGCAACTGGATAGTTACACATCAAGGCTTGATGGCCTTGCGGATGAGTTAATTAGCCATGCCGAAAAACTGGATTGCGATATAACACAGCTTAAAGACTGGTACACAGACTTGCAATCCGATATTAAAAACATCCTTAATTGGCGATATGGTATGGTAACATTCCATGGCGATATGGCAAAATTTTATGGGCTTGTTAATGATACAGTGGATAAACTTACGGATTTGCATCAAGCCTTTCAAGATTTTTCGGATGAACTGGATGAGCTTACCATGCCCCAATTGCCGGACATATCGAAACTGGAAATCCTAGAGCCATTGAGAACGCCAAAAATAGTTGACGAGTCCAAACCAAAATATATCTATCCCCTGGAAATGGTGGTGTTGCCGTTTTGGGATAGGGAAATAGTCTCGCCATACGATTACGAAGGTGCCAAACTATACGGTTTGTTTGATGTAGAATTTCCTCTGGATTTTGACGCCATATATGCCGTTATCCATTTGTATCACCCCCCTGTATTTGTCGATTATGAAGTACCTACTATGGTGGACGAGCATTCGATGCTAATGGCATATCGCCCGGAAACGCCGCTTGTACCGGCCCCACCCCGCCCCGATGATTTTTGGGCCTCGCTCAACCTAATGCATGACCAGCTTTTGAGCTTTGACGTGGGTGCATTCCTGTCAGATGATATTCGCCGGCAAGTAGAACATTCTTTGGTAGACTATGAGGCATTTTTAGAATCCGTCAGACATGATTTGAATTTCTTGTTTGAAGACAATATTGAGATAATGTATGTTGTAAACGCCGAGTACAACCGATTTTTGCAGAGTTTACGGTCAGATGTGCTTATTGCTGCTGCTTACGAACAGGCGGGGTTGCAAAATGCGATTGAAACATTTACAACTTTGCGAGAAATAAATAACCAAAATACCATTAGCCGGCTAAGCTCCTTTGCTTCTATGATGCCCGAAAGCCGCGCAACAGCCGGAATAAATCAAAGTCTGGTCAACTTCACCGTAACGCCATTTGATTTTGTGCCCATGACTATTCGGGATGATGTGGCTTTTGAATATCCTGAGTCTATGGTTGGGGTATATGCAAGGTTTCAGCGCATCGCAATTTGGGTTATGGCTGGTGTGCTGGCTGTTACGCTGGCTAGTATTTTGATTTACCATTTTTTCCGAGGTGCAACGCCATATAAAACCAAGGGAGATTAATAACCTACACAAAACCGCCGCTTCTCTAAAACAAGAGAGGCGGCGGTTTTGCGTGATAGTGACGAAATTAAAGGAGATTTAGGGCGTGTTCCCACTATAAGAATATACAAATTTGCGAGTCTGATTTTTCGCAAGTTTGGGCAAGTGATGACACCGCGTACTAAAAGTACGCAAGGAAAAACTTGTACGAAATAGCGGAAATATCAGCCGCAAAGGTGTGTATTCGTTAGTGGGAACACGCCCTAGTTTATTTTGAGGCAAATAACATCAACTATAACTTTTTCACCCATACAAAACCTGTTCCTTCGTGAAATATGTGATTTTGGATACAATTCGCTCTACAATAATGGGAAAGCCCGTTTCAGTTTGTTTCTTTAACTTGTTGTGGACCCGCAAAAAGCTTCTTTCTTCGCCCGAAATAATATCGGGTGTAATCGACTTAATTGAAGCTACAGCCTCTTTAAGCACTGTGCCTATCGCATTATAAAGCGCGGCCATAACGTCTTCCGGTATTTTGCCTACTATTGAATGCGGCGAAATACGTGCATGCCAAAGTATTTCATCCACATAAGCGTTTCCAATACCCTTTACAACTTTTTGGTCGATTAAGAAGGCTTTGATGTTCATAGTCGCTCTTTTTCGCGCGATACTAAGAAAATATTCCTGTGTAAAATCCGTGCCGAATGCGTCTGGTGCGCTACCGAACAGGGGTTTATATTTTATTGTGCAAAGGCCGCCTATATCGCTGAAAATGATACTTTCATTTTCGAAATTTAATGAAATTATTTTGAATTTTATATTCGCTGCGGCATTCACATCATTTACGATGGCGATTCTACCGCTAAGCATCAGGTGCGCGGCAATTATACGGCCATCTGCAAAATCGAACAGCAATTCTTTGCCAAAGCGGTTTATAGCTGCCAAATTTTTGCCCTGCAATTCGTGGTTTAACACGTCTTGGGGGCGGCTAACTTTTAGGGGGTTGTATACGCTAACGCTAACCAGGTTTTTTGACGTTAACCTATTGTAAATATTCTCCTTGAAAACTTCTAAATCCGGTAGTTCTGGCATTTTTATTCTCCTTTGCGTTGTATTGAATAATGCAAAATTAACAGTGCGCGGAATGTTATATCGCACGCTTTGCGTATTTTCGACCGCCAATCGGTTTCAAGCTGCATCCCGTAATATTTGCCCGTCCTGAAAAGCCGTTCGCAAACACCTTCCAGTCTACAAATCCCATTATTGTCAAATGAAGCGGCAATTTCTCCGACGATTTTCTGTAACCCAGGAACATATGGGATTATACCGCAGCGTGCGAATATTTCTATACGTTTGAAGTGATACAGGTTGTTATCCGCGCCATCAATCAATACAGGGCTTGGGTACAATCCGGTTCTCACCGTCATGCCTTGTGCCGGGTAGCAACCGCCCAAGCAGCCAACTTGGCTGCCGGGTATAAATGAAACAAGCGCAGGGTCATCGGTCTGCATCATTTGGTTAACAGCGGCGGCAACGGTTTTGATATTTTCTTCGCTTCTCCATGAATGGGTATGTGCAAGTATTTGAAAATGCACATCACACGGCCATTTTTCGTAGTCATTAAACACCCAACGGAGCTGACCGCCTCTTTTCTTTTGGTGAAGAATGTCAAACACCGAATCAATCTCGGCTATGCGTTTAACAGAGTCAAACGACAACTGAATATGCGGAGAAATATCATACACATCGTCATATCCTGCGGCGGCTATGTAGCTTGAATGATGTAACTTTGCACCCATTCCAGGATAACGAAACTCACAAAAATCAAAGCCTCTTCCATAACGGGCGTCTGTGGCGGGCGTGTTTACAAGTGCCTCCATTGCTTTTGCGAAGAATGGCGTGTCTTTGTTGACCGATTTTTCAATAAGGTGCTGCAACGCGCAGACGTGCCCCTCATAAATGCCTCGGTTATGATAATTGTTTCCAATCCACCCATCCGGCTGTTGAGCAGCAATTATCCCTTGAATGGTAGATTCGGACATAATCTGCTCTTGGTATTGCACCGATTCTTGGGCAGTAAGATTTCCTAGAATTTCATTTTTAACACGATTTATAATCGAAGGATTGGCGTTTTCAAGCAGGAAGCCGATTGATTTTTGGTTCATAATTGATTCCATTCCTTTCAAAAGTTTTACAGTGCACTGCAAAACCGCGAAATTATGACATTATCAATGCTTTAACCTCCGTAGCAAACGCCATGCAAAGCAGCGTTCCGCCGTCGCTTTCTGCCGCCAGTGCGGGTACGATGCTGGTTTGCCACTTGGAAACCATGCCACCAAGCTTTTCCATCATGGCAGCGTAAACGTCCATTGGCAGCCCTTCTTCGTCCATATGCGGCTGCAATGCGGTACGGATGGTGGGCATATCAAAAACCGTTTTAAGACGGTATATCATCACCAATGCTGCCATATGTTTATGCGTATATAACCGCTTATTAGCAGGCGGCGGCAGCAACCCATCCCGAATATAGTTTTGAATCATGCCGCGTGTTATGGCCATTTCTTTACGTTCGCAAAATTTTAGCACTTGAGAAATGGTCATTGTTGGGCTGTAATGTCTTATGTCTTGTAATGGGTCATTCATTTACAATTCACCGCCTTGTCCCCCGTGCTCCCGTACCCGCCTGTGCCGCGTAGGCTGTCAGGTAAATTTTCAACTTCTTCAAACGCCACCATTTCCACTTTAGCAATAACCATTTGCGCAATCCTGTCGCCACGCGCTACGCAAAAATCTTCTGCGCCAAAGTTAGCCAAAATCACGCCAATTTCCCCGCGATAGTCTGCATCTATTGTGCCGGGCGTGTTAAGCACAGTAACGCCATGCTTTAACGCAAGACCGCTGCGTGGGCGCACCTGCGCCTCGTAACCAAAAGGGAGAGCAAGCTTGATGCCTGTTGGCACTAAGCTCCGCTCTCCTTTTTTTATAGTTATGTCAATTTTTGCGTGCAAATCCATCCCGGCAGAACCAGGGGTTTGGCGTGTGGGAATGGGAAGGTCAAGGGCATCCTCTGTGCGACTAAGCAAGAATTGCATTTTTGTCCATCCCTTCAACTGCTTTCCCAACCAGCGAAATACTAACCTGATCCATTTTAAAAATCCTGTCACATACAGCATAAAATGCATCCATATCAATTGCATCTATTTTTGCGACCAACTCGTCCGGGGTCACGGTTTTATTTAACAAAAGCATGGTACGGCCAATGCTGTTCATACGGCTTGCGGCAGACTCCAAGCTTAACAAGTATCCGCTTTTAAGCTGCTCTTTTGCTTTTGCAAGCTGGGCTTCGGTTATTTTGTTAGTAAACATACCCTTTACTTCCCGGGAAATAAGATCCATAACCTCACCCAGTTGGGCAGGGTTTAACGCGGCGTAAATGTGGAAAGCACCCGTATCGGAAAAACTTGTATTGTACGAGTAAACCGAATACACAAGCCCTCGCTCTTCGCGTATTTTTTGGAATAAGCGCGAACTCATGCCGCCGCCTAAAATAGTGTCTACTGCCGCTAAAGCATAAGATGCATCTGTGCCCGACGGGATACCGGGGAAAGCCATATTTAAGTGAACTTGTTCGATATCCTTTTCCCTTACCGAAAACCCAGGCGCGTAAGCCGCCGGCAGGGTGGTATTGCCAGCTTCTTCGCCGTCAAAATGCCCAAATGCAGCTGTAACTTTTTCCAACACTTCCTGCTCGTTAATATTCCCGGCTACGGAAATAACAACGTTTTTAGGCGTATAACGCGCCTTCATAAATGCTAAGAAGTCCTCCTGTCGGAAGCTGCCAATGGTCTTGGGCGTACCTAAAATAGACATACCCAATGCGTGGTTTGGGAATATTTTCTCCAGCAAAAGGTCAACACACATATCCTCCGGCGAGTCTTCCCGCATGTTCCACTCTTCTAAAATGACGTTGCGCTCTTTGTCTATATCATCCGAGTCAAAAGTGGAATTGAAGAACATGTCGGCGATAATATCCATCGCAACATCAAAATGGGTGTCCAAAGTGCGTGTAAAATAACATGTGTGATCCCTGGCTGTAAACGCGTTAAGCTGCCCCCCGACAGCATCCATGGCATCTACAATTTCGAAGGCAGTACGTTTCTTTGTGCCTTTAAATAACATATGCTCGATAAAATGCGAGATACCGTTGGTATCTGTTGTTTCATGCCTGGAGCCGTTACGTACCCACAGCCCAAAGCTTACAGAACGCACAAACGGGATAGACTCCATCACTACCCGTAAACCGTTCGGCAATGTGTGAACGGCTATCACTTGCGTTCACTCCTGCCTTTATCTCTATCGCCGCTGCGGCCTCTGTTTCTGTCGCCGCCGCTGCGTTCGCGCGGGGGCGGCCTTTTCACAGTGGTATCTGCCGTAGGGTCAATAACAGCCTTCCTGGAAAGGTTAATTCGCCCCTGGTCGTCCACTTCTGTAACCTTAACGGTAACAACTTCTCCCACTTTAGTCACTGCTTCCAGCGACTCTACCCTCGTTACATCCCATTGTGAAACGTGTACCAATCCCTCTTTTTCCGGTGCAAATTCAACAAACGCGCCAAAATTCATGATGCGTGTCACTTTTCCTGTAAAAATTGCACCGACTTCGGGCACGGTAACAATTGCTTTAATCATTGCCACGGCATGGTCAACTTTTGCCTGGTCTTTGTCGCAAACAAACACGCGGCCGTCGTCCTCTGTGTCAATTTTTTCGACACCGGACTCTTCGATAATACGCTTAATTGTCTTACCGCGGGAACCGATAACTTCTGCAATTTGGTCAACTTGAATACGGACAATCGCCATTTTGGGCGCATGCGGCGATATTTCTGGCCTAGGCTCACTAATGGCAGGCAGCATGGTACTATCCAAAATATGATAACGCGATGTTTTGGTTTGCTCCAGCGATGCTTTTATAATTTCAGGTGTTAGCCCGTCAATTTTAATATCCATTTGAATGGCGGTGATGCCCTCGGTTGTGCCTGCAACTTTAAAATCCATGTCGCCGAAGAAATCTTCCAGCCCTTGGATATCTGCAAGAAGCACATAGTCGTCTTCGCCGTCACCGGTTACAAGCCCTGCGGAAATACCCGCAACCGGGCGTTTAATGGGCACGCCGGCCGCCATTAGACTTAGGGTAGATGCACAAACACTGGCCTGGGAAGTCGACCCGTTGGAACTGGTCACTTCCGACACCAGGCGAATTGCATACGGGAAGTCGTCTTCGCTTGGGATAACGGGCAGAAGCGCGCGTTCTGCCAATGCGCCGTGACCAATTTCCCTGCGGCCCGGCCCACGAGACGGGCGCGTTTCGCCTACAGAATAACTTGGAAAATTGTAGTGATGCATGTAGCGTTTGCTTTCTTCCGCTTCGTCCAAGCCGTCCAGACGTTGAATGTCGCCACCGGAACCCAGGGTGGTAACGGTCAAAACTTCCGTTTGCCCACGCCTAAAAATTGCGGAGCCGTGGGTACGCGGCAGAATATCGACTTCTGCGGTAAGCGCGCGAATGTCGCCCATTCCCCTGCCGTCCGGGCGTTTACCCTGGCGCAGAATCATGCGGCGCACAGTTGCTTTTTCAAAATCGTATATAGCCGTGCCAAGGCTTGCTTTGTATGCATCTGCAACATCTTCCGCAAAGGTTGGGACTAAGTTCTCGTCCACATCGGCACGAATTTTTGATAAATTCTCGTCACGGATTTGTTTAAGGTCGCTAAAAACGGCATCTTCCATACGCTTGTCCGTTATAAAGGCGGTGACGGTTTCATACAAACCTTCGGGCAGCACATTTTTTTCGTAATCGCGTTTTGGCTTGCCGTGTTTTGCTACAATACCATCGATAAATTCGATAATTTTTTTGTTTTCCTCATGCGCAAGCATAATGGCATCAAACATTATTTCTTCTGATACTTCGTCTGCGCCTGCTTCAATCATCATCACTTTATCACGGGTAGAAGACACGGTTAGCGCAAGTTTGCTCACTTCACGCTGTGCCGCGTCGGGGTTAACTATTAGCTGGCCATCCACCAAGCCGATATTTACGGCAGATGTAGGCCCGTTAAACGGGATTTCTGAAATGCATAACGCAATAGAAGAGCCAATCATCGCGGCAACTTCCGGGCTTGCATCCTGATCCATAGACATAACTGTGGCTACAACGCCAACATCATTCCTGTAATCGTCCGGGAATAATGGGCGAATGGGGCGGTCTATAAGACGAGAGGCAAGAATTGCGTGTTCTGTAGGGCGGCCTTCGCGCCTAAACCACGAAC
>Ga0131853_10012618_pt1 | contig 15488 bp, 11 predicted proteins | sample TergutLab28metaG_FD_92764 | JGI IMG/M metagenome (GOLD analysis project Ga0131853, IMG submission 92764) | Labiotermes labralis P1 segment gut microbial communities from Petit-Saut dam, French Guiana - Lab288 P1 (version 2) (version 2) | ecosystem: Host-associated > Arthropoda: Insects >...
AATTATTATATCTGGCCTATTTGCTGTAACTTCTCTGTCTGTATGTACTGCTTGATTCCACAACACTGTAACATCTCCCTCTTCACACACTGGCTTGGGCATGTGTGTGTACCATTTGTCTGTTGTTTCAATACCTAAGGCTTTGCATATTGAATAGTGTAAATGTGTACAAACTTTATTGTGCCTCATTAAATATTCGTTCTTTGCCAAAATTATTATTATTATTAAAATATAATAATAATAATTATTATTAAAATATAATAATAATTATTATTATTACTCACATTTTAATTTATGTGTAAATACAAGTAAACAATATCATAAGGAAAATTACATACAGTGTTTAAGCCTGACTGGTGTTAAATATTTGAGCAACTCTTGAAAGCCTCAAGTAAATGAAACAATGCTGTACAGAAGTCTTTCCAAACTTGCCACTTGGACCAAGAATGGGAAGTAAGCATTCTGCTACTCCATGGCATATTATTGCTGTCTTCCGAATCAGTGTAATGAGTTTTGCAGCCAAAATCCTGTCTGTTTCTTCTCATTGGGTGTTTGGTGTTGTGAATGTTAAATGCAAGCTGTGATTTTTTAATTGTTAAATTACAGGAACAAGATATTTGCATGAATTTTTCTTCAAACTCAGGAAAACTGTATCAGAAATGCATGAAATGCTCAGAACAGCTTCTGATGTCAGTGCCATGGGGTGAAAACAGTACTTCTGAATGGTTTTGTTAATTCAGAAATGTGGAGACATCAGTTGGAGATTGTTTGCATTCAGGTGGTTCCTCCACAGGTCACACAAACAAAACAACAAAACATTGAGAGTTCAGAGAATCATCAAGGAAAACTGACAAAGTGCCATTTTGGCTGGCAGGTCAGGCCTCTTGTATGGAACATGCCATCAAATTGTAAGAGAGGACTTGAACAATTGATGTAACTGTGCAAGGTTTGTGTTGTCCCCATCCATGAGCAGAAGCAGCAGGATGTGTTTGTGCAATGGGAATGTAAGGGGACATAGCCTGGGTTTTCTGTTATGGCCCAGGAACAAAACAGCAGTCCTGTTCATGAAAAAGCCTGTCCCCTCAGTGTGTGTGTGTGCGCACACACCCACACACATATGTACATTTCTTAGATCCCAAAACCTGTCAGAGGAGAGCTGGATATGAAACAAGTCATAATAGTACAATAGACAAGAACAACTCAAATCACTACACACACAAAATCAATTAGTATACCGTACCACAATGTAAGAACACATTTATACAAAGTCACACTAAATCATAATATATTTCAAGGGTATTATTACTAATAAGGAATGATTTACAATCTTAAATAGTAGCTTGTCTGTTAGCCTGAAATTCATCAAGTAAATGAAAAGAATGAACAGTAATGCACCTTTGCAATGTACCCTTAAACTGTAGTTTATCATTTATAAGATTTGAGATGGTTGAAGGTAAATTACTGAAAATATTTGCATTGGCATGGAAAACACTGCTCTGTAAACATGACAGGCAGCCAGCCTGTGAGGTTGAAACTTGTTTATATATCCAGAGCATGTACTGTCAAGTTATCGTGAAAAATTCCCTGTTTTTCCACAACAAATATCAATGAAAATATGTATCGATGTGGGACAGGTAAGATATCTAACCCCTTGAATAGCCTTCTTCAAGGAATTACAGATCTCACACCATCCATAATTCAAATTTCCTTTACTGCAATATAAATATCCTGTCTGTAGATTTTCACCCATAATTATTTCATATTTTATTACTGAGTGAAAGTATGCAAAGTGAATCATCTGAAGAGCGTCTGTGTTACTAACATAAAACTTCATCATAACTGCATAATGTGCAGCACTCAATTTAGAAAGCATTTGGTGTGTATGATTTTGCCAGTGAAGGTGATTATCAGTTTATGTACCATGAAATTTTATTAGTTACATCATTTATGTATATTTTTTCAAACCCGTATTTGGTGGATAATAAAGTAAACTAGTGGTTTTACATTTTTCTGTATTTGGTTTCTCCATATTTAAAACCAGTTGATTAGCATCAAACCGTGGATATGTAAGAGATGGAGCATGAGTTGACATTTGTTGTCAGTCATTGTAATTAGCTTTAGAAATAATGACACTTGGTATTTTCACCAGAAAGTGTGGAATCAGAATTGGATTTAATCTTCAATGTAGAGTCATATTAAAAAAGCTGTGGCCATGAAACTGGTCTTTGTGGTACCCCATGTTTTGTACTTTTCCAACTAGTGAGGTGCCTCTGGTAGGATTTGTGTATATATCCACCCTTTGCTGTATGTTAGATGGATAAGAACTAAACCAATTGGGTATGAAAGTACCACTTTTCTCAAACGAGACAGTATCTAATATAATGTATTTTAATTCTTCGGTCTACAAATTGTGTTAAAGATATATAAACTCCTTTTTCTCATACACGACATATCTATACTTATTAAAATCCAATTGTCTTTAGTGAGCTTCAATTATTTTATATTTAGCAGGGAAACTAGCTTCAAAAATATTTGAAAAAATAGTCAGTGTTTTGAACATACCATTCATATCATCTTGTACATAGAGGTTCCCAAGTTTCTTTTTTAAATAATTGTTGAAAATTGTAATTTTATCATTATATATCAGTCTTGTTCTCTGTGTCCAACAAGTAATGTTTGTTTCTGTATGCACATTTCTTTAGTGTAAAATATTCAGCATCATGACATGATAGACCATTAACTAGGGGAAATATGGTAATATAACATAATTTAATCTCGATTTATTACAAAATGTTACTAATTGCTGTACCTAGATTATTTTGAATTGTTGTAGGGATATACACTGGATGTGATAAGTTATAGATGTTTAACAATAGGGGTAATTGTTTTTTTGATCATTGTCAGTTAAATAATCTACACCATATTGCCACATATTAAGAACTCTGTCATTGGGTTGTATAGACTTTACTGTTAAATCCAGAATTTATAAAAAGTGATCAAAATCTCTCAATGGAGTTGCATATGAACTTATTATAATTGTAATAACTGCTTTCATTTTTTACTTGCACTCTACAACTTCAATATTCTTTTCTTCACCTGTTGGTGATGATTTTTGATTGAGGACACTCATCATCAGATACTTGTTCCTCCAGGCCAGACTGTTAACCAGCATCACTATTGTGAGGTTTTGCAATGCCTGAGGGAGCTGTCATGTTTCATAAACTCATATACCTGCCACAGGGTATTACAGAATACTGGTGGGCAAATTTATTGCTTAAACTTATTGAAAAAGCAATGAAGTAGAGTTGATATATATATATATTTATCCTGTAAGTAAAATGACTAGTTTTGTTTGATGATGTTAGGCAGAAAGTGTTCATAATATCTACACAGGAATTCAAAACCATAAATTATGGAGAAAATAAAACAGAATTAATTGGTCACTCCTAAAGCATTACAATGATGATATATTACATTTAGTATTACATGCTGGGTTTCTGGACTTTGTCCATCACCTTTTATTTAAAGAAAAACATAAAATTTTAGAAACTGATGTCTTTCCATCCTTATGTGAAAGGATGGGGAGGTTCCTACTCAAATAAGTCTGATAGTAAAAGCTGTAGTCATTTGCTGTTCTCATTCATATGGGAACAGAAATAGATCAATGAAGAAATTACCTCTTCTTTCATAAATACAGGGTTATTAGTAGTTTATTTTCCCTCCATCATTTGTCATTACGTAGTTATTTAATTTAAATGGTGTTGTACGTGCTGCTGTTTATGTTTGCTGTGAGTCAGACTGCTTGCCTTTTGGAATAACACATAGCAGTTAATATCAGGTTTTTTACTCACTGTATTTAAAGAGGTACTTGAAATTGTTTCTTTTGGCTTGCAAACATATGTCACATGTAACAAGTATACTCATTGATCATGAAAGTTCTACTGGTGAGATTTAAGGCACTGTATTGTAATGTGTTCTTGCAGGTTTTCTTTAGGTTAAGGATTATTACTGTGTACTGTCCTGTACCATGCACCACAAGTAAAAATTGCACAGGTTGAGAACAGGCAGGTGTGGAGGCTGCATTCCCCTGCCTATTATTGTTGCCAAAATTACTCCATAAAGAATGCATACAATTGAATTAAAAACCACACCATCATGGCATGGGTGGTGTGTGAATGTGTATAACGTAGTGTGAAGTTGTACTTACTTACTCCATGGAGCAAAGTCCTTGAGCAGCTAACTAGTTTTCAGCTAGTTGAGAAACTTCCTACATTTCTTGGAACTCCAAGGTTCATTACAACTGGAATAACTTGTTTTGAGTATGACACACAGTTTCTTAAGGTGTAGTGGCTGCTTCAGTATTTGAATATGGACTTGACCTCAAAACATGGTTTGTGACCAGATATGAAGTTCTAATGCATCCTTTTTATGGGGGGGTTACTCTTTGTAGAAGTAATGTGTTGTTTCCTTATTAGGGAAGAAGTACTTTTTCTATACCTGTAGTGTTATAAAAACAGGATGTTCTTTTACTGTAATGTTTACAGAAGCAGTGTGTTTTGTTACTGTAATGTTTACTACCAAAGCGGTATATTTGGTTAATGTGATGTTTTAGAGATGCAGTGTGTTTTAGTTGTTGTTTTGTTTATGGACAGAGTGTATTTTGAAGCTGTGTGTGCGCTTACTTTAATGTTCAGAGAAGCAATGTATTCTAATACTATGCTCATGGAGGTTGTGTGTTCTCTGCCTTTAAGTTTTACAGAAGTAGTGTCTTTTATCCCCTCTAGGGATGAATCTTCAGATCTGCTTCATGAATGAGACTGTGTCTGACACTGAGTCACCTAGTTCAGACTTAGAAATTGCTTCATCGCCAATGAAGACAGATGTAGAAAAGATGACAGCAGTTTCACACAGCAGTAATCTACCAGTTAAGGTATGAGCCTCAAGCAGGGATAAAAAATTGATTGTGGCATTTGCTTAGAGGTAGTAAAAAAACCTGCAAGGTTTCAGTTAGGATGGTCTGTTTCCTGGCCAAGTTTTGAACTGAGCAACTGCCAAGAGCAAGTAATAATCTTACCTCATGAGTTGACTTGCTCAGTGTGCTACAACCCATGTATTTGGGGGTTTGCCATGTTAAGGATAAGAATAGAAACACGGGTTATAAGAGTACACTGTAATGCCACTGCTTAGGCAGTTGGTTACCGACATCTCACTGTGGAGACCTGGGTTGAGTTTCAGGGGAATCCATGTGAGATTTTTGACCAAACAAGTGGTATTTTTACAGGATTTTCTCTGAATACTTCAGATTTCCCCTGTCAGTTATTATTCCAGCAGTACTTCTCATTCATCCTTCCATCAATTGGGCCTGGTACAGTAGGCCCATTAATGGCCACAGTACCAGTGTCCAGAAGGAACATGATGGAATACTGATGTATACTCCATGGAATGTGATGATGGATCCATTAAGACACAAAATATATAATTTTTTAGTTCACTTGTAGATGGTTTGGTACAAATATTATGTATTAGATTGTAAAGAGTTATAACAACTGAAGGTATCAGAATATAAGTAGCTGGCATTGTACGTAGAGTGCTTGGTAGAGTAATGTCCTGTACTAAGAAACATACATTTATAAATGAAATGAGTGTGTTCTATGTGGTACTACATTCACATCATAGCATCACACAATAATACTCATACCCATAACCCTTGACAGGGATAGGACACTTACACACTAGAATGTGCTGTCCAACTGTGATATAAGATACTGAGCAAATGTTATGGATGAAGCATCGGTTGTTGAATGCAAGACTCTGTTTCCTGCCTGATAAACTGCTGTTGTTTCCTCTTGCTGTAAATAACATGAAATATGAAATGTATGTACCACTATATAGGTATGTAAAACAGTCATATGTTGACATAATTGGGCTCACTGTCAGCCCACCTCAATAGTGGGAAGAAAGGTGTGTTAGAACAAGATAGCTGAAGGAACTGTACATCTTAATGTGTTCACAAAGACAAAAATGTGAACATATGAGACAAAATTCGGTTGATTGTTTAATCAGTAGAAGCAGGGGACTACCAGAATGAAAATCATTGTGACTGGGTGAATTTGAGCACAAACATCAGCCATAAAAATTTCTAAATGCATCTACCTTAGTGTGGCTTTACATTTCTACCCATTCACAGATTTTGTCATCTTTGTCCACATTGAATGAAATAAGTGGCAAAGCCATATTATGCAAAGCATTTCTGGATTGCTGTAGGCATAATGGATTTCTGTGCCACAGATACACCTTGGATGGCATCCAAGATGTTCATTTTCATATGTTTTTGCAGGAACAGTCCTACCTCTCACAAGCAAAAACATAATTTGTTGTCCCCATTTCATACAGGATGTGATGCCTCGGTGCCATTGGTTGCATGTGACTGATGGTGTTTGATCGTAGATACAAGATGTGCATGTGTATTAGAGCAGTGCCCTCACTGTTGAAGGCAGCACACTTATGGGTTAACAGAAGCACATTCCTGTACTGGGAAGCTGTTTTCCTCTCAAAAGTGAGCCGTCACTCTCTAAACATTCTTCCAGTCACCCATTAATTTTTGGGTGCTTTTGGTCAGTGGGATAATGCCCCAAACCTTCCAAGCAGTGTTGTTTTTCAAACTTGCTGATAATTAATGTATGATGATTTTTGCTGCCATTGGCATTGAAACGTAAAAGACTGCCACTATGTCTTCAGACCCTTTTCTCTCCTGGTATTTCTCTCCCTTTAATGCCAGAGTCCTATTTGTTTGCACATTATAAAAGGTGATATTTTGTCCAGTCTGAGAATGTCTTTTTAAGCCATACCGGGTAACAATTGGTGTGATGTGTTCCTGCCACTTTTCTGACAAATAAACTTCTGCAGAAGCACCTCCTCTGCTAGCTGATTGCTATGTAATGTTAACCTCTTTCTTTGAACTGCTGTAACTATCCATTGAAGCATTTAATATCGTTGCCCATTTCCAGGACTCATCAGCCTCTGTTTCCACTATTTTGTTGTCCATTGCAGTACTGTTCTTTAGAGCATTGCACAACCAAATTGGCAGTCATTCAAGGTTACTCATTTTACCCTTGGTATGCAAGGTAAAAACATGTTTGCAGAGCATGTGACTCATCCACAAGATAAGTCATTATCCAGAATGTAATGTTTGTGTACTATCTACCAAACTGCACAAATGTGATTTCTTCCACAAGGACTGGACATGGCTACATGGTGAAGATGTTGACTTAACTGTTACATGTGTAGACAGTAGACAGTGTGCTTTTCCTATATGGCATGTCTAGCATGCGTGAGAGTTGTGTGGTTACATGCAGTCATTTGACATGTTAATCCATTGGTAATTCATATGCCCTCTGGAAGAATGGGTGACAGCCAGTTACACATTTTGAGATATGGGTACCAAAATTGTTTACACAATATAATTTTTTGAAGTTCATAAAATATATTATAGCATTATGACATTAACTTTCATCATTTGGAAACAGGGATTTGAAATCTGCCACTGCTACAGGTTTGGCAACCAAAATTCAGGCTAGCTGTATTGATACTGAAGCAATGCAATGCCTAGCCAGTGATACCACACGTGTACTTCTGCAGTAACACATTTAATAGTGAGTAAGTGTTAAATTGTTCCTGTCTGTCGGCATCATAGAGAGCCCAAAATTTCTAACAAACATAAATGTTCTATGCAAGTTTAATAAGGTTTTTGGTGTGGATATCAGTTGGGTTGTGATGTCACTGGACTGGTGCCTGATGCTTGAAGATGGGGTAGTGGTTTCCTCTTCAAATGTCTTAGAGTCTTCATGGATCATAAAAAGATGAAACCACTTTGCTGTCTTGAAATGTAGGGAACTAAATACCCAGTGTAACAATATCACATCCTAAAAGAACTGATGCCTGAAAAAAGTCCTTAGAAACCAACTATACCATATAGTTTGATACTGCTATTTTGAAAGTGGCAAGTACAATATAGTCATGTGTAGAAGGCAATAATTATGTATTATTGTTATGATTTGCAGGATGGAATCCCATTCTCTGAAGAGAGGAGACGTCTCAGCAGGCAGATTCTTACAGAGATGAATGTACCTCAACTACAATTTATAGTTAATTATCTACATACACAAATAGAAAGTGAGTTGATCATACATTGAAAAAATACCAGAATACTTGCTTTCTTCAGTGAGTCCTATTTTAATTTTTTCTGAGTGCAGTAGAGTCATCAGACATGTCATCATCAATACAGGACACTTAGCATAGATGTCACTGCATGCATATCTGGGCACAGTGCATGCCATGCAGGCATATGGGGAAATGGAGGTATAGCTCGCCTTATTATTAATCTTGGCAATAACTGAGGTGAGTGGTCAGCTTTACACCCTGGTGATGTTCTCTAAAGGAACAGAGCCCCAGCAATCCATTGATTAACCTTTATCATACAGAACTTTAATTCAGTCTTCATGCTCCATGTACAGAATTTTCTCTGCGACAGCCCTTTAAATCATTGCACGTTTGACTATAAACGTTTATATATCATGAACCAAAGATAATGAAATAATGCAATAATCTCCATTTTGTTTGGAATAAATTAGAGATTTAGTGCCTAAATGCAGGAAGTTAATTTAAAAAAACATAATTTTCAATTTATTTTACTTACATTTCTGTTATGGGCCCCAATTTTGCATAGGAAATTCCAGTTTCAGGATTTGTGGATTTGTGTCTTGGCGTGATGGTGTCAGAAACATCATCTTATTTCACAAACACACACACATCATACTTTCTCAACACTTCACTAACAACTTTTCTCTTCACACCACTCTCTAGTCACATGCGACACCATCATGAACCAAGAAAGACCTACGTTTGTTGAGTTTTGTTCCAGTATACTGACATGCGTTATTGTTTGCAGTATGTTTTTTATGATGGGGAATCAAGAATTTCTACATGGTATTTCCTTACTCTGTCAAGGAAAGAGTAACTAAAATAGAGATATTGCAGTGGTTGTCTAAAAATGCATAAAATTCTATTGCCTAAATAAATGATGCAGTCCCTCGATGCCCCTGCTTCTTCACTCTCGCTGTCCCAAACCAGTTCAGATACCCAGTTTGGGGACAGGAACCCGGCTCTCTTACACACAAACATCGCAGACTGCTGACTCAGAAATGAATATTCAGTCCGGCTTGTTGTTACAAAGTTGGAACAAGTGGTAATGTGTTCAAATGCCTTATTATTTAAGCAGGTTTATCGCTCTCCTATTTACAGATCAGTCTGTTTATTTCTATGTATCAAACTGCAGTTGGAATTATAAGCCCAGTGGAGTTCGCTAACTAGGCTTCTCACTTTCAGGACAAGTTATGGGAAAACAATGACCTCAGAATGCAGTCAGTAATTACCTATTATTTGTATGGGTGAATTTATGCATCCTGTTTATCTTATATTTCAAACGGTTCTCCTTGAATAGGGCAGAAACTGAACTGAAATGTAACAAAGGCATTAGAGAAACCATATACAATTTGCATTTTATCATATATAGACAGTTGGTGCTTAGTCCCTTTCAGCAGTAGTATGTCCTGCAACCATACAAATAAAGTGTGTCTCTGTTTTGACTGCAGAATAAGGAACTGTGTCATATATCAATCACCAAATGACATAATTCTTTGCAGGAGGGGATAAAGAGTAGGGTACACAACAAGAAAATTCCTATACGAAGCACACTGTCACAAATATACTTCCTCTAACAGCAACACTTGGCAGAGTGAATGATACTTCGCATTGGAATGTGTGGTCAAAGAAGTACTCTAGGAACTGCGTAGCAAGTTTCTTCGGAAGGAAATGAAAGGTGTCAGTTGCTTAGCATAATAAGAAACATACGAGGTTTCAAAGAGTACAGGCTGGCTAAAAATTTGCTATTCATGAGGTGCATATGTACATAATTGGGTAATGTGGCCGGAGCGTGAATCTGACCACAAACCATCATATAATGTGGAGATAACAAGTGGCGCTATAATTCTAAGCCTCTAAATGACTGTACAGAGCATTTAAATGGTACAGCGCGCCATGCCAGGTGCTTTCATTGGATGCCAATTTAAAAGGATTCAGTGTGTTAGTAGGATAAAAGTTAAGACACTTGGGTGGGCCCCAGAGATGGCCTGTAAACTGTTGAGAAGAAGTAATTTTTCTTGCCCTGACAGGAATGGAACCATCACTTCTCACTTGCCCAGTCAATAGCATTGTTGGTGTGTAAACTACATTGTACCAGGCACCATATAACTTTGGTCAGTTTAAAGAACAGCTTTATAAATGCCTTTTGGGTAGCACAGTCAATGTAATAACCAAGTTACATGCTGGATTGCCAGAGAATCAAGGTTTGGTTCGTAGTAGGGATATACTTCTGTCTTTACCATATTATACAGATTTCATCTGGGACCCACCCAATCTTATATACAGTGGGTAATGAGGGGGGGTGGGGTGGAGCTCTTCCTGTGCCATGTAGCTCACTGCCTGTCTCCATCCAGCGCTGATAATAAAAGAGAATGGAGCTATACCATTACTCCCACATACATTTCCATGACTTATTTAATTAATTAAGCCTAAGGAGACCCATATGGTAGTGTCATGTGAAGGTACATGATACCTAGTAAGATTTTCATCATGAAGAATAAAATCTACAAACCTCTCCACTGTTACCCCACTCTTGCCTACTAGTGGTGGGTCCTGTTAAGGTGACTAACCCATGCTAAGTTTGAGGTAACCAACCCCTTTGGCAGCATGGGTCACCGAGCAGAAAGAGCAAGGGGTCTGATGGACCCGATCATAAGGTCTATCAGATAGGGTAGGAGGGACCCTTGAGCTTGGTTGCAACCCTCCAACCAACCAAACCAAGGTTAGATGACGCCCTGGAAGCTGTGGTGAAAGCAAGTCGCATAAGGGAGTAAACCCTGATCAAAAATCCTGGCCCTTTAGGTTGAGGGTTTTACGATGGGCCAACCCCCCAGCTAATTAAAAATATACGGTTACGAAATTCTCAAAGGAGCCTCGGAAGGAAGGGATAACTGATGATGAAAGGATTTGGAAAAGGAATATGAAAATTGGAATGTGGAATGTAATAAGCCTATTTTGGTCAGGAGCATTGTGAAATTTAGACTTCGGCGTAGTAGTGCTTCAGGAACCTCAGTTGGAAAGTGGTATTGAAAAATTTGATAACTTTGCTTTATTCAGTAGTGGATTAGAAAGTAAAAAACATGAATTTGGTTGTGGTTTTTATGTAAGAATTTTTAAAATATGTTAAAGATTTCACAATTATAAATCAAAGAATATGCTGTTTGAGATTAAAAGCAAAATGATATTCATGTACCCTGATAAATGTCCATGCACCAACAAATAAAAAAATGGAAGAGATAGAAGAAGAATTTTACAATTTATTAGAGCAAAATAGAAATCAAATAGCTAGGTCAGACATTAAAATAATACTTGGAGATTTTAATGCAAAATTTGTTGAAGAAAGCATATACAAACGCACCATTAGCAATGAAAGTTTACATAGTGGAACTAACAACAATGAAATAAATATGATTCAGTTTGCGATATCTAATTGTTTAAATGTAAGGTGTACAACGTTTCCACATAAAGGTATTCACAAGGAGACATGGCATTCAGCATATGGCAGGACAGCAAACCAAATAGATCTCGTTTTAATTAGTAAGAGATTCAGGAGTGCAATAACAGACATCAGAGCACTAAGGGGACCAGACATTGGACCAGACCACAACCTACTGAAGATAAACTTTAACTTGAAATTAGGGATAAAACTGGAAATAAATATAATGAGAAAAGGAAAGTAGTGAATATTTTTCAAAATCGAAAATGGAACAAGAATATGCTACAGAAATAAGTAATAAGTTTGAAATACTTCAAAATTTGGGCAAGGAAAACATTAAAACAATAATAAAGAAAACTAAACAACAGCTTATAGAAAAGGATGAATGTACAAAAACATTTAAAAATAAATGATACGATAAAGAATGCAAATTTGCAGTAGAAGAAATGAAGAATGCAAGAGAAAAGTGTTTGATAAAAGGAAGAAGGGAGAAGGATGAGCAGGGGTATCACCATAAATGAAAAGAAGCTCACAAAATAATTAGGAATAAGAAAAAGACGTATGTGAAAAATGTCATAGAATCAATAGAAGAAGATCAGAAACATAAAAACACAAAAAAAAATGTACCAAACAGTAAACCAATTTAAGAAAAGATATCAACATAAATTTAGCATAATTTTAAACAAAAAAGGAGAATTGGCAATGAATACAAAGGAGAAATCAGAAATATGGAAAGAATATTTTGACAGATTTCTGAACACAGAACCAAGGGAATTAATTGAAAAAGGAAATAAAGAAATTAGCGAAGTTGAAGTTGAAGTAGAAGAACTCACTATGGAAGTTGTAAAAAGGGTAATAAGAAACTTAAAACATAACAAGGCGGCTGGAACTGACGGAATATATCCGGAATTAATAAAATACGTAGGAAATAAACTACTGAATAGAGTGTATGAACTTAGAGGAGGAAAGGATACCTGAAGAATGGAAAGAAACGATTAGAGTTCCTATACACAAAAGAGGAGACAGAGATAGGTGTGAGAATTACAGGGGAATAGCACTGGGAAATGAAGCTTTCAAAATTTTGTCGAATATAATATTGAAAAAAATTAAACCATATATTGAAGAAGTTATGGGGGAATATCAAAATTCATTTAGAGGTGGAAGATCTGTAATTGACAACATATTTGCATTGAAAATAATAAACGATAAACTTTGCGAGTAGAAACAGAGTGTACAATATTTATTTATTGATTTTCAAAAGGCATATGACTCTATGCATAGAGATACACTATGGGAATGTATCAAAGAATTTAAAATTCCTACTAAATTAATAAATATGTGTAAAACATGTAAAAAACAAGAAGTGTGGTTGGGATAGAAGGAACATTGTCATCTTTTTATGAAAATAAAACAGGCTTGAAACAGGGTGACCCTTTATCACCAATATTATTTAATTTAGCATTACAAAAAGTGATACAAAGTATAAAAATGGCTCCTAGTGGTATAAATATTTGTAAGGAACAACTGAATGTATTAGCACAGGCAGATGGCATTACATTAATTGGAAAAAATGAAATAGAAATAAGAAAACTTTTTGTAGAAATGGAAAACATTGCCATAAACTTCTGACTACAGATAAACGAAGAAAAGACAAACTATATAATGGCGGAAAGGAAAAACAGTTTAAAAAAAATAAAATAGGGCATTTGAAAATAAAAAATTACAAATTTGAAAGAGTGAAAAATTTTAAATGTTTAGGAGTTATATTTAATGAAGATAACAGTAACCAAATAGACTTGCAAGAAAGAAGAAAAAATGCTAACAAAACATACATTATGCTAAAAAAAAATTTTAAAATAAAAACATATCAAAGAAACTAAAATTAAGACTAAAGAACACAACAGACAAAACGTTAACATATACATCGGAAACTGGGACACTAACAGAGAGAGATAGAAAGCAACTGAATATTTTTTAAAGGAAAGTGTATAGAAGAATTTTAGGCCCTGTACATGACGATGAAAAAGAAAATTGGAGGATATTAACCAATAAAGAAATTTATGCAAGTGTTAAAAAACCTACTACAATAGAGATAGTAGGGTTAAATAGATTATGGTGGTTTTGGCATGTACAGAGAATGGAAGAAAATAGAATTCCCAAAAAGGTATTATATATGAATTTGGGAACAACAAGATTGAGAGGTAGACCAAGAAATAGATGGCAAGATGAGGTGAGAGAGGATGGAAGAATAGTTAGTGGAGAAAGGTGGCAGGAAAAACTACGTAACAGAGAGGAATGGAAGAAGCTCTTGAGAACGGCAAGGAAATGTCACATTCTGTACATGCCAATGAAATGAATGAATAAGGAGAACTTTTCCTACTACAATCTTCTTCTTTAGGCAGGCTTTCCATTTTGTTTCAAGACATTTGGCACAACGGTACCTATGAAGTATACATTTTCCTTTGACTGTTGTCTCAGTTCTTATGCTGAGTGAGTGTTGTTTGAATACACTGGATCTTTCAGTATCCCTTACAAATAGTATAAGGGTCACACTGAAAGTCATGGGCAACATCGCATAGTTGGCAACTCTGCAACATCAAATGATTGGTATTGTTTTGTAGGTGGCACCAACAATTGTCATATCTTTGAGGGAGGTATGGCGTCAGTACCTTGCATCACATGACCATAAACAAGTGATACAAAATTGCTGACAATGATGTTTTGTTTCGTCAGCATTCTGTCATTGAATTTCTTGTTAAAGAGGAGATTTCCACTGCTGATATTCACCACAGACTTCTCTGTTTGTATGGAGATGTGTGTATTGGTGCTAGTAGTGTTAGACGATGGGTAAACCATTTTAAAGGTGGGAACACAAACATCCAAGATCAGCCTCATAGCAGTCGCCCTCGAACAGCCTCAGCTGAACCCAACAAAAAGAAAGTTGATGAAATCATTAAGGAAGACAGACATTTGATGCTGGACGCAATTGCAACAAAGCTTGGAACAGGGCACAATGCAGTTCAGGAGATGATTGGGAGCTTAGGTTATTGGAAAATTTGTGCCTGTTGGGTACTGCGTTTACTGACTGAAGACCATAAAGTTCAGAGAAAAGCCATCACTTCAGAAATGCTTCAGAGATATCAAGACGAAGGAGATGATGTTTTGCTCAATATTGTGACAGGTGTTGAAAGTTGGTTTCACCATTTTGACCCTGAAAGGAAGCAGCAGAGTATGGAATGGTATTGTCACCTCATCTGGCTCGAGGTACATAAAGCTACAAACAGGGTTTTTTGTTCTTCAGTACTTGCTGGTTCATTAACGATTATAAATTATTATTAAAAGTAACGCCACAAAGTACAGTAATAAATGTTAGCACACTCACTATACCACTCTTAATGTCGACTTGCCATACACAATAATTAGTTATCATATAGTACCAAATTATTTACTGAATGTACTGTTAAATAATGTTGTTACGCTAAATGTGCTATTTTTTGTTTTGTTCTTTTAATTTGTGTGTAAGTGTTACACAGCATCTTTGGGAGCAAGATTAACGCAGGTATATGACGTCATAGCGTCCTTTCTTTGTCTGAAGTCAGCGTGGCTTCAGCCAGTCGCAGTCTTCCAGCGTCAGTGACACTGTGTGCGTGTGTAGTAATCCAAGGGGGAACAAGTAGGCAGCACGTCTCATTATAATTGTGATATAACAAAGGGTGATAATTCTGGGCTTCATAGGGCAGTAATCACATTCAGTACTCATAAGGAGTGTATGCTTGAGTGCACTTATCAACAATCAAGGTGTTAATAATATCAGTTGAACGAACAGTATTAAATGAACTTGCGTGTGCAATAT
>Ga0131853_10012620_pt1 | contig 15487 bp, 17 predicted proteins | sample TergutLab28metaG_FD_92764 | JGI IMG/M metagenome (GOLD analysis project Ga0131853, IMG submission 92764) | Labiotermes labralis P1 segment gut microbial communities from Petit-Saut dam, French Guiana - Lab288 P1 (version 2) (version 2) | ecosystem: Host-associated > Arthropoda: Insects >...
GACTTTTCACTTCACTTTAGAATTTTTGCTTCACTTTTGACTTTTCACTTCACTAGACTCCGCATCTCTACACTTTTCGATGATTTCCAGCACACTTTACTTCCTTTTAATTCAACTCAATTATTACTTTCCTTACCCTCCTTTTAAAATTGATTGGTTTGCGGGAGGAATTTCTTAACACTTCTTCCGGTAACTGGTTCTAGTGTTGGATGGTCCTATTCACAAAGGAATATTTCCCTATACCCGACCTTTGGCTCGTAAAAATAATTTTTCTTTAAAAATTATAATCATGAATCGGACGTACAAGTGACATGTAAGCTAAAAGTTTGGTATTACTATTACCCTTTTTCAGTATTCGCACTGTGAAATGTAGTGCTTTTCAGGCCTTTTTCACCTTGTATTTGACTCGATGCGCCCAACTTAATTCGCTGCGTAGGATTATTCCTAAAAATTTGCAAATGCTCCCATCCGGTATTAGTGTGCCCATTAACGAATAACTTAATGGACACTTTACCCTAGCTCTCGTGAAGAGAATAGCTTTACTTTTACTTGAATTTATTTTCATCGCATTTTCAACCGCTCACTACTCCAGCCTGTCCAGGTATTTTACAATTTCTTCATGTCTTCATTATTTATAAGATTTCTGTAAATTACACAGTCATCAGCAGAAAGTCTAATAGTAGATTCCATATTCCTCCAAATAACATTTACGTTGGCTAGGAACAGAAGAGGACCTAATACACTTCCTTGCGGTACACCTGACGTTACTCTAACTTCTGCAGACAGTTGCCCTCCCACCCTGACTCCCTGCCTACTACCTAAAAAGTTTTCCCTTATCCATACCACTACCCTAGAATCCACGATCGAATTTGAAATTTTAGTTAGCAGCCGACCATGAGGAACTGAATCAAAAGCTTTCGAAAAGTCAAATATAATAGCGTCAATTTTGTCTCCGTTATCCAGAAAGTCTGCAATGTCCTGGCTACCGCGATTACTTGACTTTCGCACGAATATCCCGGTCTGAATCCATGTTGACCCTCGTACAACCAATCATTCTTATCCCACACTTGCCTTAGATATGAAGCTATAACGTGTTCTATTTGCTTGCAAACTACCGAGGTTAAGCTAACCGGTCTAAAATTCGTGACTAATGTTCTATCACACCCCCTTGTGAATAGGAATTACCGTGGCTCTCTTCCAGTCACCTGGCATTGTACCGCTATTCATTGTTATGTCTAGTAGTCGAGCAAGATAAGGAAACATGGCTTCTCCAACCAGTTTAAGAATTTCTCCAGAGATCCGGGGTTGTCCTACTGATTTGTTTTTCCCTATCGCTTTAATCATTATAATTGTTTTAATGTCGGTGTTGAATGGATCGGCTGTGTTTTCATCCTGTATATGAAAAATATTGCCCTCGCTGCTGAATACTGTAGAATAATAGGAGTTAAACTTATTGGCCTTTTCTATAGCGTCTGTAATGATCCGTCCGTTACAGTCCTTGATGGCGGGAATATTTTCCCTATTTTCTTTACGCCTTTTTACGTATTTGTAGAATAAGTCCAGCATTTACACTTTAGACGTAAACAAGGTATAAAAGGGATGTATCCTGACCACAAAAACGTACTATAAATATCACCTAAATTGTAACTACATATTCGTAGCCTTAAAATTGTTTCAATTGTTTTATAACGCTACTGTAAAAACAGGAACATGTATCTTTTTCGAAATAAGGCCATATTTTACAGTGAGGTGAGATATCTATGTACATGGTCATGTCCCGAGATCAGAATGCAGGACGAAGTCACAATATAAGGATTGAAAATAATTTCTTTGAAAGGTTGGAACATTTCAAATGTTTGGGAACAAACTTAACGTACCAACATTCTGTTCAGAAAGCTATTAATTGTAGACTGAAGTCAGGGAATGCTTGCTATTATTCCGTATATAATCGCTTTTCTTCCATTTGACATAAACAGAAGTATAATTTTGCGTGTTATGTTTTATGGTTGTGAAACTTGGTCGCTCACTCTGAGAGACGAACGCAAGCTAAGAGTGGCTGACAATGGGGTGCTGAGGTGAAAATTTGGACCTAAGAGCGACGAGGTAACGGGAAAGTGAAGAAAACTACATAATGAAAGCTTAATGATCTGTACTTCTCATCAAATATTGTTCGGGTGTTCTAATCAAGAAAAATGAGATTGGGGGAGGGGGCATGTAGCACGTAAAGGGGAGACGAGAGGTGTATACAGGGTTTTGGTGGCGAAATCTGAGGAAAATTGACCATTTGGAAGACCCAGACGTAGATGGTAGGATAATATTAGGATGGGTATTCAGGAAGTGGGATGAGGTGGCTTGGATTAGATTGATCTGGCTCAGGATGGGGGGCAAGTGGCGGTCACTTGTAAATGAGAGAGTGAACCTTTGGGTTACAAAAAATCCGGGGAATTTCTTAACTAGCTCACAATCGGGCTGCTTCTCAAGAGGTACTGCCTCCTGAAGTAAGTATGTAAGTAAGTAAATAAGAAAGAAAGAAAGTAAGTAAGTAAATAAGGAAGAAAGAAAGTAAGTACGTAATTATTCTAAATGGAAACAAAGAAATTTTATGAATATTTAAATAATTACTATGCAAATCCTTAATAAATTCTATCATACACAACCCTGTGCAAACTTTGCGGCTACCGCGAAAACCGTCTTGTTTGGAAGTGTTTATTCTTTTGTTACTGAACATCATGACACCTGCAGCATGGACAGGCTTTTTCAGATACTGTTCCTAACTGTAATGATGAATTCATTATTGTTCTGCAGAAATTTGCTAGTGTTCCCACCCTTGAGTTTAACGGGTTTGGTGCCCTACCAGCTGAGCTGAAGCAATGAGACATATGAACCAGCATCCTGAAACAATAAATTTCTATTAACGTAATCACGATAATATTTTTCTCTCAACGTTCCATTTAACCAATCTAGAACTATCTAATCTACTACGGAATTTATACTTTCTTCCCAACAGTATAAGTGAGCGCAAAAAGTTTGAACTTTGGCAGCAGTCAGGGCCCCTTAATGTCCCATTACAGGCCTGGGCGGGTCCAGACGGTTCCAGGAAGTTAAGGTTCCCAAATTTCATGACAACGGCGCAGGATGGTGGTAAGTTTGTCAGCCTCAGGCACCGGTCGCCTTTACCCCCAGGAAATACTCCTGGTACTAATTTCTGTTAGAGGCTGAGTCGACCTGAGGACCATAGTGCAATCGGAAGGATTTTATATCAATGAAAAATTCCAATGACACCAGTTGGGAACAAATCGAACCAGCGACCTTCCGATTTGTAGCACAACGCCTTAACCACTGTGCCACCGCGATCCCCCAATATTTTGCTGAGTAGAACAAATTAAAAAATCATATTTATCTGAAAAGTAAGTCTTTTGTCAATACACGCAGAGCTGCATTAAAATATCCTGCTCGTCTCTATAGCCACTAGTGTCGGATTTACTCTTAAGGTAAGGAAGCTTAAGCTGTAGGAACCCTCACTTGCACGGGCCCCTTCCAAGTTCCTGTAAGTGGCCTTAGTAATGTCATAGACATCCTACGAAACCTTGGAGTTCCTACATGATCGAAACGCAATAGAGTTTTTTCCTCCAGATTTGACAACAGTCTTAAAAATTTACATGATTTTAACAATAACGAGTTGTGAAGCTGAAAGAAACCTGTCTAAATTATCAGTAATAAAAAAACAGATCTTGATAAAACATGCTAGAGGAAAGGCTGAATTATCCTTCAATTCCATCCATAGAAAAAATATTACAAAATTGTCACTTATGAAGAAGCAATCAAAGAATATGCAGTCAAAAAATACAATAAACGAGTGTTATAGAGGGGTATCAGGCAGTTAATTAAAAATATATTGGGTTATTTTTCTGGATTTTGTGATGTTTGTGGTATTTGTCACCTTTTTTTAAATTTTAAATTTGTTGCGATTTATTTTCTCATTCTAAATAAATATTCAATTTCGTGCCTAATTTTGTATTCATAATTTTATATTCTTTTTCTTAAAAAGGCCCCAGAAAGGCTTCAGGCCCCACAATGCCTGAATTTCCCTGATAACCACGTATTCTTATTTAGAAATTCCTTAAAAAAAACTGCAGCTGTTAAATGTTCAAAAAAATCTGGCTGTAACGTTATATATTCCATACTTAAATTCAAGTACACTGCTAGGAAAATCTTTTTTTGGATTTATCTGGAATTTCTGTACTCTAGAGCATTTCTGCTCACCGATATTAGAAAATGTAATAAAAAAAGCAGGCTTATATTCTAGAGTAATGTTCAAATATATTACTCAACACAAACTAACTGCAGCTTAAATTAGAATGCATAAAATAATTTTCATAATTTCTACTTTTTTCCATATCAATTAAAAATCAATATGATTCTAACTATAATGGCACCCTGTGGTAGGAAGAACTCTGTAAATTTATTTTGCAAAAAATTGCATACTTCAAAGATTTAGTATAATAGATACTTTGTACTTAATTCCTTATATATATAAATTAATTTTTTAACAGTAGTACCCGGAGTTATGACAAATAAAGTAACCCCAGTCTGACAAACATAACAACATCACGTTCAACGTATTCTGATAACAGGCTAACCAGCTGCACGGGATTATTGACTTAGTCTAATTTCTTCTTTATTATTCCTAGTTGTAAAGACAAATACTCATTTCCACTACTTTGTGGAAACGTATACGTGAGAATATCTGTGCAACAGTCTATATAATTCAACATCTTTCTAATTGTTTTTGTATAACTATTGTGAATCATTTAAAATTTCATTCCTTAGCATTGTGATGTCTCATCACACTGCAGTCAAGACTACCTTCGTGTTAACAATAACTTGACTTACTGCTCTTTAGAGGGCAGTTCATGTTGGTCGAAAGGGCAGCATGCACAACAAGCCTATGGCCAACTGTGCTGCTCAAAGCACTACGGTAAACCGAGCCAAAATATTGGCACATATTTCGTTCCATGTGTCCAAAGGACTGAAATAGGATAAGTTTTTGGGATGGATTTAGAGGAGAGGTGACGGGTTCTAAAATACACTAAATTGAGGAAGATGTTCTGGGATTTTCCCTCATTTTCCCAAGTTTGAACACCAAAAAAATTTAATTTAGCTCCGTGGCTTCACCTACTTAAGGGTTTTTCTTTTTGCATTTTTGTAGACAAAATGCATCAGTATCTGCAAATGTGTGACTTTTCTTCGTTACTCCCTACAGTCACATAACCACATGTGCTACCCTATATGAGGAGTGGCAGTGTGCTTATTATCGGCTTGTTGCAATTCTGGGTTTACTTTCAAATACTTTAAAGAATAATTGTTGTTTAGGACTCAAACTGGTGTTCGGACACAGCCACCATTTGTGGAAGAATCCATGTCGTTGTACCTTAAAACATCAACAATATATCTTCCTAACAGCAAGGTATCCAGTTTTATTGGTCAGATGGTCCATTAGACCAAAAAACTGTCCAGTGGAAGGAACTTTCCTAGTCCTGTGTTATCTCATAATATTGCCGCATAGGAAAAAATTAAAGAAAAATTAATAAATTTGGAACTTTTGGATATACGAAACGTATTGTTGTATTCGACACAGCTACAAGGTGAATGTCGCACATTTAAGATGGAAATTACTTTGTGTTTTGTATTATTTCAATTAGAAGTGCAGATACTTGTGTAGGCGGCAAAACACTGCCAGGATCTACATAAGACGAGCTGAGAGATTATCGGCTTCTACGTGAGGGCGCTGATGTGTGCTGCTCGTTGCGTTAGTAGTGCTTGAATGCTTGCAGCCTGCTGAGTGCTTACGTGCACTTTTGGCTGGAGGTACAATAAATATTTCCACGTTTGATTTAGATTATTTTAACGTGAAATTGTGGAATTTGTTACGTTTATTAGTGAAACATTATCGTAAACAAATGCCCTTAATGTTAAGCACTTTCAATATCGGTGTCACATTACGTTAAAAGATCAGTTGCCTGCCTGAACCTCACGTAAATTTATCTTTGGAACATATCGATTTCATTCAAGCAATAATTTCTCTCATGCCTGTCTTGCTCTCAATAAGTGTCAGTGTTGGTTTCTCTCGACTGATTGATGGATTCCACTCTTCAAATGCTAATGAATTTCTGTTACTGAAACTCAGTATATTTGATGAGTGTCAGCCCTGATACTTGGGCGGGAGCCTTAACGAGAGCTTTTTATAACTTACGTACACTCACTGACCGGTTCCAGTATGCTCAGCAGGTATTAAGGGATGTAAACCAAAGCGCACAATTCCACAAAGGCCTATAGTAAACTCTACTGGGTAACAGTCTTTCAGTATTTGTTTAAGAACTGAACAAATGTAAGATACATTTGTGAAAAAGCATTAGCTTGCCTGTCATGTTAAAACTCTCAAATTATTTGAAGGAAATCCATAAGCTCTTTGTGGTAAATTTATTTGGTTATTTTTATTCGGGTATGCCACGAAATATTAAAACCACTGAAATTTTTACCCCAAAATTGCAACCATAGAAATTACATTTAAAGGACAGAGAAAATTTAAGAATTCCCTTGTAGGGAAGAACGTGGTATAGCGCAAGTTTCTCTTAATTTCGACATTACGTGCAGCTGAGGGGCTGGTTAGCTCCACACACACAACTGATAACATAAGAAAGCCTGGATTATATATATATATGTGTGTGTGTGTGTGTAAGATTATCATCGCTTTTGTATTAAGATTTCCTGACTAGAATTTCGAATTATTTTCTATGAAGATTTTATGGCTTCAAAAACTCGACATAAGCACCATGGCAATAAATCATTGTCCTTTCAATTTCCTTGTTGCTTCGAAGTTATCAAAACGAATGTGAAGTCATGAATGATAGGCTGTTGCTTTTACAAAGGGGATTTTAAAGAAGACGCAGTAAATAATATAAGAGTAATATTAAAATATTCCTTCGAAACACAGGTAATTTCTTAGAAACAAAAACTAAAAGCGGGTACTTGTTTCCGTTAGTTAGGTAGCCAATATAAGGCTGAATAAGAAAAGGAAAAAACGGAATAATTACGCGGCACAAACAGGTCTGAGACCTCAGGAACATGTAATCCAACCTAACTTATCGTAACCTAACCTAACCTAATGCAGTGTCTTCCTACCTAAATGATGGCTTAATCTCCATCAAGATTCTTGGGGGAAACACACTGGAACTGTATGATAGAATTTTGCTGCCACCGGCCAAATAGATTTGGCAAATCTTATTTCAACAAGGACTCAAGGATTTATAAACAATCGTCCAATTCAATCCCAGTATCGATAAAAGTAAAATAAATAAATTCTATTCTGTAAAACTAAATATTATGTATCAATGATTAACAAAATATTAGGCACAAAACTTAATCAATAAAGTTCAGTCAAAATGTAATATACGTTATTTAAATAAATAAATTGCTATTTTTTTCTCAAATAAACCTTGACGCGTAAATTTGGAATAATATCTAAATGAATTCGACAAACTACTCATCTCGAAATAAAGTGAATTTAGAATAGAAGTCAATATGCCTTATATTGAACAAACAGTAGACGGTACAGTATCGTAGTATCGTTACAACAATTTTTGCAATAATTATATTCAATCAATTAATTCTTCAAATGTATATACGCGACGGCCAACGAAAAATTTGTTAGCGATTGAGGGCGTTTCCCAGGTTGAGCTAAATTTTATAGAGTAGAGCTGACAAGTCATGCATTCCTAAAAGTATAATGATCTGATCAAGTCACTACCGGGTTCAAGCAGTTTAGTAATGCTGACCTTAGCGATTGTGACTGAACCATCTCTTCCTGGATTCAAAGTATTAAAATTTCAAAGTCTCTATATAATAATGATACATAGGTAAATCTAACATGCATTACATCCCTCCGTCTTTAAGAATAGTTTTGGGGTGTGAGATGTAAAAAAAATTTGCAGGCCAAATCTTATATAGCGTACATAAAATTCAAACACTAATGCATAATAATAACAGCTTATGGCAAATAATATTTTCATACAAGTTTACAAATCTAAGGACACATAGTAATATAATCAAATGCAAGTCAAATGTGCATAAACAAATATAAACAACCAAAAATATCTTCATTAGTTTTGGAATTTGAGAGAGATAAAATAAAAATGATACATTATACAGTAATACATAAGAGTTCTGCTTTGAAGTCTGCATCATGCGATGTCTTAGCTTCTTCGAGACAAAGTGCTGAGTTGCAGTCTGTGGCTGCACGAAGATGGGTGAGTGAGCGTTATCTTTACGTGTGAAGTGCAGTAGCAGCAATTTCTGTGTAGGTCTGGATAGCTGGTCTGAGTAACAGGAAACTGTCTGGCTGCTTTAGTGGCTGGTCTGCACAGGGTATGATGCAAAAAGAAAACGTTGTTCTTGGTTCTCATTCCTTGGTTCGATGTTCTTGGATGACAGTGCTAATGCGGGGGATGAGGAAGTTCTTGCTATTGGGTTTTGGAATAATACGAAGGATGTAGTGAAATCGGAAATAGAAGAAAAAAACATACGGTTCCTCGGATTAATGTAGCACAAATGGAAGTAGTAATTATTATGAACCAACCAGTGTTTTGCTTGTGGAGCATCGTTGTTCTGTGAACGTGCAGGAGTGAATCAACGTCAAATGTTTGCTGAACGGTTGTAACCTTGGTATGCACGTCGTTTAGTCTTTGATTATCAGCAGAAGATATGTCTTTCAGCTACTGGATCTCGTCGTTGGTAACAATGGATATGTTATCTGGTAGATAGAATTTTGGTGTGTCAAGTTCAGCTAGCGATGTTCCATGCAAGTCTGAAAATATCGTAATCTCGTCCGAAGTGATGTGGTATTCAGAAGTATTGTGGAGTTTTCCAACTCAGTAAAGTGTTATCGTGCGGTGTATCTGGTCCTTGGTGTCGGGGCATCATAGTGAAATCTGGTGCCGCGTTGGAAAGAGGAAAATTCATATATTTCCGTGGTGTTGAGGAGTGGGTGTGCGGTGCTGAAGAAGCAGATTTCGTCGGCAGACACGGTGAGTAATTGTACTATGGAAGAAAAGGCTAGACATACACATCAATGTCTGTGCACTATAGACTGGTGTGTTAGCTGGGCGTATAGTGATGCTGCCTTTCTTACAATGACGGTAGTCTGTCTCTGTGAGCATTAAGTAGGCAAAATACGAGTAATCAACAATATATTGAGTAAATTTTTCAGAAAATACGAGAGTTGGCAAGTTAATTAGTTTAAATAAAGTAAAGTGATGGTTAGCTGATTTCAAAGATATGTGAAGGAGTAATTTAATACAGTGATTGTTCGATACAATGGATACTGCAGTCAAGTCGTAATACAAATATATGTTTTCAATACTAGTGCCTGCTATTAATTCATAAACTTCTGGCAATCACAAAGTTGTATTTCTGAAAATACTCTGTAAAACTTTCGGTTTCGCAAGCTTTATACACAATCGGCCAAGCATATCGCATTTTAAGTTGTCCAAACATATCATCAATTTGTTGCACTAGCTGAAATAATGTAAACTCCAGTTGCTTAATACCTGTTTGCAATTCGCTTTGTCCAAACAAAGTAATATTTAACCATAGTATACCTCTAGCAACTTGTTGAAATCTTTCATGCGATTAAATCATATTATCCTTGATAATATTAGACAAATTTGCAATAGCTACACAACTGTATTTAATTTCTTCACATAAAAAAATGACTGGCCAAAGAGTGTGAAATGTCTGAATTTTGAAATTGTAACTCATTCAGTACGTCGTGCAGTAAATGAATATCAAAAGTTGTCGCAGTTCCAAAAATTCTTTCAAAGTTTGGCCACCAAAGACTACTAAAGCTGGTCGACGGTCACGTCGGGGTAAAACTTGATGAAAGCCATAAATCTTACTTTCCAAAATGTTCAAATTTGCCTCAATCTGGTTTAGTTCAGAAACCGTAGTGAACTCTTCCTTCTGCTGTTCAACTGAAAATAAGTCTGTTCTAATAGTAGAAATTATTTGGTGGTACGTACTCAAGTCAAAGTACAGTGTTATGCGCCAAATATCACTGGTAAAAAATATTTCTGTCTCTTTCAGAAATACAACCGAATGTTTGAAGGTTTGAACAAATGGTTCAGCTTGTACCACGTTCCGAAGAAATCCTGTAACACACAAAAATTGAAGTAGTTAATAAAACTCACTGTAAACACAAATAAAATATAGTGTAACACTAGTCTCAGTTCACAGAATCGTGTGACATAATTCTTGCACAAGATCGAGTAATAAGAGTCTCAGTACGAGTAGACTGAGACTCTCGCCGTGACTTGTGTGTTTCTGATAGGTGGTAATTAGGATCTTTAAGTTCAGAACAGAATGTGTCTTCATCTGAGTGAGTAGTTTCAGGAGTTTGGAGTGGTGGGTTTTCCCGTTCAAGAGTACCCGGTGAGTCATCTGTCATCACTAACGGTAAAGGATTAAATTTAAAGTCTTCCTCTTCGTCTTGTTTTGCTGGTTTCCTTGACTCTCTTTGCCAAAGTTTCTTTGTCCTTTGTTCAAATTTGGGTTTTCAAACTTCCGAAACATATGGTCATTTCATGCGGTTTACATGAACTAATTGCTGCTTGTTATTCTGGTCTAGAATTTTGTAGTTTAAGTCAGAAATTTTCTTAATTACCTCAAACGTGCCTGTCCATTACTTGTGGAATTTCAGTGTCAATCAGCTTTTTATTTTTTTGGCTGGATTATACAAATGAACCAAATCGCTCTCATTAAAGTCATGAGCTTTGGCTCTGGGGTCATAGAGTCTTTTGTTGCTTTGATGCGACTTTCGGTTCGCTTTAGCTGCTAGCTTATAGGCTAAATTTAAGCTAGACTTCAGGTTTTCTAAGCTGCGTTTTTGACTCGGGTTTTCGCTAGAAATTCGAGCTTTCAAGTTATCGTTGTTGGGATCTCCATTTCTCTCCTGTGTAATAGGAAGAAGGGGCTTTGTTCTGAAACAATAATTGGTTTAGACCGATAAGCCTTAAGATAAAACGGTACCAGTGTGTCCCAATTATTATTTGCTGAGTTAATGTAGTGAGACAGCCTGGTATGTAACGAACGACGCCACCTTTCAATAGAGCCATTTGATTGGGATGGTAACTGGTGGTGCGCGTAGTTCCTATCCCCAGTATCTTACATGCCTCTTAAAAAAAAGGATGAAATGAAGGATCGACCCTGGTCAGTAATAATGTGTGAACCGGTGAAATGTCGTGTCACTATTTGGGTCGCATAGATCCTGGCGCAAATTTCGGCCGTTTGATCTGGTATGGGAAATGCCTCCACTTAATTTGTAAAATGATTAATAAACGTTACAAAGTATTTATTTCCTCTGGGTGTCGTCACGTAAGGTCTGTTATGTCTAGGGACGTCACTTGAAAAAGGGCCGTTGGCTCCCCCCACTTCACCAAGCGGGAAATTCTCGATTTCCTTTTCGCCGCTGGCACAGGTCACAGCTCTTGACAAAGTCTTCTATAGATTTCCTCATTCCTGGCCACCAATAATGCAGCGCAAACAGAGGATAAGTTCTTTTTTGCCCGGGTGACCTACGTACAATGGGCAATGATTTAGTCTCATGACGTCATGCATTAGGTTTTGTGGAACTAACAGCTGATGTTTGCCAATCGACGTACTCTTGTATAAGATGCCGTCGGCGTCTAGAAAGAACTCACGCTTCTATTGTAAGTTCCCGGAGTCTGCTTCATACAGCAAGCGTTTTTCTTCTGTTCACGTAAAACAATTTCTTTGCTCTAGGGAGCTTCGTGTTTGATGGCGACTGAGCGCGTCTACATGGCCTATCTTAGACCCTGACCTATGTTAAACTACAAAGTCTAGTTCGGATAGTTTGATGCTCCAGTTTAACAAACGGCTGTTCTGGTCTGCAAAATTTTGCAAGTAGTTAAGCGCGGAATGATCTGTCCTGACTAGTAATTTATTTCCGTACAAATAGCAAAGGAAATGCTTGATTGCCCAAACCAAGGCTAGCATCTCAGCTTCAGATGCTGCGTATATTTGTTCCGCGGTATTCATCTGCCTGCTTGCATATGCGATAGGCTGTTCCACCCATCTTGCACCTGAGACAAGATGGCAGCAACAGCTATTTTGGAAGTATCTGTTGTTAGTATGAAAGTCAACTTAAAATTTGCATAAGCCAGCACGGGGGCTTTACAAAGCTTCTCTTTCATACTATCGAAAGCCTGTTGTTGCAATGGACCCCATGAAAATTTTTGGTCCTTGCCCGTTAGCATAGTTAGAGGTTGTGCTAATTCAGCAAACTTTGGTACTAACCTCCAGTAGAATGATGCTAGCCCCAGGTACGCTTTAACATTCTAAACGCATTTGGGTGTTGGTTATTGCTTGACGGCCTTCAGCTTTTGGAGTGAAACCGTAAACCCTTCCTCAGATAGGACGAACCCCATGTATTGTACCTGTGGTTGAATAAACACAAATTTTTCCGGGTGCAACTGCAGATTGGCTTCGTCAAATCTGCGTAACACATATTCCAATCTCGCAGTGTGTTCTTCAGCGGATTTGGAGTACACAATGATATCATCGATGGAAACCCTGCATTCGTTTCCCACCAAATCTTCGAGAACTGCATTCATCAGTCGTTGAAATTTTGCTGGTATGTTCGATAGGACAAATGGCTATCTATTGAATTCATAATGTCCAGACGGGACGCTAAAACCAGTTCTACCGTTGTGTTCTTCGTTAATACACACCTGCCAGAAACCGCTACATCAATCCAAGACCGTGAAGTAGTTGGAACAATAAAGTGTGGAAGTAGTCTTCTCAAACACTGGCAAGGAGTAAAGTTCGAATTGAGTGACCGAATTTAAAGCCCTAAAATCGACACCAAATCTAAACTTTTGTTTGTTGTGTTGGCTTTTCTTCGGAACGAGGATGGCAGGGGCGGACCATGGGGAGGTACTGGGCATTATTATCCCCTTATTAAGCATGTATTGTACTTGCGTTTGCATCTCATCCTTCAACGCATAAGGTGTTCTGTAAGGGGGTCGCCAAATCGGTTTCGCGTCGCCCACGAGTATCTGATGTTCAATAGCCCTAGTTTCTTTAAAATCTTTAGATTCTTCAACACTAAAAACATGATCGTACTTCCGTAGTATATGCTGAATGTGCTGCCTAACTTCTCGAGGCAAATAATCTAATTTCCCATTAAAAAATTTGTCATATATGTTTTTAATTTTCTTCTTTCTTGGCGGTTTGGTCGGTGTGTTCACACTGGACTTGGCATTTGCACTTATTCTATCTATCGTTGATTCTGACGCGTCTTCCGCTACACCAAGAATTGTAGCCTTTGGAATTGTCAGTGACCCCTTACTAAAATTTGCTAACAACACACGCGCTGTTAGCTGATCTGAAAACTTCGCGATCCTGCTGTGGCATCAGTTCAAGGGACTGGCCTGCGTTCTGCCCAAACCATGAGAGAGCACGGGCGGGGAATATTCCTTCCATAGGAATTTGAAATGCCTCTATGCAAACTAGAGGAAGGAGCTTCTGCTCCTTTTCTGATTCCAGTCAAGCCGTTACAACCTGACAGTAACGAGGTGCTAAAATAATAACCTGTCTAGGCCTAACAAGCCACGTTTTATTTTGAGAGGCCCTAGTTTCACGCTTGGAGCTGGATGAGAGCTGCGCGTCTACTTGCCACGCCTCCTTTGATTGGGTTGAGGGCTGTGTCTCTCTTTATCCTGCGTGAAGACAGTGGGTGCTGTGGCCCAAAAGGAGATCCACTATACGCTCGTGTCACTAAGCCGATGCCGGTAAGAGACAATTTACCACATTCAAAGTCTATGGCAGCGCCTGTTTCTTGCAAAAAATCTGTAGATAACAGAACTGCCGCATCCGTAGGGAGCTCACGTACGAAAAACTTGTGCCTAAATTGGCGCCCGTATAATTCAAAGGAGACCGAATGTCGTCCCTTAATATCGAGGGCCTCTCCGGTTACTCCGTACGTTATCAAACTTGTGACGCTCACGTCACATCTCGATACGCCGGGTTGCACTATCGAGATGTTTGAACCCATATCCAATATTAATCTTTTAATTTTTCCTTGTTATTCACCAATAAAGAGGGAGTACCGCATTCAAACAATGCAGAAATCGTGGGTGTCTTGACAGCATTGCCGGGAGAGCGGAGGTGGAAAGAAATGTCGTCTTTCACACCTTTTGCCAGTTTCCCGAACTCTGAGCTAGCTAGATAGATAGATAGACAGACAAACAGACAGACAGACAAAAATATAGACAGACAGACAGATAGATTGATAGATAGATAGATGGACAGATAGATAGATAGATCGTCGTAATGTGACGTTGTTTCCATTTTTAAGTTATAATTTTTTATTTTTTGGACGGAAAATATTTAGGTATTTTTGTGATATTTAGTTACAAGGGAAAGATTCATCTTAAGATTGCAGGAAATAGGTGTTTTAAAATAAATATTTTTTCTTCTAAGTTACAAATATTCCTACACCTTGGCATTTTTAGACCTTATACGTCTGGAACCTAATATCAATGAAATATATTGGACACAAGTGAGCTATTCCGGTTAGGTTTGGCTCAAGGCCGTCTGCAGGCGGAAGCCAGTTCTCTAGAAATTTCTGTACCCGTCATCCACATCCCAAAGTTACCACCGGCGATTGGCTGCCGTGAGATGATGAAGGGTTTGAGAGGCTTAGGGGGGAGTGACGTGAGTCGTGGCTGAGGTCTGTGTGTGCGCCCAGTGGACTCTCTCGCTTGAACTCCGGCCTGGGTGGAAGCAAGGCGAGTTTACGGACAGCGATCTACCCTTGGTGCGCCATTAGCCAGCGGCGCGACGTGACGTTTTGCCATGGCTACGAGTTAGAAGTTTGGTCCTGGTTGGTACATTTTCTAAATCGGATTTCTGGTCGTTGGGACGTTCATGCCCGACGTCGCGCCGGAGGGCAGGGCGCTGGGTAGAAGTACTGGTATCACGCCATTTGTTTGGTTAATTCATTTGTTAGTTTATGGCTGATCATTTCATGTACTCTGTAACCATGTCCTTAGCACGATGATTTGTGCACTGTGTGTTAAACTGTGTATATATCTATAGGCTAGTCTGGCTGGACAGACTTAGGTCAGTGTGCGGCTGTTTTGTTGCACGGTTACGTAACGTAGAGTTTCCGTGAGCGGACCATTTACCACGGTTACGTAACGTAGTGTTTCCGTGAGCGGACCATTTACCACGGTTACGTAACGTAGTGTTTCCGTGAGCGGAACATTAGCAGTGCGGTTGTATTTGTGTGTTATGAGTATATCTTTGTGTGTTGTTCTTTCCATGTCCAAGAATTGTTTATTCTTTGTCTTTCCCAAACTGTAAGCCTAGTGCTGTTGGGGTGCTGATATTTCTGTTCTTGATTATTTCA
>Ga0131853_10012621_pt1 | contig 15487 bp, 6 predicted proteins | sample TergutLab28metaG_FD_92764 | JGI IMG/M metagenome (GOLD analysis project Ga0131853, IMG submission 92764) | Labiotermes labralis P1 segment gut microbial communities from Petit-Saut dam, French Guiana - Lab288 P1 (version 2) (version 2) | ecosystem: Host-associated > Arthropoda: Insects >...
TGGGCACTGCACACATACTTCGGAAAGTATTAATGTAAAAGTACAATAGATTCAACACTGAAACTAACGATATAAGCACCATGAATAGTAACAACAGAATAGCTGCAACACTGTATTACCTAGGGACATAGTCTGTCTCAGGAATATAAGTATAAATACCCTACATAAAGGAGATAATGATGATGACGATAATAATAATAATAACAAAAGTCATAATGACGGTCATAATAATTTGTAATTCTCATCAAATATTAGGGTGTTCAAATCAAGCAGAATGAGATGGGCGAGGACTGTGATACGTACTGGTATGGGGGAGAAAAAGGACAACTTCGAAAATCTAGGGGCAGATGGAAGGGTATGGACTGGATTAATCCGGCTGAGGACAAGGACAGACGGCGGACTCATAAGAATACGGTAATGAATATTCGATCTCCATAATTTGCGGGGAATTCATTACCTGAAGTACCATTAGGTTCTCACGGACTCTTCTCGATAGAGTTGTAAGAATACTGTAATTGTCACTTATTAACACGTTAGCTGAACAGCACAATGGTCAATTATATAACTAGCACAAAATAAGTACAAAGAAATTACGTAAGTAAACACACACAAACAACACAATCAACAAAAAAGTTAGATTTATAGCTGATTCAGGACCTCAATCAAATGTTTAAACAGTAAATAACTTAATTACGAGTTGCGTAACTAAATTAAAAGCATAACTCACATGAAACATCCGTGTATAGGCTATGATAGATCACGATTTTGATTACTTCTCTCATGATCTTTTTTGGTTACGTCATTTCTTCAATACAGAACAGTATATTCGATTTGCAACATCACAGTGCTATACATGTGTGTGTGTGTGTGTGCGCGCGCGCGTTAACCATAATAATTCCAGAGAAATATCTGCTGTACTTCTCAATCGTCAGACTCCGACAGGGTCAGGAGACTTTTCTCCGAAACGTGCAGACTGGATCTGGGGCTCAGCAGCCTCATATTCAATGGGCTCCGGGTTTTTTTTTCCGGTTTTAAAGCGACCGGGGCTTAATGTTTATCACTCTCAATCACGTAGTGCTGAGGTTAAGAACGACTGGACCCACCTTGTCTATTCCAACCCTCCTTACGCCTTTGTGGCCTCGACTGAGAATAATTCACCGTGCAAAGTGGAGGAAATAGGCTAAAGTTTCCATAACGGAAATCGTTAACACAAATATTGTTTCGAATCTTATGGACTAGTTGAAACTAATACGTTTCTCTTTAACATTACAACTATACACACGCTAAAAGTAAAGTACAACAATTTTAGTGCAAAATTCTTCCATCTCAACAGATTTATTGTTGCTATTGTATAGTAACAACCTGTCACTTGCTCCTAGCTTTCACCTACCATTTGTCTGCGCGGAACTTCAGTCTTGATATTCTGTTTAGCTGTGACCTGAAGCACGTCGCGTATCCGTGAGCACGTAGACGCATAACTGCTGTACACGCAAGACGAATTATAATTGAACCGCTTGTGAAACGATGGTACAGTCCCTGGAATAGTAATGCTCATTATAAAATACGCATATCAGGAAGTAAGTACCGTGCATTGAAACGCAATACAATACGTGACGCAGTCGCGGGTCACTTGCAGCCCAAGCTGTATTGCTGTACTACTAAATAATGCGAGGGTTCGACTCGCGATGGCGTTATTGGGATTCTTCCGTGACAACACTTTCGGCGGTACTACGTCCCTGGGGTCGACTCAGCTTCTAACAGAAATGAGTAGCAGGGGTATTTACCGGGGGGGGGGGGTCAGGGCAGCCAATGCTTACGGTTGACAACCTGGAAGCCTCAACTCCTGGAAACCTCAGGGCGTTTCCAGGCCTGTACACGGATTACTTTACTTTCTGCTAAGAACTAACGCCATGTCACATAATGCAAGCGATGTTTTCATACCTCATTCCAGTCTAGTTATAGACGCATGAGGCTAGATAAGACAAAACCACAAGCATGTATTTCCTTTAAAAAATATTGGCTAGAATACTGGGGTAAATTTGACAAGGAATTACGGGAGATTTGTTTGTTCACACGGTGGTAATCGAGGGTTACCGTTTTATGGGGTGTGCCGCTGAGTAGTGTGGCAGAAATCTACCGATTTATGGTAGAGCGTAGTAGGTAAAATAGTCCTCACACACACACACACACACACACACACACACACACAAAGAATTTGTAGTTGCACTCATTCCGAACCCCGGCGCTATATGGAAGTCAGTGGCCAGTTTTACGCCCCGGCCGCTTTATGCGGTCGGAGAAGCCCCAAGTACCCTCTGAATATGGGGCTGTGTAGGCCTCAGTGCCGGTCTGGAAGTTTTGGAGAAGAATGAACATTTCTTGCCTCCGCCGGAACCCGGATCTTACTGACTCTATTCTCAGAACCGCCAAGACGCAGGCAGTGGGTTGCTCTGTAAGGTCGATAACCATGTACCAGAATGTACGGTGTAACATTACAGAAGAATGCAGTGTTAATACATGGTAATTACAAATTAAGTATCCCTTTCACATATTTATACTGAAGTAACTAGAGAGACTGCTTTAGGTTCCTGTGACCGTGCATCGTGAACAAAGTTTGAAGAGAGAGAAAACCAACAAGATGCAACAATCAGATGCTTATTATCAACTTCTGTCTCAACATGTTTCGGGCTTCATTATGCCCATCTTCAGGAGAACAAAGACAGTATCTTACTGCATATGGATGCTCGCATCCTACAACGCAGCGCCCCACAACCGCTACCAACCACATCCAGCAGAACCAGCGCAGTACACCATATGCAGTAACACACGGCCTTTGTTCTCCTGAAGATGGGCATAATGAAGCCCGAAAATGTTGAGACAGAAGTTGATAATAAACATCTGATTGTTGCATCTTGTTGGTTTTCTATCTCTTCACACTACAGAGCCTGCATTTACCACCGTGAAAATTTCTGGACATTTTCTATCGTGGTCTGCATATTTCTAAGGCATTTGCGCTGCACGAAGTATAGCAATATGCATCCTCACTCCATCCGCTTCTAGACAACGATAGCACATTCGGTAAAGCGACTCGCTACTGGCTGGAAGGTTCGGCGTTTCAACTCCTGTGGGAGCAAAACGTCTCTATAACACAGCCTGAACAGGCTCTAGGGCCCACCTATCTTGTGCAAAGAGTGCCTGGGGTAAGGGGGCCAGAGCGTGGTGCTGACCACCCACACCCATCTAGGGCTGAGGTTAAGAATGTGTAGAGCTATACATCTACCCTTCCGCCCCCCCCCCCACCCAGTCTCTGTCATTATGGCAGGTTACGTGGAGGCTTTCACTCCACTTGCCACAGACCTGGAGACAGAGGAAACATGATCCTTTCATAGAAACTACAAGACATCACGGTGTTCCATAAGACCGGAGTTTGAACACTCACTGCCATACGAACTTTATCTTATGGTCTCTTTCCTGCAGCTCGTTGAAGTATGCGTCACTTTCCATGGAAAACTTCTTAAGTACTTAGCCGACGTCAGCCGACCACATACTGTGCCGTGTTGCTGCAGGGCCTCCGTGTACCACTACGAGTTGTTTCCCCAAGCGATGCCCACAGATATGCATCTTTCAGCAAATAATTTCAAACACAGTTCGATCAGACATGACGTAACACAACTTCGCTGCACCTTCTGCAGGAAGTGACTCTCCCTATTTGTTCCTTAGGACAGGATGTAGGAGTGTCTGTGCGCACGTGAAAACATACAGACAGCATTAGGGCGGCGGCTGGAGAGTAGGTAATTGGAAAATTGTCTATGAACGCAAGAGGACGTGAACCTTACCGCTACTGACACAAGACGTCCGGCAGAGCAGTGCCGACTATAAGGTGCTACACTGAGGCCGAAGAAAGAAGTATCAAGGATGGCGACGATGATGATGTTTGAGGTTTCCCAAATAGAATATATATATATATATATATATATATACACACGAGTATATATAATTGTACAGTCTAACACAGCTCTTTATTGAGTGATTACAATTAAAAGTTAATTAAATTACTTTTAACAGCAACATGTTTCAGCTCCTCTTATAGAGCCATCTTCAGACTGAGCCCTAAATGTGTTATATACAATTAGCAATGTTTTATACAGTACGATATCTCGTGTTACATATTATTAATACACATAATGAATTAAAATAAATGTAATTTCAAATGTAAATTAAGTAATAAGGTTAAAATTTATAAGTACTAAGGTGTTAAATGTAGGGAGATTAACAGAGTAGTGTTTAGGTTTCCCCATTTCTGCACGCTGTTTTATTTCCTTCCAGGCATCTGTCGCTTAAATAAACTAGCCCAAAACGCCTGTAACTATCGCAGATTATCGAATGGTTGTCACTATGAATTCGCTTAAAGAGGAGAGAAAAGTTGGGAGAATAGGTCTTTGTAAAAGTACGCTGGTTGGGAAAGATGCACCAAACTTCACGGAGGTGTGAGATTTCTTTAGTGCACTCATCATAATGAGTGTAAAGTCACTACGCAGGCTCCAGGTGTGTCTCTTCTGTAGTATCAATTTATGTCACCGATCATCATCATCTTATATCTTTCATGGACTTGGGCCACTTGTTGACACGTTCCGGTCTCACGTATCCAGAAATCTCTTCAAAGGTCTACCATGATTCCTTCTGCCAGTTGGGGAGTAGTACTTCATTAACCTGGGTAATCTATTTCGAGGCATTCTATTTACATGTTGTATCCAGCTTCTCTTGTATTCCAGTAATTTGTCCAAAATTTGTGTTTTTTTAACTCCTTTGCAATTTGTGCATTTGTTTTGTAATCTGTCCCAGTGTATCCTGCTGTTCTCCTCATGTATTTCATCTCTGCTGCCGGTCCAGAGGCTAAAGGTAGCAATCCTACCACTGGACTTACCCTGCTCTGGGCCCGTAACCCGTTCAGGGGAAGTTTTAACCACTGGCAAGTCTCACGGAAAGAACCCGGACAAATTTTCTTTAAAAGACAACATGGATGTGGAAAAGGTATCACGAGATGAATATGCAACCTGGAATATTAGAGGGCTAGGGGAGGAAGAAGAAGAATTAGGCAAAATTTTAAACGAAAATAATTTTAAAGTATCAGTAATTACAGAAAGTAAAAAGAAATTGCAAGGAACTGTCACCGATTAATAAGCAAACATTTCGTAGGTTTCAGTAATTTGTCTTTATTTGAACGCGCTATACAGCGCGAATTCTAGTAATTCACCTTTAAGCTTCATACAGACCTCAACTGAATTCGTTAAACGTTTTGTGTTCTGTCAGAGCACACAGTAAGTTCAAAATATAAAGAACCGCGAGTTGGAGAAGCCGGGATAGCGCAGTCGGTAAAGTGATCAGAAGGCTACAGACACACACCCCGAATATGTAATAGTTATTACTTTTCCCCTACAACAATGGTTACACAAACGCGCCTCAATGTTACGTTATACGTACATTACATGTTTGTTTAACTTTTACTTTTGTGGTGGGAAGGAATATATCAGTTTACGGCACTAATATCTTTGATTGGTCCGTTACTCATCCTCCCCCCCCCCACCCTCCGTCACAGTAACTGTGGAAATATAACGGACAGGAGACACCCTAATTTTGCACCCACTTGCGTTGCAAGAGTTTTCGTCCATTTTATTCAATATCATTACATTAATATATTATGATACTTGCAATTTCACACTTTACACAACGGGCCTGACCACATGCGCGATTGGGTGTTTTGCAATATTTAAAAAACTCACCGTTTTTTTAAAATTCCCCATCCGTTTTCCTGCTAACAATTTACCCATTCCTTAAACTTAACATTTCCTGCTGATAAACTTGCATATGCGGCGAATAAAATTTGTAATCCTTTTTACATTTTTTATCATACGTATTGCTTTAATTTAATTACACTCCTTGGGTCGGCAGTTGTTCTGTTTGTTAACTGTTTGTTTGACCATTGTTTCTCTCTGATGCTCTAACTCTAATTGGGTTCACGCTTCTTGATTCAACATATTAATAAAAAATAACAGAAATATTATTATTCTTGTTGATAGTTTGTTGTTGTTGTTGTTGTTGTTGTTATTACAATTAAAGAATAGCTGGCAAAATTTAGTTTGCAGAAAAATTAGGACGCATTTGTTAAATGTAAAGTAATATTCAAAGAGAAGTTTTTGTTAAGATCTCAGATTTCACTCGCATGCAAATTTGTACGGAACCAATTCATTTATTACTACGCTTAAAGCTGTAGTTAATACATTTCATCATAATACTACAGTCATGCAATGACTACTTTCCATGCAGCATTTAATAGACGAATGTAGGCCGGGTCTTTGCCCAGGGGTCAGTCTACTCATGTCTACTCATGTCTCTCACTTATTCAAAACTTCTTTGCAGGAATTTTTAAACTCCTATTAATTTCGGAACATCCCTTCGCAAATGCCAATCTGTTTTCTTGTGAAGCACAATCATTGGTTAAAGATTTATATACAGCGCATTTAGTCACTGCAAGTAATAGGATGATACTAAAATGGATATTACACGCGTAGAAACCAATAACTTTTAATTTAATTGCAACAATGTTTTACACATTTAACTTAAACGTTACGTCTATCGAATTATTTACGTAAGAACCTGTTGAGCTCATCTAAATAAATTTTTAAAAAAGCAAGTAACAACATGTTTTACACATTTCAATGATACGTGGATATTATTAAGTAATTTTAAACAACCTTCTTTTCAACACAACACGTACCAATTGTATGTATATAGTATATCTCCTGATGATGGGCTACAAATATGCCCGAAACATTTAGAGGTTGATTGACGAAGTAAACTGAGGATAAACAGTGCGTCAAGTTGGTTTTCATTACACGGATTTGTAAGGGTTGGACGGGATACAAATGGCTGAAAGTATTATCATATGGCTGGCTTTTGTGAATTCGGTAATGAAATTTCGGGTTCTGTAACTTTACAAAGAAATGAGGGTGTCTAATTTTCTAAAACGATCCAGGATCAAGAATATAGGATATGCATAAAACTGCTAAATTACTTACTTCAGAGCACTGTTGCAATTCGTAACCGGAAACACGTCATAATGTCCCTATTATCTGACCCTGATGTGTACAACTCTATACAATAACAGAGGAAGCCATACCGGAGACCGTCCTGCCCCCTGTGTGAGGTTTTCACTGGATTAGAAAACAGGGCCAAGGAGATTTTAGCTGGTCGGTTTGTAGTAGTTGTTTCTGCAACAATGTGAAAGCTCTCTTGGTGCAGATTAGCTTACAGTCTGTTATTTTAACTTCCCTTCCAGTATCAGGCAACATAACAATGTTTATATCAACCAATACCGCTAAACTGTGAAGTTTCTTATTTCACAGGATATCCGCATATTACGCACATCAGCTAAACTTCAGTTAAAAGTACTTAATAAAATATCTTTAAAGGTCGTAGCAGTGACGTAGTTAGGTTTTATGGCGCCCGGGGCCAGCAATCGCGATTGCAATTACTCTCTTAACCGAAATTTTGAATTTTAAAAGAAATTTAAATTACATATTGAATTACATATTGAATTTAATTTTATCTTGCTCGTTAATTTTGAATTTTAAAAGACATTTCAATTTTATATTGAATTTCCTTGATCCTGGCACAGTAACTTAAAATTTGTTGGTGCAGGAAATCAAAGTCTTTAACTTGTAGTATACATTTCCCCCACCCATTCTGCGGCTCCTTTCAACTCTGCCGCCCGGGGCTGAGTCGTCACTCACCCTCTTCTAACTACATAGCTGCGTCGTCGACTTTAACTTCGTAATCCGTAGAGTAACGAACGGAGAGTTGTAATTTGCAAGAAGCCATCCCGTTGTGTACGTATAACTATTTACTATATTGTGACGTCGTTACACAACATATAAAAAGTTGTATTTTTACAACTGGTCACATTCGGCTACATGTTTCGGCCGTTACTCGGCCATCATCAGGCCAAAAAGAATAGTGTTAATGTGTCTTAATTAACACTGTTCCTTGTTGGACTGTTGATGGCCGGGTAACGGCCGAAACATGTAGCCGAATGTGACCAGTTGTAAAAATACAACTTTTATATGTTGTGTAACGACGGCATAATATAATAGATATTTAACGGAGAGTTGGTTTAAAATATGACAAATTTGTGCAAGGAATAAATTGTCCTTCATCTGGATCTGTAAAAGTAACTTACTACATTGTACCAAGATCTCAATAATTTTAAACAAGTTTAACCCTTATCCTGCTAATGTGGAGAATAAGGTGAGCACCTAATAATGCTAGCAATTGACAGATGGGATTTAACCTGGCGTTTAAAGGGTTAAACAAAATTACCAACATCCTGGAAATAAGTAAGATAACAAAAACATTACAAAACAAGATTACAGAACAGAAGCTACTTTTTAGGCATCTGAAAGTGGCAGGATGTGACGGTGTGGATCAGATTAAAATGGCTCTGCTTATGATCCACTGACAGTCTTTTATCTACCCTTTAAGGAATTACGTGATTGCACATAAATCCGGAAATTTCTGTGCTAGCTGAGCTATGATCACGTTCTAACAAACAGTTCGGTTCTGTGTACACATTTGTACAAACACTGCCCTACGCGTGAAATCGTTCTATCTCTGTTTATTACGTTTGAAAAATCTTCAGAGACGGGGCTCTTTGATCCATTTTAGTACTAATTTCCAAAAACTCTCCAAGTAACGCTGCGTTCGTCTTACTGCAATACAGGCACTAATGTCGTACGTGCGGAAATGTGGTTAGATGTGTAAATACTGAGTCACATATGACGGTCACAAATAAGCAGTGGCGTACCGAGAGGGGGATTTGGGGGGGTTCAAATCCCTCCCCCGAAATTCCGAAGGCCCTCCAAAATCGTGTCAAACTCAACCCGATTGTGAAAAGTATTAAAATTTTGGAATTTAGGAAGTCAACACCCCAAGATGTTTAGAAAAAAGGCAGTGAAATTCTAAAACCACCTAGGTTCTCAATTATTTTACATTAGCAATGAAAAATAAATTGGTTGTCATCATAAGTAGTCTTAAAGTACAAAAAATTAAGAAGTTTTTACTATATGAAATGAAATTCTTTGTACGAAATTACAGCTACCTCCAGGACCCCTGACTAGGGGGCTACCACCCCCAGATCCCTGTCCTCTGTCCTCAACTGCATTTGTTGAACCCCCCCGAACAAAATTCCTGGGTACGCCACTGCAAATAAGTAACTGGTTTTGAACAATGAGTTTCATGCAAAGTAAAAATACATTAGCATGAAAACAAAGCTTTGATTCCCGATATGAAAAAGCAAATTGCGAGCACAGAGTTACAAAATAACACTAGTTGAACATATCCAAAACCTCGGCGCTATATGAATGTGAGTGGTTAGCTAGGCCTACACTTCCCGGAAGCTTTACCCCTGGGCAGAACGACCCCAATACCCACTGAATAGGACGCTAGGTGGGACCTATGCCCGGTCGGATTCTGAGGGAGAAGAAAGATATCTCTTTCAATTCCTCGTGGCCTATTCACTACACTGACTGAGCTACCCAGCCACTGTAATGTGATCTATGTTTTGCGATGTCACGTAGATAAGTTTCCAGTTTCAAATTGCCAATGCCCTTAATAATACTAAGTGAAGAATGTAACCACAGCTATTCTCACTAATGGAATGGTACAGTTGAGTCATCTGAGATCAGTAAGGCTCATAACCATGGACAGAAACAGGGAAGGTGGGGCGGGGGAGCAGTAAGCCTTTAACATTCCCAACCCTCCATGTCTACACCCTTGAAATAAATCAAAATTGGAAGAGAATAAGAAAGTACACAAGTATTAGTAAAAAAATTAAAATTATTTTAAAAACCTTCACCTAGACATAATAATAATAATAATAATAATCGCTCACGAATGAGGTCTTAATAGACCTGTTTCGGGATCGTGTAATAGTCTCTTCAAATCTCTTCCAAATCGTCTTTGACAATTTGATCTATATTTTAGCATTAGTTTTGGCATCCTGATGTTCTTCACTCTTGTTACATGATGTAGCCAATTTGATTTGTATCTTTTTAGTTACTCATCAGCTGGTTTTACTTTCACTCTTCCGAAATTTCTTCATTCCTTTTTTAGTAAGAAATGTGTGTGTGTATCACGTTGTTGTTCTGATAAATTTAATCTCAATTTATGTAAATCGCTTTTTGTCCTTTAGAAGAAAGGCGACAACCAGTGTATAATATAATTTATTCTTCACGACTTCTGAATCAAATTTGGTTAAAAAGTATTGTTTTAAATTCCCAGTAACTGAGCACACTCGGCTAGTTTTTGTAGGCTAGTAACCCGCCACAGGGATTGAAACATTATTACAAAGCCTCAACAAAAAACAAATATGGTAATACATGCACTTAAATGGCTTAAAATTAAGTTTTGAACAAATTTCGTGTTAGTCGCTCACCCCCCCCCCAAAAAAAAAACTCCACCTGAAAAAATCACGCGGCCCTCATTCTTATTGCCTTCTTATATCGTGACCATTTCTGCAGTGTTGGCAACGCTGAAGACGGAATCCATTACAGCATTTGATGAGCGGTCAGAACCCAAACAGACACTCCTACTGCCATTACACGAGACACCCACAACAGCACGCGAGCCAAAAACGTCTCGTAACATTTCACGATCAGCGTCTCTGTAGCTTCTAGGTATCTTGGCTTAAGACACTCAAGTATAAACGTCAGGGCGTGTCATTATTAAATACACCTCACTTTTTTAATATTGGCGATATATAAAACACGATTTATTTAAAAAAATGTATCCAAAAGTTATGGTTGGAAGACAACCTGACTCTGCTTCCTTCACCAGCTATACGTATGAAACATAAACTGTAACCAACACGACGCGATAAGAAATATGCAATATACTTATTAAATACCTGAGACTTAGTTCCTATAAATGAAATAAAGTGACATGCCAACTTGATGCAACAAGGTAATTTTATTGATATATTCTTAGATCGACATATTTTGGGTACATACGCCCATCAGGCGCAATATCTAATGTTCCTAATGATGGGCGTATGTACTCGAAACATGTCGAGCTAAGAATATATAAAAAAAATAAACTTGTTACATCAAGTTGGCATTCCAAATTATTTAATGAGGTAGATGCACGGTCAAACAACCCTCAAGTTAGCTCCTGTAGTTAATGATTTAATTCATCCGCACCAATTGAAATTTCGTGAGGTTTAAATTCTGCTGTATAATTCGGAGTGAACAAGTTGGCCTTGAACAGCCACAGATGGTGCTGAATCTTTCTTGTCGTGATTACTTACTGAAATGACACATACTTCTTCGCACAAAGAATCAAGTGTCATCAATAACACGTACAAACCTTACCTCATCAACAGGACGACATCGAAAGAAAAGGCCTTGAAATACGACAGCAAAGCAAATGGCCTCTCCGCAGGCACATCACTCCATTACAAATTTAGCATCTCCAAAAATGGCATAACGTCCCTATTGTAACTGCAGCTGCAACAAGTTTTGAAATTCAATTAAGTGCGCGCTGCATTATGGTCAGATATACGTTTCTATAGTCAAAAAGATGCCGAAAATACCATATATATGTTTCTTGACTTTACCTGACGACACTGTCCTTGCGGCTGTTAATGGAACTCCTGCAATCACTTGAATGCACTGTCCTCATATCTGTTATAGTAGCTCATACAGTCACATGAAGACATTGTCCTCACACCTGTTACAGTAGCTCCTGCAATCACGTGAAGACACTGTCTTCATATCTGTTATAGTGGCTCATACAGTAACGTGAAGGCATTGTCCTCACACCTGTTAGAGTAACTTCTGCAATCACATGAAGACACTGTCCTCACATCTGTTATAGTAGCTCATGCAGTCACTTGAAGGCATTGTCCTCACACCTGTTGCAGTAACTCCTGCAATCACGTGAAGACACTGTCCTCACATCTGTTATAGTAAGCTCATGTAGTCACGTGAAGACATTGTCCCCACACCTGTTACAGTAACTCCTGCAATCACGTGAAGACACTGTCCTCACATCTGTTATAGCAGCTCATACAGTAACGTGAAGACACTATCCTCACACCTGTTACAGTAACTCCTGCAATCACGTGAAGGCACTGTCCTCACATCTGTTATAGTAGCTCATGTAGTCACGTGAAGACATTGTCCTCACACCTGTTACAGTAGCTCCTGCAATCACGTGAAGACACTGTCCTCATATCTGTTATAGTAGCTCATGAAGTCACGTGAAGACATTGTCCTCACGCCTGTTACAGTAACTCCTGCAATCACGTGAAGACACTGTCCTCACTTCTGTTATAGTAGCTCATGCAGTCACGTGAAGACACTATCCTCACACCTGTTACAGTAACTCCTGCAATCACGTGAATGCACTGTCCTCACGTTTGTTAATGTAACATCCTCAGAAATTTCAAAAAATATAGAAACTACGTAGATTTAGCGAAGTACATCTTTGGAACCCTCTGAGGATGATACAAATGTCTCGAAACATATATGAGTGGTAATATAAATATTGTTAAAAAATATATAGTGCATTGTTGGTTGAAATAAAAACTAAAAATAACATTTTCCAAAACGTAGCATTGAAATTATTTATTTAATTTTTTTTTTGCAAATTTACGACTCCTGTACCATAGTTTATCTCGTAAGTTCCATTCAGATATATTTAACTAGTATAAATAAAATGAAGGTACGTTATGTTTTTACTTTAGCGTTTTTGGAATTTAGGTATTACACTTTACATAATAATTCATTTACTCCCAAAGTGGGGGAACCGGTTCCCTTGAAACACCAGTATCAGGTGCCTGAAAAGAACAATGTTAATGGTCACCTATATAAAAAATTTAAATCTCGAAAATTTAAAAGCAAAGACTCTTGTATCATTTTTAATAGTTTTATACAATTTTGTCTCTTATAATTAGCTAAATGTATTACTTTAAGCAAAGTAAATGCATTGGATGTTATTTCGGCCAAGACAAATGTTTTGCGGCCCTGCTTTCCGGATTTGTGTGGACGGAATCATCCTATCAGATTAGACCTCTGATAGTTGGTTTTGTAATGGCCACTTCATTTCTTTCCCATCACCGACAATAAGAAATTACGGCCTCGTCCTTTTACTAAACAAAAACTAACTAAAAAAATCACTATGTCGTGTTGCAGCATCAAGTGTGCAATACAAATTAGTGAAAGGCGTTGCAAACACGTAGAAAAGCGAAGAGGATGTGACGGTTGCTGTATGGAGGGCGGCCACAGAAATAAGCAAAGAATTGTATGGAATGAGGGCATGTAGAGGTCACTAATAACAAAGAAGTCTGCATATTGCCTCGCAGGGCTGAACAGGTCTCCTACCACGTTCTGCTGCCTAATGGCGTAGAACGAAATGCTAGAACCCTAGCTGCTTTTCCATTGAGCCTCAGCTCGTGTATGTCTCACTGACCACAAGGTGAGAGGCAAACAATCTATAAATAAACACTATACAAAGGGCCTCTCTCAAAAGTGACTAATTTTACGAAGTAAACATATCATCATTACCACTTTAAAGACTGGTAATACTCTGAATTATATTGGAAGATTCAGCTCGTACCGCACAGTAAATACATTCTGTTTGGGTTACGAAAACCAACCAGTTAATGCTGAATGGGGACATGATCGTTGTTTGTCCTGAGATCCATATAAAACCCATAAACGATTTATGTAGCAGAACGTAGAATTGTTGAATACAAAATGTGATGGTACGAAAAGTAACCACTGGGTTGTAGATAGTTAAAAACACATGTCACATTTCAGCACATGTAATGATGTGTAATATGTAAGAAGGAAGGTTTAAACAAGGAGTGTTGTGTTTATTTAATGACGTTTGCAATAGCTGAGACAATATAGCGTCGATTGTGGAAGGTTATTAATAAATGACGAAATGGAAAATGTGAGGAATGCATCGTGGCTTATTTAAACTTTTTCTGCGGATGTTATTGAAAGACCGACGATGACGACTTCGAAAAATTCCAGTCGCGGCAGCTAGTATTCGAGGCGGGATGCAAACCAATACCTTCCAGGAATTGAAGTAAATCGTACAAGTATTGTCACCTGACGCTGCCTGCTCTTTGACACAAGTGATGTGTGGTACGTTGGTTTGCAGAGACTCAGTCTGGAACTCAGACGCCAGTTTCCGTTATTTGAAACCAGATATTTGTCGTCCAGTAAACATAAGGAGTGCTAATATAGTACACTTTACGGCTTGGTACTGTGAAAGGTCAGTAGGTGACCTCAACACTTACCAGTCCAATCTCATTTTCCCCTAACACTCCCCAACAGCTGTACCGTTACTAACGTGTCCATATATTGTATGCTGAATATATGTTAATGTGTAGTGAAACTGTAAGAAGGAACTGACAGTTAAGAAATAATTTATAGTATACGAATAGTCACGAACATCTTTACAAAGGACATAAAGAAGAAAGTTGTTTAGATGTATTTCCGACACGTGCAGTGGGCGCCGACAGCTACACCGAAGGTGAATCAAAATGTCATCTCCATTCTTTAGATCAAGACATCAAAATTTAAAAAGACCTTAATTTCAAACTTTCGTTGTGTTCTGAATGCTGTGTGCTTTCTTCTGGGTAATTCCCCAGGGTCTGAATTTTATATGCCGACGTTTCGGAACACTCTGTTCTATATTCATAGGCAGGTAAGTATGAAGAATTCTTCGGCACATAAAATTCAGACGCCGGTGAATTACCCAGAAGAAAGCATACAACATTAAAAAGACCTGCCTTTCTTGTTTCAATACCCTCAGATGTTATGGAGTGCCCGCTTGTTTGTAGCTGGAATATTAAATTTCTAAGAGAAAGTAAATAATTATATTTCCTTCATCATGTAGATTTGTAATACACTTTCTTTCTTGATAAGACGTAGTTAACTCATTGCATTATGTGACCCACTTGTCACGTGACCAACTAAGGTCACTTTCACAACGCCCGGTGTTGCTTGATGCATCCGCGAGCAGGAACAGCGTGGATAATGCAAGGATTTCCCTTCGGAGCCGTTACTGGTTCTCATGGTTAACGCACGATGAACAGCATCCGGTATGTGGCCTATTTGGTGGTGAATATTCATATTGTGTTCTGGGTTATGACACCACATAGTCTGGTTAAATTTGACAATATTTCGAACAAAATTAATGCCTCAGTCTGCAGAGTACAAAAGATGGGGACTGCTTGGTTCTCGGGAAAGTTTGGTAGCCATGTACCAGATTACAAGACGTAATAATCCACAGTATGTTAGGATTTAAAATCACGTCTCGAGTTATTTTGTGTTCCTGACCGGTTGAGATTTGGTCAATATTTACGAAGTTTCGAGGGTTGTATCTGCTTCTTCATTCAAAGGGCTGGTTCTCCTCTTAA
>Ga0131853_10012622_pt1 | contig 15486 bp, 15 predicted proteins | sample TergutLab28metaG_FD_92764 | JGI IMG/M metagenome (GOLD analysis project Ga0131853, IMG submission 92764) | Labiotermes labralis P1 segment gut microbial communities from Petit-Saut dam, French Guiana - Lab288 P1 (version 2) (version 2) | ecosystem: Host-associated > Arthropoda: Insects >...
CAATCTCCCGGGTGGTTATTCGACGATTCTCCCTCACAAGGGAGTTCACTGCAGCAATTGATTCTTGAGTGATGACCATATGTACTTGACCTGATCGTGGCATGTCCGCTGTACTCACACGTCTATGACGAAAATCACTACACCATCGGAAAACTGCAGTACGTGACATACACTCAGTCCCATACACATTCTTCATTCGACTGTAAATGTCGGTTCCACTAACACCTTCTGCCGACAAAAACTGGATTACTACGCGCTGTTTGGAGGAATCCAAGGCACGATCGTTAACTGTTATCTCGCTTCTGTTTCAGTCAACAACACACTGCCGCTATTGAGTGTATACCAAATTTCTCCTGACATACACTGACATCTACCGGAGAAATCACAAAGTTCTACCGCTGGGAATAACAGCGCTCCAACCTCAGTCCCACTTTCACTTGGGCACGCCTTATAGTAACATCCATTCTTCCCTTTCAAAATTTGAATCTGACTCTAAACTAAGATTTAATAATATACACACACTGAGGTCTACACGGCAGAAACACTCAACGATGCAGATGTGACCAAACTGTGCCTGTATGTATGTACAGCTGCCTGTGCTGTGCTGTACTGTGCTCTTTTGCCCTGCCTTGCTAATGTGTCTCAGTGTGTGCCTAGCCCTGCGGATTATTCTAAAAAACTCAGCATTTCTTTTAATAAGCCTGGGGCCAATTCCATGGGACCTTTTAAGTTTTGCAAGTGATTTTTACCATAACTAGCAGTATCTCTGCATGAAAATAATAGAGGTTCACATATATATACTAAACGATTATTTTTCCAATCAGCCAACAGGATGCAGACAATTTTATTCTCAAACTTACAAAGCAACGGGAAAATCCAAAAAACTTTAAATATATACTTACAGAACAGTTCAAGTATGTTTTTTGTCCCAAGTGTTTTTAATATCACAACCATTATGCAGGTGTCTTAATTCAAATTATAAAACCCATCAATATTTTAAAAATTTTCCCTAGATGAAATATGGCTCTATAACAAAAAACAAACAGATTTACTATGATTATATACAAGCAGTATGACATGATTTGCACTCACCCCATTTGCAGCAATTTTATTACCTTTAGTTGGAATACTAAACAGCTGCTAGCTCAACATATTCCGCTCCTAGGTTATACATCACTGTTACCTCCTTGAGAGCTTGCCAATGGTTGCACAGAACCATTCTCTAGGGGTGTTGCGATACCACTCACAGACAGCCACCTGTGCAGTTTCCTTTCCTCTGATGAAGCTCCTTACCCAGCTGAACACAGTGCTGTGTGCAGGTGCTTTCTCTCCACAAATGCAGATGGCTGATGATGAATAAAAATAGGGGCAAATTTGTGTTGTATTAGGGTTTTGTTATACTAAAAATTTGTCTTTTAATAATGGAACTGTGTTAACAGAATAGTGCTTAATGCATTAAAAAAGGACAATTCAGTGTAAACCTGAAGCTTGCTGTATAAATGTAAAATAAAAATCTCATTTAAAAAAATTAACTTGAAACAGCAAGGGTAAGGATTGTGAAACTGAAACACATACATTATGTAAAAGAAGCTCCCATTTAACCTTCTTTGGGGATCTGCACATTTTAACACAAATTTAACTAAAATCTTACACAGATGAAATTCAATACCAAGATTACAGACTTTAAGTAAACAAAATTGAACATTGTGGTAGAATCTTGAATTGAGGAACACTGAATGGGGGTTCTTCTGTACATACTTCAGAAACTTAGGCCTCACACAAATACAGATAAAGCCTATAGTAAAATTAATATATGCACATGTTAAATATTCTGCACAATTTCCATGGTTTTCATTCACAAAACCATGGAAGAAAAACTGTGATTTGTTCAGATGGTACTGCACATGTGTGTACAAGATAGCATACCTTAAGCTTCAAATCTCAGGCCACATCACTATGGCACATTTATTCCTCCATCCACTTACGCTCTATAAGCAATACAAAAGAACATAACCATAAGAGGTGGAATTATAACACAAATTCCAACACATGCCACTAGCTACTTTTTCCCTCTGTGTATATGTACACTCATTGTAAAAGTTTAAAAATCCAGTGTTATTGCTCATCGATTGCAAATTCATTTAAATATTTATACACTTAATTTACAATTATTACAATATTACTGATTCATTCTTTGTAGAATGGATTTGCAGCCTGATGTCTAACTGTAGATAAACATATCACTATGTAAATGAAAGTGTGCATGCGTGTGTAAATAAAATAAGGTGCACAATTCTCGTTTCAGGGAAACATGACATGAGGCACTATGTTATTGGCAAGGTTAATATGAGTCAAAATGTATGTACGGACTATTATGTTACCAAACCCTTGTACTGTATATTAATAATAGCAAAAATAGAGTATCTGTAGTAACTGTTTTGCTCGGTATGTTCATTACCAAAATTATCTCCTACAATAAGTGTGTGTACATATCAGTTTAAAAAGAAAATGTTAAAAACTACATGTGAATAATATTGTATGTATGGATGAATGTTGTTCTTTACACTGTAATTTAGCACTGAATTAGCCAGTACAATTAGCATGATAAAATGTAAGTTGTCACAGGAGAGCAGACATGGAAGTAAAGGGATTATACTTTCCGCAGACAAAACTGATTATCTCCACGTGTAACATATTTTCTCAATTTGTTGTTAACAGAATTGTGTGGAAAGTAAGTACAGTGTTTTAATTCTTTAATACTTTTTGGTGGAAAATGCAATTACTAAAAGTTTATATTGTTACACAATCGCAGCAATGTTAAAAACTGTGACATAATTATGTATTCTTGCCGTAACCTTTCAACAGTTTTAAAAACTTCTAAATGTTTTAAATCACGTCAAAGTTTTAAATTATATTTTCCTTCACGTTACGTATGCAGGATAGGAGATAATGAAGTTATCTGAAATACATTTATTTTGGTATCTTCACTATTTAAAAGTGGGATCAGCACATTGCAGTTCCTTGTATTTCCATTTTGCCAATAAAATTTTATCAAATTTTTAGTTACAAGACATGTAATAGTGTTTTAAGTGATGAGAATAGTTTTGAACCTGAATACAGATGGCCATAAATTTCGTGTACAAATTATGTCCACATTTATAGCATGTTCTGTTAACTGCAATCATGTGGAAGGGTAATTATGCTTCATGGTTTTTTGTTGATGTGGGTATGTCAAAACAGGAAATCAGATAAAAAAAATTGAAACTGAAGGAAGAGGGTGACTCAGACATTTCTGAAATGAAGGATACAGTGCAAAGAGTATAAAATAGAAAACCATAATTTTATTTACAGTTACTTTAATGAAAGATCAGTATATATTTAACTGTACTTATTTCACTATGTATTAGGACAAATGGGAATAGGAACATAGAAAAATGTCTGTGGAAACAGCTACATCCTGCCTTGATTTGTACTTGGAATACAAACCAAGCTTCTCTCCATATCTTCATATGGATAACCCTTTATCATAAATCCCATTTTCCATGTGACCTTGCAAACTAGGCCATATAGTGGTTGACACTAAAACACACCACAATATTGTGAGAAGATTGCTGTCTTCTGGGAAGTAATGCCATGTAGTTTAAGAAACAGGTACCATCATTTGGGAGAAATATGCTGCCTCCAGCTTCAGGATAGAGAATATACTTTCAGCAAACAGGCATAAGGTAAGGAGAAATAAGGAAAACACATTAAGAACTAGTGGCACTTTAAAGGGCCATTACTCATGTGCCATGAGAATAGAAGGCACGATAAGGCACCTACAGAGGTTCATGCAGAGGGCAGAGTTGGGGAAATAAAGATGCTGAAGACAAAAAAATGAAATAAGTAAAAACAGAAGTGGGATGAAAGAAAAGAAAGAATGTCCTGATAATGGCAGTTAACAGGGCCTCAAAAAGGACAGCATCACATCCAAGATGACAGTAATCTTCACAGCCACTACTGTGAGGAATTCAAAATCTCAGTCTTTACAGAAGTCCTCTGTATGCAACATGTAAGTATTAGCTTCACACTGATGTCATGTAAGAAAACAGAAAAAATTGGGAAAACTAGTCATAATTACGACCACAATTAATTTTGATTCGTCTTCCTTACTTGCAGTTTTATACTTATGAAAACTGACATAGCTTTAGCCAACCATGGTGCGTGATGTCACCAAATGAAAGAAGCAGAAAAAGTGTTTATATTTTTATAAGATAATGTTTCCTGTAAAGCTGTTTAATGTATTGTACTGCAAATAAAAATGAAAATGAGATAATTCATTCACTGAACTTAACTAACCAAAACAGAAACCATATCCAACTTTACAGTGCAATTATTTTCTACCATGTCCAACCAGTTTCTAGTGCCTCTAGGTATGTCTGTTCAAACTTTATGGTTGTGTCCACCTAAGCAAGGGGCAGATTTAATATTTTCATGAGTGGATTGGTATTTAAATTCTAGCACTTTTATGATAAACATAGTATTTGAACAGAAGAAGATGAAGTTACAAAATGAACAGCATTTTATGGAAAATAAAACAGAAATTATACACAGCAAATTTCCTTGTTGACTAAACATATGAAGTGAATTTTTAGGGATGTCTTTCCATGCATTAGCATAACATGACTGCGGGTTATTTAAAGGTTAATTTATATGGTTGGGGTTCTAATTCATGCATTTGTCTATAATGAGGTGAGGGGAAGCAGCAGTGTAGTTAAATCCCAACATGCAAGCAGTACCAACCCAGTTCTTGAAAATACAGTATAACAATTATATGACAATTCGCACTATACCAAGCCAAGCAGCAACCTGACATACTTTAGCTCTCTGCTGCTCCTTGTTCAATTAAATAAACTCATCTACCTCTGTGGCTCAACCCCAAGGTACAGAATGTCATTTCTGAATGTATGGTACAATCTGTGGCTTGATATCTTTCCCATTTATGAGGGTAATAATTGGAATGATGGTCAAGAAATGGCATTTACAGCTCAACATCAACTCTGAACTATAAGTCTGAATGTAGTCATCCCATTGTGTTTTATTCTTAGATATTTTCTTAGATATTTAATTTATATATAATGGCTTCCCATGAGTCGTGGGAAGCCATTCACCCCAGCAGCAAGTAAAAGTCACACCGGGACAGAAGACCGTCCACTACCACACACAAACCAGCAGTCTCCTGCCATAAGAAACCTATTAAGACAACAATATACAGTCTGCAGAAACACAGAAGAGTAACAAAGCACAACAAACGAGGGAAGGACACGTACCCACTCCACTGAAAATCACGCAAAGGAAATCAACCGAACGGGAACAACCATGACCAAAGTAACAAATTACTTACTTACTTACTCCATGGTGCAGAGTCCTTCTTCAGAAGCTAACTGGTTTGTAGCTATATTTCAATAATGTAACCGATGGTGTATCTACACAAACATGAGATGGTCCATACAAACGAACATTATTCAACATAATCACTACAAACAAAGGGCATACAGTTGTGCAATACATAGTAGCTAAATCGGCATACAAAATACATCGTAAGCCTAAAACTTTTAGCCTTAATATCAATTAGATACATCAGAAATAGTTAATATAGTACCACAACAGTTTAGGCTTTGCAACTTTTAACTGTATTATCCACATATATAATACTTTATTTGACAGCCCTGTAAGCCTTTTGGGATCCCAAAATGTGCACAGTTACCTTGTACTCATTTGTGGTTCTAAACATAGCCTGATGATGACTCCTCCGAGTCGAAACATGTCGCTATAAACATAGTTGATATACTAATATTATTGTTGTGTTGACTGAATTATATATAAATTTAATATCTCTGAACTATAAGGCTGGGATTCTTCACATTTCTAAAGTATTATCTCTGGTAAAGATAAAGAGTTTCAACCTCAGCCTAAAAACCTGCACAGATCATGCAGGGATCAAACTCACCACTCTCTGAATAAGAATCCTGTGTCCTACATCAGGTCACCTTTGTAGCAAAGTTCTGTAATATATAACTCTAACTGCAAGGTACAAATCCAATACTGGGACTGCCTTACCACATCATTCTAGTCCCAGTGTTCCACAGTGCTGACAAATTCCAGTGTTATTCCCTGCCGAAATTCAAGTATTTTTGTAAAAGGGCAGTAAGTATAGTAATATTACAAGTGTGTGAATAACATGTAACCTTAAAATACACAAATCCACAATTTTCGCTACTGGTTTGTATGAATGCAATACTTGAAGTCTCTCACACTGAGCAAAGAACATAAATTCAGGAAGTATGAGAATAGAGTACCATAGAGAATATTTTGACTTTACAGGAAGGAGTGACACAATACTGAAGAAACATATGTAATGAGAAGCTTCAAGATTTGTACTCCTTGCCAGATATTTTAGGGTGATTGAGACGAATGAGATGGAAAGTGCATGGGGCATGAATGCAACAAAACAAACATGCTTCCAGGATTCTGATTGGGAAACCTGAAGTAAAAAAGACTGCTTGGTAGATCAAGGCACAGATGGAAAAATATTAAAATTGATTTTGCAAAACAGGGTGAAAGGATATGGACTGAATTCATCAGGGAGCAGTGGAAGACTCTAGCGCAAACAGCAGTCAGCCTTGGCAGAGAATTTCTTAACTAGCTGAGAAACCTTAACTTCTTAAGAACAACCATGTTCCTTGGAGTGAGTGTGTTTGTTGGGCAATACAGAGACAACACTACAATAAGCAAGAGATAAAGGCAAGTACTTATACTTGAACATCTTACAAATTCTTTACAACTTCATTTCCATTTCTAATGGTGGTGCATTCACTCTTCTATCCTGTAGTTTCTTCTGCTTCTCTACCAGATGTCATATCTTGTTTATCCAATTCCTTGGATTTCCCATTTTACACTTCTACCAGATTTTTCAATTAATCCTGTATTTGATCATCTTATGTGTTGTAAATTCACACTGCAAATGTAATGCATGCAGTGCGTATGCACTTGAAAACTAGAGAAGACAGAAACTGGTAAAAGAACTGGGAAAATGTTCCAGCAAAACTCACAGTGTACATTTTTAGAAGAATATAATTCTTGAAACACTTACCCTGATAAACAATGGAACTGCTTTTTCATGCATGGTCAATGTACAGGAATGAACCTACAACTGTGTACACCAAAATCTTCAAGAAGCCGAAAATTTAGATTAGGAATTTGATGCTCATGTGACCATGCATTGTCATAGATTCTTATAATAAAACCAACTAGATGCACTAATTTCTCAAATTTATTTTTGGAATAAAACTCTACATGTTTCGGATAGTTCGACTGTCTGTCATCAGGAGTTTTTCACTGTACATGCAGCAATGGTATATGTCATACAGGTTTGCTGACAGCTTGCGAGCAGGATAAGTACGGAACCAGTTCAATACTGATCCTTCTCGCAAGCTGTCAGCAAACCTGTATGACATACACCATTGCTGCGTGTACGGTGAAAAACTCCTGATGACGGGCAGAGGAACGGTCCGAAACATGTAGAGTTTTACTCCAAAAATAAATTTGAGAAATTAGTGCATCTAGTTGGTTCTATTATAAGAATTTAGATTAGGAAGTGTAAAAAACAGAAGGCTCATTGATGTGTAATACCCTTTTTTTAAACTATTCAACACTACACTACCAGAGTCCAATATCCCACCAGTGACTAAGCAATGGTTCACTTAAATTTTGTATTCCTTGTACTTCTAATGTTCATGCATTTTTAACACTTAAATATTTTACATATGTACACTGGTTCACAAACATCTGTAATATCTCGATGTACCTTTCCTTTGTAATGCACCTCCCTGAGCATGGTCACATGAGTGGCCTAAACATTTGGGAGGTACACTATGTTTATAATATATTTTCACACACTTCTGTGCATTTGTTGTTTTAGCTACCACATTTAATGCCAGTATTATTTACCTACATACATTGGCTCCTAACAGAAATAATTAAAATCTTAACAAAGTATTACATCAGCTCTTATCACGAGATGTTCAGAGCAAAAACGGCAAACAGTCAAGGCACAGGACACTAGACAACACTGAGTTAACATTTATTCACACACAAATTAACAAGTGACTTAAAATGTAACTATGGCACTGCTAATACAGTCACAAAATTTAACATAAAAAAAACATGAGAAGTGCTCTTATATTTGAGCCATGGCAGCACAGCTGAACAGCTATAATATGCTGCATGTCACTCTCTGTCATGCTTTGCTCTGCTTTCCCCCTCCTTTCCTTCCTATACCTGGTTCCAGCATCACAAAGTCACTCTGTGCCTAGTGCTTCACTCAACTACTTGTTTCTCAAATCACTTTCAGAATTTGTAGTTCTGAATTATGGTTTTATTGGCTTGGCTTGTTTATCAGGTTCCTTGTTGCATAGTGTGGATTTTGTTTCATTTAATGTTCTGGTATGTTTTTTTCAGGTTTCCCACAACACTCACAAGTATTTCATTTTGTTTTGAGTCAAAATTATGAAGCCTTCCTTTACTTGGTGTGATATGTTCAATGGGGCAGTCTCATTACTGTGTGGTGTATTATACATATGTATATTCAGCAGATTAAATGTATTTTATTTTATAATAAAATTTATTAACTGTTATTTATTTAATTCTTGACTTTCATCTGAGGTTATTAGTGTACATTCTCACATCAGCTTCCATTCCCTGCTTGTGGTCACACAGGTTTTGATTTTAATTCTGGATATTTTGGAGAGTCATGGAGATGGGGGGGTAAGACATTAAAGTAGTACACACTGGAGCTGAAACAAAATGAACTATGGAATATAAAATGTTTCAAATACTTCAGGCATTACAAGACAGTAAATGTGTGTATCACTTAACCTTTAGCCACCACTCATCCTTTATATAGCATGCTAGTACTGCTGCCACCCAAAGACCATACTTCATACATTCAGTGGACAAATATAAATTATTGAACTTTTTCACACATGCTGTAACATCTCCATTTTTTCCTCCACAAAATGTCATGTATTTCATAACACTATCATTTTTCGTCCCTAAAATTGTCATGTTTAACTTTAAGGGTGCAACAAAATTAAATGTTCAGCTCTGGTGTCAAAGGATTAAGGTGTCACAATAAACAGCTGTTATGATTCCAGTTTCAGGAAGACAAAAATTCATGAATATACAGCAACCACATGTGGTACTATATTTTGCACTACATGATCCCCACTTTCTTAAGCTTTCATGTTACAGTTTTTTTCACTGATAATCTTTTACATGTGTTTCCACGATGGTAAAATTTTTTGGTTATGATACACAACCGTGTAGGTAACCACTTATAAAATAACATGGTATAACAACCCAGATGCCATCGCAATCATTTCAATTCTGCTTACGTTCACTGCACTGGCATTTCATGGTAGAGAACCACTCCAAACTTAAATTGCACCAAAAACGTTAATTTAAGTACACAATTAAACAATCACATCACAAACTATACAAAGTTTCCTACCATCCACTGATAATGTTCCATCATCATTCTGTTCAGTGTCACAGTTGTGGCAAAGCGATGGCTCTATTTCAGTGTCCTTTCTTGTGGACATCCTTTTCCTTCTGTTACCTGTTTCTTCTTTGAGAACCATTTCTGATGATGTGCTATTTGAAGTCTGTGACATATAGGCACAGAAAGAAGCTAGGCTTTCATCTTCATCTTCATCACTACCATATTCCTCCTCATTCTCAGCTACTTCCATCCTAAAATATTCTCTGTGACCTACCACAGATCCTACAGTCATAAGAATGACAAGAAATCAGAAACAGGCTTCAAAATTTAAACCTTCAAATGCCAAGTTAAATCCCATCTGCCATTAGGTGGCATTACTAGGAGCTCACCATATTCTCCACGTTAGCAGGATAAGGGTTAATACACATAGGTTAGCACTGGTCATTCACATGTGTCATCTCATTCATGTAGTTCAAAACTAGAATTAGGACATCTCTATCTAGTTCTGGTTCTGGCACTTTGGGGTCTGGATTTTTGTATTAAAAATCTATGAGCCTGTTTCAGCCCTTAACCTACTAATGTTGTACATATATGGAGCTCCTAGTAAAGCCAGAAATTTTAACATCATATATATATGGACCTACGTTTGGCAATGCTGAAAGCCATCTCTTTCTATTTGCTGCACAATGTTTCAACACTGAATCGATGCAGAGTGGTTTCCTGTGTCACATTTGTGTGTAAACACTTTGCCAGCTAGCAAGGTTACCCTAATTAGCCATGAATGCATAAGTGTCATAAGTCTTGAAAGCATATTGTGCAGTAAGTTCAGTCTTGCATTTAGTTAGTGGAATGGAATGTTGGGTCATAAAACTGTTATTTTAGTAACAGGCAGCTGGGTAGCAGCTGGGTAACGGTTGTCAGGTAGGGGGAAAGAGCATTTTCTCCAACTGTTTTGCAGAAGTTGCGACTTATATCAGTTGAGAGTTTGCTGTTCCACCCAGCAGTGGCACTACAGTTATCATCAATGGAACATGAGATTTCTCGTGTAAAATGGGCTCGTCTGCTGTCTCAGAATCAAATACAAGAAACTGTAATGGATTCAGACAGTGACGAGGAGAAATATTACGCTTCTGAGGACACAGAGGACGATGAGCCACGCCCACCTTCGCGACAGTCTTTAGTATCAGAGCCTCCAAGCCCAGATTTTTCCACCAGCAGCTCTGAAGATGAGGATGATGTTGGTAATATGGCAGGTCAACAGCCACAACCCTGCCTGTGGACATGCCCCCTCAACCCCGAAGGCGTGTAGTTCACACCTTTACTGGGGCTCCCAATGGGAAAAGCAGGGAAGCTGCACACATAACGAGTGAGTCCACTCCACTTAGCGTTCTGCTGCTGTTCTTTGCGGAAATTATTACTTTGTTGGCTGTGGAGACGAATCGCTACTATCACCAGTTCTTAGAAAATTCTGACGACGGACCTTCTCCCAAACGTGAGGTGACAGAAGCAGAAATTTTTGCGTTTTTGGCTCTGACATTACAGATGGGACATTCAGTTCAAGGCAGACTGGAGGACTACTGGACGAAAATGGAACAGCTTCGCACTCCATTCCATGTACAAACGATGGCACGTGATAGGTACTATCACATACTACGCTTTCTACAATTCACAGACAATAATAGGAATGGAGTTGACAGAACAGATCACAGACTGTGGAAAATACAAGACTTATTTGAAATTATAAGGATGAACTTTTCAAAATTTTACAACCCTTCCGAATATTTGACAGTAGATGAGATCATTGTGAAATTCAAGGGAAGGATAGTTTTCAAGCAGTACATCCCAAAAAAATGCAAATGTTTCGGCATCAAAATGTTCAAACTGTGTGATTCTACAGGATATACATATGACATGAATGTTTCCCTCAGTAAAGACAGACAAAGGATGGCACAACACCTGACAGCAACACACAATGCAGTGGCTAATCTGACAAGGAATGCAGAAGGATTTGGCCATAAACTGTATATGGACAACTTTTTTTTCCTCCCCTGACCTATAAGACAACTTGGCCCAGAAGAAAATTTTCTGTTGTGGGACGGTTAGGCTACATAGAAAGGGCATGCCCAAGGACCTCAAACCCAAGACACTGAGACTGAAACATGGTGACATTCCAGTAAGGACCAGGAGTGACTTGACAGGTGTGGTGGGTAAGGACAAGAGAGACATGTGCCTCCTGACAAACATTCACGATCCACCCAGAGAAGGCAATTATCGCGATGAACATGAGAATGCAATAAAGCCGGCAATTGTGGTGGATTATAACCGTCACTTAGGGCACGTTGACAATTCAGATAGGATGGCCAATAGCTATACGGCCAGCCGCCGAACATGGAAGTGGGCAAAAAAGCTCTTTTTCCAACTGTTAGACCTGGCCATTGTCAACAGTTATAACCTTTTATCTTCATGTGGTGGGAAGAAAATTTCACACAGAGATTTTCATCTCACCCTTATCAGAGAGATGCTGGCATGGTCTGGGCATGAGCCACGACCATCCATGCCTGTAGGGAGACCAGCCCCAGCTTCTACTAACATTGGAAGAATGAACACACGTCACAATAAGCACTGGCCTGGCCGCAACGCCAAGCAGCAGCACTGTCGCGTGAGTTCAGCAAGGGGTGTAACGTGAACCGTGGTATTCAAATGTGTCAAGTGTGACGTAGTGCTTTGTGTGGACCGAAGTTGTTTTGAAGATTACCACAAAAAAAAGACTCATAAGACATCTTTTCATTCGTTCTCCATGCAAACTGTTGGAGCCTCGACCACAATGTAAGTAAAAGAACATGGATATTTACAACTTTTTTGGAAACGTATGTTCTCCATTACGCAATAAGGACATTACAGCATCTTTAAGGCCTCCTGAGCAATGTTTGATTCCTTCCCCACAAATTGCTTTTTGTTTCACAAATTTATCTCACTTAGTTCTCGAAATATTCAAGTTTTTCAAAAACCATGCACACAATTTAAATATCCCGCAGAATAATTTGGCAAGCTGGGATTTACAGATGGGATTTAATACGGTACGCTAGGGTTAATATTGTACTTATCATGCAAGATGCAAAAATTCAATTTATCAAACCAACTTTACTTATACTAAAACCTTAACACAGTAGACACATTATCTCCTACATGTTTTGGCACTTCTTGAGTGCCAACATGAAGGAGTCCCCATATCAGTTAAAATTGTGTCTATCATAACGGTCCCTAATGTGAGGCACAGTCACTCTCCAGCAAACACAGCCGAAACATGTAGGAGACTGCATATCTATTGTGTTCACATTGCAGTGCATGTACGGTTGGTCTGATAAATTGAAGATATGAGCTTGTATTTACTCAATACTAATTTATATATCTTCTTTTCCATTTTTTATCTACGTGTTATTCAAAATCATTATAAATTTTTGTAATCATATGATATCAATGACAGATGAATGAATATCAACCATTGATGGAATGATACAGACATCAGAAAATGAAGCACTGAGAAAAACCTGTCCCAGTGCCACCCTGTCAATCACAAATTCCACATGGACTGGCCTTGGATTGAACCCGGGCCTCCACGACACCAGGCGGGCAACTAACCACCTCAGCCATGGCATGGCCCCTTTGTCTTTTGTGAATCAACACCAGAATGCAAGACTAAAATTTGGTAATTTCTTCAAATGATCTCCAAGCAACTCCCTCAGAATATGTCTAATTGAAGAGTAGCTTCAATATTGAAAATGCTAGCGAACGTTGAGTACAGAATCTTTTGTCTCTCCGACTGTTGTGTAAAAGTAGAAACCTAACAACTGTCATATACACATGTAAAATTTGATCCCTCTTCCTAGTGGAAGAATATAAATTAAGGATTTATTTCCACATGTTTTCATAATACCTACTATGTTGGAGATCGAATGGGTCCCAGAGACATCCTTGGAAAGCTGGTTAAGTGAAAATACCCAATTCCCATGCCAGGAATTGAAACTGGTCATTCTATTCAAAAGCTATGGCCCTTTTGTCCAAGAAAAATCAATCCCATTCAAGTATTTCTTACCATCACTCTCAATTCAATAACACACAATATAAAATTATAACTGTGTAGCTGTAAATCACTGATCGCTTGTATACAATAAGCATCAGTAACATGTTAAAAATTGTGTATTTTCCTCACGAGGATTCCTAAAACATTTAGATAAGCAAACAGAGAACACACAGTTGATTTAGTCAAACCCCAATGCAGTGCCTCCTGACACAGTACCATCCTCACTTCATGCTCATGAGTGTCTGTGAACTGAAATACCTTAATGTACAGAAATTCTGTTCACTATGCCCCTTGACATACTGCTGCAAACAGCAATCAGCAACCAATCAGGAGGTGATTTTGACAAAAATTGAAAACCATGTAATGCAGTGAATACTGAGACTAAGATAAAGTTGTTTCAATACTTTAACAAGGCCTACACCATTAACACACATGCACTTTCTTAAGCTTGGTACTAGACAAAGATAAGTGGCCAAGTACATAACATTGGCACTTTACCCCCAAGGACAAGCCCCCTAAACTTCCTATCTGTAAAAGCCGAGTTGGTCTACAGATGGTCTGAATGCATTAGAAAGGGAAACATCTGATGAGAATCACACCCCCAACCTAGTGTATATACTGAATGAACTATGATTTAATTAAAAATTTAATGAGTTAAAATATGCTAAACAATAAAATAGGTTCTAAAATGCTAGAGTTCTGTACTGTTGAAAAGATTCCCCACTTTCCCCATTTCTTTCCAGAAAATTTACCTGCACTTCCCTCTGGTGGAGTGAGCCACCAGTATTCATTTTCAATCTGTGATTTTAGGTATGGAACTGTCTTCAGCATCTTCATCATCCCAGAGTTGCTACTCACAGACTTGAGGCATAGCAGCTGTAAAGTCGAAGGGAATGACGAGGAGTATATGACTTTCATTGCAGACTTTGCAGCAGTTGAGGATAAGGCAGGGTAGAGAGTTCGGCCTTGAAGAGAAGTAAAAGCTGTTCCTGTAAAGTACAAAATAATCAGAACATTCTCTTTTCTAAAATAACTTAAAAGCATATCTATAAATATATATTTTCTTACAACAGTTAGCAAATTTACATACATGGTGCCTTTATTTTAAATGACCACAATGATTAGTCACTTCCTGTCGGGTCACTTATGCTATACACCAAGCCCATCTGCTGCCTTGCAACCACACTGCATATCCAAAAGGTTGCCAGGTCATTGTGACTCATCTGCAGTCACTGTGAGCAAGTCTGTATGGCCACACATATGAAATTCAGTTGCTGCAAGTGGTCATAAATTAATATGAAAACTTCCAGATGCACCAACTCCACACAGGAAAAAAATGTACAAATAAGTGACAAGGTCCTAAGCTACAGGTTCCTTTTTAGAGACTGAAGAACACAGAGAAGAAAGATTGCTGATGATACACTGACAAAATGGTGGTAGATTGGAGACATCTCCCAGAAAACCTTTGCCGTGACTGGCACAGAAAATGTCAGGAAAGGCAACACAACTGCTACATTTACGTCAATGTATGGCAACAGTTGTTCACAAATTCTACAATGTAGATCATGTAGCAAAACTGAATTTTGTGAACCAGTACCTTTAGGAAACCAAACAGCAGCTTATAGAATAGGATGAAGGCACAGAAAAATTTAAAAATAAATGGTATGATGAGGAATGCAAATTTGCAATAGAAGAAATGAAGAAACCAAGAGAAAAGTGTTTGATAAAAGAAGAAGGGAGGAGGAAGAGCAGGAGTATCACCATACAAGAAAAGAAGCTCACAAGATAATTAGGAATACAAAAAAGACATACATGAAAAATGCAACAGAATCAATAGAAGAAGATCAGAAGCATAATAACACAA
>Ga0131853_10012623_pt1 | contig 15485 bp, 8 predicted proteins | sample TergutLab28metaG_FD_92764 | JGI IMG/M metagenome (GOLD analysis project Ga0131853, IMG submission 92764) | Labiotermes labralis P1 segment gut microbial communities from Petit-Saut dam, French Guiana - Lab288 P1 (version 2) (version 2) | ecosystem: Host-associated > Arthropoda: Insects >...
AATTTGATCAAACAATGAGGGTTTGGAACGTGTCATGGGTAGACATGGAATTGGGAATCATGAATGAAAATTGTGAACTGTTTAGTGAGCTATGTGCTAGCTGTGACTTGATTATAGGAGGAACGGTATTTCCAAATAAAACATGGCATAAAGTGTCACGGGTCTCGTCTGATAATATAACGGAAAATCAGACTGACTATATGGCAATTAGTGAAAGATTTTTAAGGTCTCTATTAGATGTGGGAAACAAAAGAGGAGCTGATATGGACAGTGGCCGCCATCCTATGATTGCAAACTTTAGGTTTAAAATATTAGCTGCAAGAAAGAAGATTGAAACAAGAAGAAAGAAAGATAATGTACAAAAACTTCAAATGCCAAGTGTAAGGGAAGAATTCAAATTGGAACTGAAAAAACAGATTGTCAGTACTGTCCACCCAGAATGAAGATACAGACATTGCAGAAAGTTGGAAGGCAATAAAAATGTATGTATAGAAATAAGTGAGAAAATACTGGGTTTTAGAGAAGATCAACAAAAGGAATGGATCTCCGAGGAGACAAGGAAAGAAATAGAAAGAAGAAAATTGGTAAAAGAAAATGTGAACAGGAGAAAAAAGAGACAACAGAAAATTAGTGCACAAACACAGTATTCAGAAATTAACAAGGGAGTAAAGAGAAGCATCAGGAAAGGCAAGAGAAACTGGGTAAATGAACAAGCAAAACTCACAGAAGAAGCGGAAAAGAAAGGATACATAAGAGAGCTTCATAATATTACGAGAAAGCTGTCAAAAAGGAAATTTATGATGAACAGACCGGTGGAAAGTAAATCAGGAATGCTCTTAACAACACAAGAAGAACAAATCAAGAGGTGGGAATAAATGTTTCCGAAATATTCAACGAAGATGATAACAGCGTAGGAAGTGAGCAAGAATTGAGAACCGTAGAAGAAGAAGAAGAAGATAATAGTGAAAATGAAAATGAAGTAAACTTGGACCCTCCTACAAAAATTGAAATTAATTATCCTTATCACAGTTAAAAAATGGAAAAGTAGCAGGTATAGATAATATATATCGGAAGTACTAAACGCTGACCCTGAAATAACTGCAGAAATGCTGTATCCTCTACTAGAGAAAATATGGGAGAAGGAGAAGTTCCCTGGAGATTGGGAAGAAGGATTAATTATCAAGATACCGAAGAAAGGAGACGTATCAAGTTGTAATAACTAGAGAGGAGCTACCCTTCTAAGTATTCCAAGCAAAATTCTGACTAGAATCATCTTAAACAGAATACAAAATACAGTGGAACAACACCTCCGAAAAGAACAAGCTGGATTCGGCAAACACCAAAGTTGCGTTGATTTAATATACACTTTAAGGATAATTCTAGAACAAAGTATAGAATGGCAGGCCATTTTATATGTGACCTTCATCGATTTTGAAAAGGCATTGGACTCCGTGAAAAAGAGAAAAAAATGTGGCTCGCGCCACAGCAGTGTGGCATAGCAAGGGAGATTATTGAAATATTTTATGGTGGATTTAAGTGCAAAATTTCCCATGAAGGAAAGCTTTCAGACTTTATAGAGGTCAGAAATGGTGTAAGGCAAGGATGTATTCTGTCCCCAACTCTTTTTCTGCCAAACATTAGACAGAGTCACGAAAAGAGTGGCAGGTTTTAAGGAAAGGGGGAATACAGTGGAGTGTGAAGGAAAGATTGGAAGATTTGGACTATGCGGATGATATTTGTCTGTTAGCCCAGATATTTTGCGATATGGAATAAAAGCTAGAGACTAAAAGAGAAAGCGGAATCAGTTGGTTTGCATATTAACATAAACAAGACGAAGGGGATGAGAAGTTAATACATCTAACATGCAAATATTTAGGCTAGAGGAAACGGAAATTGAAGAAGTTGGATCCTTTGTACAACTAGGAATTGTGGTGTCAGAAAGCGGGGGAACAGAGGAAGATGTAGCAAGTAGAATCAAGAAAGCAAACGATGAATTTGTTCAGCTGTATCATGTGTGGAGAAATCTCAACATATTAAAAGAAGTTAAAACACGAATATTCAATACAAATGTAAAATTAGTATTATTATATGCTTGTGAGACTTGAAAAACTACCAACCAGATAACAAGAAGACTACAGATATTTGTAAATACATGCTTAAGACGAATAATGAAAACAAAATGGATCGATAAGATTACGAACGAAGAACTATGGAGAATCACCCATCAGAAGTCAATAGAAAATCAGATAAAAAGGAGAAAATGGAATTGGATTGGACGCACATTACTTAAAGAAACAGGGCGCAATAGAGAAAACTGTATTAGATTGGAATCCTCAGGGATATGGAAGGAGAGGTCGGCCGAAGGGAACGTGGCGAAGGACAATAGAGGATGAGATAAGAAGCACAAGAGGATCATGGAATGAGGTCAAGGGGATAGCTGGAGACCGCAATGTCTGGAAGCTCTTCATGGATGCACTGTGCTCCACAAGGAGTAAAAGAATTTGATGGTGATGATGATGATGATGATGATGATACCGAAATAACGTTTACTGCAAGGTCGGAACTGGGTCTGTTACAGACACTTCGTTGATATTTAATTTATAAGTGGTTCAATAGCCTGTAGAACTGGTATACGGTGTCGAATAAACACCGTTAATAGTGGCTTGTGAACTGTAAAACACACAGTAGCAAGCGGCCTCTGCTAGTGCAGTAAATAAACCGGCAATGGTTAGGAGGGACTGAGGAAAACTTATACAATCTTGGACGTTTTCCGAGCCGAGTTTTGAACCCGGTACTGGTGAATACGACGCAGTAGTGAGAGGACAGAAATCGTGAAAGGGACAGTATCAAAGATGGCGGCTTTCATCTAAATGGAAGCATTAAAACGGAACAGAAATGAGGCTCTGAGGAAACCGTGGACTTCTCAGGACTGTGGGTGCAGACGCGTCGCTGCTGACAATTTTGGCTACCCCTAAAAATTCCGGACTCAAGTCAATTGCATCACGTCTGCAGTGCGTCCCTCGACGAGATTTGAGGCTAGAATCTTTAATTCCTTCCTAAGTCAAGGACGCAACAAACCGATCCTAACAAGATTACATATGCTGTCCTCCGTGACGTAGTGCACAGACGTTAGCAAGGCGTACTTTACTTTCAAACCGTCATACTGTTTCAGGACGCACCCCCAAAAGTATAGGTGATTTACACTGATAAGAAAGGTGCGGCTTGCCCTGTGCAAATTTGAATGAAACTCACAAATGATCTATGGCATTACTACTTTCAGCCAAACAAAAAATTATATATATATATATATATATATATAAAACACATGTGAGTATGAGTTGTTGATAACTGCATACCAAGTACGTTAATGACCTGTCCTGTTTGGAGAGCAGGCCGTGCCATGAGGACTTGACAGACAGACAATACTGTGCAATACAGAGCTTTGAATGCCAAACTTCCTCTAAATCATAGAGTAAATAGTCCATTACAAAGCCCAACCAGTGGTCACTATAGGTACCGCCCAGTGGTCACTATATGTACCACCAGTTTAACATTAACCAATTCTACGTTCTGCCCACACAGTGTGTTTATGTGTTTTGTGTGGATCTGACAACAAACAGCGATTATTTCACTGTACAGCACTGATTGGTTAGTTTTTATCAATGAGACGGAGTGTGTTTACTGCGCGGTACGTTCTACATTCTACGTTCTGCCCACACAGTGTATTTATGTGTTTTGTGTGGATCTCAGAACAAACAGCGATTATTTCACTATGCAGCATTGACTGGTTGGTTTTTATAACTGAGACGGAATGTGTTTACTGCGCGGTACGGACTGAGTGCTTGGTTGCAGGTTGAGTTTGGTCTTTAAAGTCTTCAATCACCTAGACACGAACAACATGTGATAATGTTAGTGCTGCACGCTGTTCAGTTTAAGCCTCCTCTGTCCAGAGACCCGCTCAGTAACACAGTATTCGCTTTCCACGTCACAGTCAACACGCTGTAACTAGGCAAGCGACGTACGTATATGAGTGACGAAAACTAAACACTTAATGCTGTTTACGGGAAAAGACACTGTTCTTTGAGACGATCACATGCAACGTATAAATAACTGTAAAGGAAATACTTTAGTGTTTGGTGTGGCGGTACACATGAAGGGTGTCTATGAAGTGATGTGTTAATATTTGTCTCTCTTCAACGTACTGCTTGGCAATTTCAAGTTGCCTAATGATTTACAGCGGTGTTCGTGTGTGGCTTCACAGTTATTTTACTGTTCGGTGGATTGGGCGTGGAGGACAAAGGCCTCGCCCAAATCCCGATAATACTACACGCGATTTCTTATCGGGGGATTGCACCAAACAGAGGACACTTGATGAAATGAAAAACAAATTCGAGATACTCTTACTGTTGTTCCTCTTCACTTTTTCGGAAAAATTCTTAAGTCTGTGTCTTCTAGACTGCAGCGATATGTGCGAAATGATGGGGCCTATGTTGAAATTTGACACTAAATATTAGTGCAAGATTAGTAGCAATACAGCACTCAGTTTGTATAGATAAAGTCATTTAAGATAATGTACTTACTATACAAAAAAAAAGCTGTAATTAATCATGTGGTTCAGACAGTTAATACCAATATCATTATCAATATCAATATCATTATCCGATAAGCAACAATAACGCTTCAGTCTGGAAGGTTCGCAGCCATGTCGCAGCAATAATTCCGGCCGACCATGTGACCCTTTATACCCCAAACAAGAAATGCAAATATAACGAGGAAATAATCCGCTTTCTCTCACCGACACGACACAATACCCAGTCTGTTGCACGCAACTGTCTCATCTCAACGTTATAATGACGTTAGTCCTTACCTGCTGCAGCTTAGCGCCAAACATCTTACAGCAAAACACCAGCCAGCTGCTCCTCCCTACAGGTCACTTGTTTTTGGCCGACGGACGGACGGACGGACGAAAGAAAGAAAGAATGGATCGGTCTGGTATGCACGTGAGGTGTCAAGGGCAGTTTTGGTCCGCCAATCAGCTAAAGGTATCGCTGCACAAGTAACTCGTTGCTAGCTTCCAACCTGAAAATTTCACCGACCAACAGTGCGAACGAGAGGGGTTGGTGTTAGCCCGCATAAATTACCGGGGTCCGGGTGTCCGGAAGGGGGCCCGTCTATGTTGCGTATGTTTTGTCTCTTTCGGTGGCATTATAATCTGTCCACCGTACACACTGGTCAGGCCCAAGCCATTCTGCAACTGACAGTGACATTCAGCAGGCAGGGCGCGTTTGTTTTGTTTTGCACAGCGAAAAGTTTTAGCCGGTGCATCCTTGCTGGGAATTGGAGGGCGAAAACGACCAAACGCGCACTCTGCGACCCTCCCCGCCAAAACCTAACAAATTGCCTTCACCTGGCGGTCATCTCTTCTACCCAGAAATATATACTGTACCGCGCTAAACCACAACCGAGACGGAGGCGCGATGTCAGCACACACGTTTGTCTTCCACCGCCCTAGGAAACTCATTAGCCTGGACATAGGGTCCTCTTTCAGTTTGCTAAACTAATCACGGTTTGCTCAAACGCGTCTGCAACAGATGACGTCCATCGGACGCTGCTCGAGGCGACTGACAGCCATCGTGACGCACCTGACTTTAGGCAATGCGACAGACTGCCATCATACAGGCATCACTGTATGTACAGCATGTTTGCTGTTCGGGTGGCAGTTTGTGCTTGTAATGGGTCCCTCATTCGCCCTCGGACGACGGACGAACAATAATGCACCATTGCTAGCATGACATTGACAGGGGAAAACAGAATTCACTGTCACCACCGAGCTGACAAGCGACTGCCACAGCCACACGGAGGACTCTGTGCCTTTAAACATTCCATTTGTACAAACGTCGTGCAAAGTGTCTGGTTAGTAACTTCCACCAGCGTGGAAAGTCACTGGATATGCCGGTGGATGTCGGGTTGCTCTGGAATATGGTTACAGTCCCCGATAAAACGATACAGACACACTGTGGACGTCTGTCAGAGATATCCATCTCTGAATTCTGCAGAACTCAGATCGGTAACAACGTCTGTCAAAGAAGATTCCTTGTGCAATATATCTGAGGTCGTCCATCTTATTACACTATTCCCGGACATCATACAGGCATGGAGATAAAATACAGTGTTAATAAAAATCCAACAATATGCAGATATTTATTTACTGCAAAGTCACTCTACATGTTTCGGGTGTCACAGCACCCATCATCAGGAGTACTAATAACTGTAACCGCAACCTCCGGTACAGATCATAATACTGGTACAGCTACTTCCCTCCAACGTGGCCTGATCGGGACTGCATGTAGAGCGACTTTGCAATAAATAAATATCTGCATACTGTTGCATCTGGTTGGATTTCTATTAACAATGAATTACGATGCACGGAACCGCGAGTTTAAAATAATATACAATGTTCACCACATAAAGAACCGCGGGCAAAACATAATACAAACTGTACATAAAAATTAAAAATAGTACTTCGTTGGATATTACGTCCTGATTTTAAATGTACGACACGGAGAGCGAAAAATGTACTTTACTTACATGGGTAAGTCTGAAGAAAAACTTGAAATTAAGTTACACCTAAATGTGTGCACGTACTTTGAGGATAGCTTTGTCATTTGCTCGACACACTGCCAGATCTAAATAACACAGTACTTGCTGCTAACAGGTGCCGAGGGCTTGCTGTGTCTGCAGTTGCACGCAGTAGGGTCTCGATTTTGAGCAGTTTTAAAAGATTTTCATTTGACTCACCCTTCTAAATTCTCGACGACTTACAACAAAAAGCACGAAATCCTCTCCCACTTCTTGTACCCTCGTCTGGGTGCGCGAAATACGGATACAATATTTCAGTTACACTAAAACTGTAAACATACACGTGTCTCTAAATATTCTTATAGATAATTCTTAGGAAGGTAACATTTTCTTACATTTATTAAAAAGTAACCGGCTCCCATAAAATTTAACATTCATCAACTACTACAATAATTCTCAGATTTGTCTGTACGAATTAAAAAAAAAACTTTGACGGTTTTCCTCAATGTGTTGTCAGTCTAGATCCACAAGCGGCGGAAATATTGTCTTATTTCTGAATCACCCTGTAACTTTTATCTCCTCCGAAGCAATACGAATTAAAGTGAACATAAGGCAATGTACTCACTGCAGAGCTTCATCGTCGTACTCCTCCTCGTCCTCAGAGTCCAAGATCGTGGACAGCCGGTGGAGATGGAGATACTGCAGTGGCGGATCCAGTTTGAATTGTTGACAGAAGATCCAAAGAAAATAATCACCTCATCGTGGGTTTAAGGGCAAGTTATTCAAGGATGACAAACTTCATCATGTCCCGCCCGCACGAAGCTAAGAGGCGCCAAGTGGTGAGGGAGACGCGCGAGCGCACACACACACACACACACACACACACACGCAGGCTGTCCAACTTGCACCAAAATATTCCACTATATTCTCGACGGAAGTAGCACTTTTAACGACTGCGACTGTTTTCCTTTAACTACTACTAACACTGTAACAATAATGTCCCTAGTGTACCCTCGCAGTAAGACACAAGACTGACCGACTATTTTGACACAATGCACGAAGCTGCTGAAACGTTAAGACGGCCATGAAGATAAGCTGGGAAATACACGGGATGTGTTACGAGATTTATCCAGATAATATTTGCGTATTAAAGTGACTGAACTCTGTCACTGGATGCAACTCATCGACAACATCTTGCATCTTTATAACGGAAACCGGTACTTTTGAAAAAGCAAAAATTCTAAATCACACGGAAAAAGGATGTACACCCGTCACCAAGACGCTGGTACACGCGTTACTAAATAACAGTGACAGATTATTTGTTACAAACAGCTTTATTTCTGCCATTTGGAAAAACCAGTTGAATTATAACCGGCAGACGCACAGGTGTTCCACTGCAGCTGCAGACCGATACCTGTCTCATCACATTACGTCACGTTCACCGTTCGACAATGTCCATATTCCTCGCTTAGCATACACACAGCGGGACGACCCAACGTAAGTAGAGACGCACGAAAAGGAGATTACAAAACCCACTGTTCTTACCAACACACCACCATTTAACTGTCACTTCTGAATGACAAATACATTGTTATTACCACAGGACGATGCTCCTTGCTTGTGAATGAGTGTCATGGTACTTACTGCGAACTTTTGCTTGGTTTTAAACAATTAAAATTCGCATTTTAAGAGTAACGTTGAAGGTACAGTATAGGTTGCTAGAACTGTAGCGAAATTCGTACTGTTTATCGAGCCAATACACATTTCACTGTAAATGTTAAGACGCTATTAAAAAGACAAGCACACTGTTACTGTAAACAAACAAACTGTTCTGGTGCACGTTTATGATAGATGCGACACAGACGTAAAATCCAAGAAAATAAGACACGATGATAAACAATAACACTGAGTCAACCACTGAAATCAATCTTTCGAAATTATAGTGCAAAATAGAGGCAAGCGTCCAACTCCTGTCATTTCCTGAGGTACGTAAAATTTACAGAACTGAAATGCGTCGAATATAAATATTGCTAAACTGTTATAAAATCGAACTCACGAAGAGAGAATATTGTAAAGATAGGACAATCCTTTTAGGTTACACGCAGATGTAAACACACCACCGCTGTCCCCTACAACGCCATGAAGCACGCTTGTTTGCTCTCTCTTGTAAAGTATTTAACACACTCAAATCACTCACTTCTACGTCTCACAAACAACGTTTCTTGTGCAGGTGACTGTAAACTTTGTTAACGAGGGAACGGATTTATTTGCAACGTGCCTGTCAGCTGTTTTCACAACGAGCTCTGCCTTCTTAACGCAGTACCGTTCTGTTCACAGACTGCCCACTTGAATGAACATGGCTGCATTTGGAACCGCTGTCAACATTACCCCCTCCCTTCCAGTGACTCTAGCGCTATATTTAGTGATGTCACAAGTTACCTTGTCAATTGTTGTCGGTTATTGCACACATTTCAATTGTTTTAACGACAATACAGTTGTTTAAAATGTCCGGTTTCTTTTCACACGTGCAACTAACGTGTTGATATCATATCTCGTATCACTTTCCGGCAGTTCACTGCTGTAGTCTTTACAGTGCATTTGTAAATTAGATCGATCCATTACGTCACACAAGGAAGTACGTATGAACAATATAAATGCCTTAGACCAGCGATAGAACACTGCAAATATTTTGTTAACTAGTCGCAACAGCGAATTAATGAGAGAGACTGGTGAATGTAGACATGAAATTGAATTCAGCAGTGCTAACAGTCGATCGGATGTACAAAGTGAAGTACACAAGCTACAAACGATATATCGAAAGATGTTAATTTATATTTGTGCTACAAATGTTTCGTGTGTGTGTGCAGTTTTGACCCAAACCAGACAACGGTGTTATTGCAGGGTTATTAATCAGACAATATAACTACAAAAGACAATAACAGAAACTGCAGTTGTCTTGCTGTTAAATTATCAGTACAGGATGTCTGTGCTGAAGGATACTGTTGGTTCTAGAACCACATCAGCTAATCCTAATTTCGACCAATTTCTCAAATACAGAGAAGCTTTTTAGTCTGGTCAAATCCAGTAAAAACCGGAACAAGTTTACACCGTTATTTGAGAGAGGAACCGTTATTCTGTTTTGATGACGTCATTCTGAAACACATTTGGTTTTTAAATTCATCCTTGTGATAAAAGGTAAAGTAAACTGAACACAGAACTAATATGATGCTAGAGTGACTGTAGCAGACATGTTGGAGACTGTAGCTGATAGACTGTACTGAATTGTTACCGGTTGACTGACAACTTTATATACCAGATCTTGTCAAAAAAACGTGAAATTAACACAAAAGCCTACTGAGTAAAATTTCACGACGTTTCAGAACACAAACTGTCATCAGTCAGACGACAAAACTTTACGGCGTCTTAGCAACGCCAATAGCACTGATCGCAGAATACAAATTGCATGGCTGATTAACAACGTTCATTGTACTCTGTCATAACGAATGACACATTTCCTGTTTTGTTTAACCACTTCGATTACACCATTTTGTTACTGAAGAAGAGTCGATGTTGATGACTTGATGACAGAAATGTTGGTGGGCAGTAGCTAAGCCGCTGTCATGTCTTGCTTGGTACAGAAGAAGTTAAATTCCAGCGAACGACAGCAGGTATGTGAAGGCTAGTTCAGTCCGTTGGTTACTGCACACACACACACACACACACATGCACACACAAACAGAATGAGACGTTAGCTGACTGACAGCTACCCCACTCCCTTCTCGTCCACACATGTCACGTGATTCCTCTCTCTCTCTCTGACTTAGCGCATGCATTGAAAAGGCATTTCACACACACACACACACACACACACACACACACATACACAAAAAAAACGGGTATGCGATCGGTAGTGCAACATTGTCCACCTGACTTGCTCAGTCATTAGACGCGGCCCGTGTGATCGCCAGTCGCGCCGAAGCACCTGGTGGCCTTCAGTACGTTAGTCTGCCATCCTTGATCATTATATTGTAAATAACAATGTCATGTGCATTCAGCACGGTCGGTCTAACCGAATCCTAATGAAATCTGACGTCCCAGACTAGGAGTCATATGCAGGCCACAGTCGGTGTCAACTGCATATGCAGCGTCCTGTCACGAACGGTCATGACCACAGAATGACGTCGACGAGCAGGTTTTGGTTTTAAATCGCGACCTTTACATCAGCTACGCAGGCGAATCTCTCACATGACATTCCTCAGTCCCTTTATATACCGGGTCATTATTTGTCAGAGAAATATTTGTTGCAACTTCCTGTCGGCTCGCTTATCGTGTTACTCTAACCCAATCAGCCGACGTCCCATTTGCGTGGCGAAGAATCGCCAAGCAGTGACAGAAGATAGTAATCGGATAAAGTAGTAACTAGGCTGAGGATCATTTGCATTTTGCATATGTAAAATACAGCCACACTTCAACTTTCACTAAGGACCTATCCTGTAATTGGCCCTTAGTGAAAGTTTAAATGTGGCTTTATTTCACATACGCAATAAGCAAAATGCACATAATGCGAAGCCTATCAACAGCTCTGCAAATAATGCTAAGCCTATCAACATCTGCACATACCCCGATATTATCTCACATTACGCCACCTTCGACACATTTACCGCTTCGCTATGCACTTACCGTCCCAACAATCGAAGTTTTATAGTTTGCAATATTAATGTTGTACAGTGAAATAATCGCTGTTTGTTTTCAGATCCACACAAAACACATAAATACACTGTGTGGGCAGAATGTAGAATGTTGAAAGTACCGCGCAGTAAACACACTCCGTCTCAGTTACAAAAACCAACCAGTCAATGCTGTATAGTGAAATAATCGCTGTTTGTTTTCAGATCCACACAAAACACATAAATACACTGTGTGGGCAGAACGTAGAATGTTGAAAGTACCGCGCAGTAAACACACTCCGTCTCAGTTACAAAAACCAACCAGTCAATGCTGTATAGTGAAATAATCGCTGTTTGTTCTCAGATCCACACAAAACACATAAACACACTGTGTGGGCAGAACGTAGAATTGTGTAATGTTAAACTGGCGGTACACAAAGTGACCGCTATAAGCTAAAACGTTACAGCAGTTGGTACCACCTGTGTAAACAAAGAGCAGCAACAGATGAAGGAAGACCTTGATCTGGCCTTGGTTGGTCCGGTAAGGAACAGAGACAGCGTGATTACGCACACGTTGACAGGAGATGAATATGAGCTCGTCTGGCCATTAGAGTATTAATTATAGCTTATCTAAAGGCTCTAGGGTGTTGCAGTAAGGCAGGACTGACTACAAGCCGCCGTGGTTCAGCGAACACGGGTTAGCGGGGGCTGGGTGACAGCGTGGCCTCTCAGTGAAGGAAGCAGAACACAGGAGAACCAAACGCGAAACGAAGCATATAGACTGTACCAGGAGCGTGGAAAGATGCAGATGTTCCTACATCCGAAGTTGTTGACATTCAAATTTCACTCTCGTACTACGCGGGTGTGAAACCTGGTCTCTCATTTAACGGAAACATGTGGGTTGGGGTGTTCGAGACGAGAGTGCTGAGGGGGAGAAAGTGACTGGAGACTGGAGAAATTTCCATAATGCGGAGCTCACCGAAATTTACACGCGTCATCAACTCGAGAAGCATGACACGGGCGGAGCATGTGTAACGTATGGGGGAGACAAGAGATGAATAGAGAGTTTTGTTTGGAAAGCCAGACGTAAAAGACCACATAGAAGACGTGGGCGCAAATGGGCAGATAATATTAAAACACATCTTACAGAAATAAATGGAAAAGCGTGGATTAGATTCATCTGGCTCCAGGACATGAGCAAGTGGCGGGCTGTTTTGAAGGCAGTGATGAACCCTCGGGTTCCATAAAATGCGGGGAATTGCTGTACTATCTGAAATAATGTGAGCTTATCAAGGACCCTCCTCCATGGATTTGGTTGTTTGTTTTAGTTGGTCGGTTTGCTGTTTCCTTGGTTGGTTGGTTGGTTAGTTTATTAACTGATTAGTTTACTGGCTGATCATTGGTTAGTTAGTCATTTGGTTTGTTATTTAACGACGCTTTCAGCTGCTGAGTTTATATATTGTCGGTGATGAATGGAGCGTTGGTGGAAAGATACTGACAGGGGGAAACCCGAAGTACTTGGAGAACACATTGTCCTAGTGCTACTTCGTCCACCATAAATCCGACATGGGTTTTCTAGGGATCGACCCCGGGTCTCCGTTTCCGGATACTGACAAACAGGTGTTCGTGACGAAAGTAAGGATCAGCGTTTGGGGCAGAGCGGTGTCGATGGTGTCGACGGTGCGATGACTGATGAAGGTTCATAAAGACTCTATCGTGGCCCAAGTGAGGTGCTTGAAGACAATGAAGACAACCACGACAAATCCCATTTAAGGCAGTCGGTGTCATGACCCAGACATGAACCCTGCAACATCTGAAAACAAATATGTCTTGCTAGATCTGTGCTAGCCTGGTCTGTCTGGCTGTCCAAGGAAATACATGACAGACAGAACAGTGACTGTGAGCCTCGGTGTATTGTGGAGGTACAGCTCCACACCTTCTTGAAGTTCAAATCTAGATGCAGAGCAACGTTTTGTGTCACGCCCAGATGCAAGTGAGCACTACACTACAGACTGTTGGATTCCTTCAACTGCCATTACTGCTGCCACACTCTGCTCCAGTTGGCAACTACTTGTTAGCAGATCCACACATGGAGAGCACAGCGACCGTCAGCGTAATGCCCGTCCTATGCCTGCCATAACATTCACCCAATGTTCCATGAACTCTCCACTCTTTCTGTATTGTTACACAAACAAACCCCCGTTAATTCCAGTTGTAGTAACGCTACCGTCTGGCTGTGATACGTTGCTCTATACGCTCCGTGCTCAACTGTTTCTGCAGCCTCTGCCCATACCTCGCAGCGAACAATCTATTTCAGTCATAACAAGCTATGAATGTCAACCGGGCAGAACACTTCTGGAGCTCTCGTTTGGTGACCATGTTAAAACAATGTAACCAGAAGCACCTGTCACTGTGGTAACCAATATAACCATGGAAACAAAAAGATCAACGGTAAAACCAGTAACCATGGTAACCACATAAACAGTACTAATCTTGGTTACATTAGTAACCAAAGCAGTCTATACGCACGTCAGTCTTCATGGAAAGTAACGTTCCTTATTTCAAGCAAATCTGAAATTTCTGAACAAGTTTAACAGGACTTCCCAGTGTAAAATTTCATGAAAATCCGTCCATTGGGAGCCGAGTTGTCCCATGCGGACGGACGTACGGACATGACGAAGTCAAGAGTTTCTTTCCGAAACTAGAGGAATTCAACAGAAACTCATTCTTCGCCAAAAGTAAGTAGGCCTATGTTATGGGGGAGCAGCACCGGTGACACTGACGGCCGTGGCAGTCAGTGTGACTCACTCACTCACTCAACAATACAATATAAGGCCCAATCTTCAATCGTTTCTATCCTGCCCTCTCACAATTGAGTACCTTTTCGCCATTTATCTTCCTCTTGTTAGATATTACTTCGCTTTATATGTATTTCCCAAAGCCCAGTGCTCACACGAAGGCTGATGACCCCACTGATTGCCCACAGGGCCATGTGAACCGAATGTTTCAACAGCCGCATCCAACTGAAACAAAAATACACACTCCAGGCAGCTCCGCGTTTATCACCGCGATTCCCCAAGCGCGGGCTTACACAGTTCCGTGACTCCAGTCACTGTCATGCACGGTCTGCCGGCTGAAGTTTGTCGGAAATCACAGCACGGCTAACCGATCGCTCCTTGATATCAGGAAGGTCTCGGGTTCAAACATCGGTCCGACCACTACCAGAATCTTACTGGCTTCTCTGAAACTCCCAAGGTCAATCACACATGGATAGGCCACGACCTGTTCATCCCCCTGCCATATTTTTACCAGCTGAATTACTTTGTGTCAGTGAACCAGTAAAAGGCCACACCATTTTTCTCATGGTTAGATTGACGTCACAAGCCGATTACAATGCTTACGACAGAGTTTGAGAGAAACTGTGTTTTCTGCGAGGTACAAGCAAAAAATGGAAAAAGATTGACCGTGGAGAACTTAATGCAACATAGCAGTCAGATGTGAACAAAAATCGGATGATGAAACTTACGACTAGTGTGCTCTAGGAACAGAGAAACGAAAGTGACTGACTGACTGCATAAGTAGTTACACCGCGTGCCGATTGTGATCAATAATAATACACAGTGATGGATAATGTTCACTGTCGACTAACATTGTTATTACTATCGATTCTCATCGATAATAATTTATTCGATATCGATTACAATCGATCAGAATCAACCAATATCTGTTACTAACGATGACCAACATTGGTGGTAATATTTCAGTGAGGTAACATATTAACATTATGGACGGCCTGTCAAAGGGCGGCACGTGGCTGGCCTTATCATTTGACACTGTGAGGTGTGAGGCGGGTCGCGGCCTGCTATAAACATTGGCCAGTTACTCCCAGATCTCAAGACAGGGATCCGGAATACTACAAGTTCGCAAGACACGGAAAGTAAATTGTAGTACTCTGCACGCTTGGGGTTCCCCATGAGCCATGGAGTACCCACCCCCACCCCACCCCCCATAACGTACACTGCGGAGGCCCTACATGTGTCACTGACTACTGATATTGCATTTCAGTAAACATCACACACACACATATACACACACACACACCACACACACACACACACACACATACTTACACACACACCCACACACCACACACCCACACACACACACACACCCACAAACACACACACACACACGTACTCACACACACACACATGCACACACACACCCCACACACACACA
>Ga0131853_10012624_pt1:0-2500 | contig 15483 bp, 10 predicted proteins | sample TergutLab28metaG_FD_92764 | JGI IMG/M metagenome (GOLD analysis project Ga0131853, IMG submission 92764) | Labiotermes labralis P1 segment gut microbial communities from Petit-Saut dam, French Guiana - Lab288 P1 (version 2) (version 2) | ecosystem: Host-associated > Arthropoda: Insects >...
ACATGTGTCGGGCACCATTGTGCCCATCTTCAGGAGTGCAAGGCTGTACGCTACTGCATATGGTACTCAGCACTTAAAGTGCTGGCAGGAGTCTTGGGACGCCGGGAGGCAGGTCGTGTGCACGCAGTGTCCAGGATGTTTTTCGAAAAACACCCTCTACACTGTGCACACGACCTGCCTCCCGGCGTCCCAAGACTCCTGCCAGCACTTTAAGTGCTGAGTACCATATGCAGTAGTGTACAGCCTTGCACTCCTGAAGATGGGCACAATGGTGCCCGACACATGTTGATTCATTGGTTTATCAATAAATCACAATTGTTGCATCAAGTTGGTCTAACAAATCATTTCGAACTGGGAGAGGTTCCTCCACAATGTTATCTCGGTTCTGCCTTATCATCATCATTAATCCTCCAATGTTCCACACAAATACGAGTATTTCATTAAACATTTATTTATCTCCTACATATCAGGCAGTTCTGAGCAGAATGTCTCAAACTACTGTCTACTGTAAAAAGGTAAAGCAGTCCCATTACAGGCCCGGAGGTGCCCAGAGGGTTCCAGGAAGTTAAGGTTCTCAGATTTCGTGACAACGCCACAGGAATGTAGTAGGTTGTCAGCCTTACGCACCGGCCGCCTTTACCCCCAGGAAATACTCCTGGTACTCATTTCTGTTAGAGGCTGAGTCGACTCTAGGGCCATATTGCGATCGGAAGGATTTTATGTCAATGAAAAATCCACTGACACCAGCTGGGATCGAACCAGCGACCTTCCGATTTGTAGCATAGCACCTTCGCCATTGTGCTACCGCGGTCGCCCACTGCGTACTGCAGCCTACACAAATTTGTCGCCAAATATTTATACGTATTTACAGTCTCTATGCTCACTCGTATAAGCAGAAAGCACTTTTACTATGCACGAATTCTGTAAACACTAAATTCGTACTATGTGCTTATTCACACGATTTTGTACACTTAAAATATCCAGTCCGCGTGTCCCAGTGGCCGCGGGGTCTAGGACCATACACCTGCTGAGAATGTGGGTTCGAATCCCACCGGGGGCATGGATGTTTGTCTGTTGTGAGTGCTGTCAGGTAGAGGTCTCTGCGACGAGCTGATCACTCGTCCAGAGGAGTCCAACTGACTGTGGTGCGTCGTTGTGTGTGATCGAGAAACCTCGTGAATGAGGAGGCACTGGCCCACTAGGGGGGGGGGGGGCTTTCGCGTCAAAAACAAACAAAATCTCCAGTCCAAATCGTTCGTCAGTCATCGTCAAGATGGTCACATTTAATAAGCAGTCTTGCATGGTCGCCACGTTTGTTATTTTCGGTTGTACAAAAAGAACTATCTTCCGAAAAGCCGTAAATATATCGAAGCGCTACTACCACATATCATTTCAGAATCCTACAATAAGTGGCATTTAATGTGTCCTCCCCCTCAAAAGTTCTTACGTCCTCCATGTTGTTATTACTGATTGTAGGAATTTAGCACCGTGTTCACACAAAGTTCCGTGAAATCGGTTAACTGGTCTAGAAGTTTAAATGTGAAACACGCACGCACACACACGTCTACGTATTCCCTTCCTCGGGGAGGAAAGTAAGCTACCAATGGGGTGAGACACTCCTACTCAAGGCAGGAGGAAAGATTTTTATCTTCTCCAGAGCGCCCAGACCGGGTCTGGGGTTCACCCAGCATCAGGAATACCGAGACTTGTTCCCGTTGGGGTACAGCGGCCGAGGCGTGAAGCTCTACCTAGTGTCAAGGCTAAGAATGAATTGGGCGGTAGCTGCATTCCTCCACACGTCTTCATGGCCATATTTACCTTTACCTTATGCTGAAGATTATAGATTGGAGACGACTACATAACGAGGAGCTCTATGATCTGTACTGACCCAAATACTATTCGGGTGATCAAATCAAGAAGAATAAGATGGGCGGGGCATGTTGCACGTGTGGGAGACAGGAGAGGTGCACACGTGGCTTTGGTGGGGAGACCTGATGGAAAGAGACCACTTGGAAGACCTAGGCGTAGATGGGAGGATAATATTAAAACGGATATTCAAAAAGTGGGATGGAAAGGCAAGGACTGAATTGATTTGGCTCAGGATAGCGACAGGTGGAGGGCACTTGTGAATGCGGTAATGAACCTTCGGGTTCCACAAGATGCGGGGAATTTCTTGACTAGCTGAGGAGCTGTTAGCTTCTCGGGAAGAATTCTGCTCCAAGGAGTTTGTTTCGTTCCAATATACAATATTTTCTAAGGTCGAATCAATGTCCTTGGTTTAAACTCGCCACACAATGACAATTACCGAACATGCGAAAGGAAAACGAACAAGTTGTCCAGTCACAAAAAGCAGGGTCACAACTCCACTCCTGACTCTTACTTTACTATTTTTGCACGAGGCGAATATCTGATACAAGCTAACAGCCAGCCTAACTGCTGTGTTTCCTTGTTGCCACCGTGGACCTCACAGAACACCCAAACATATCACAAACACTACATC
>Ga0131853_10012624_pt1:7500-15483 | contig 15483 bp, 10 predicted proteins | sample TergutLab28metaG_FD_92764 | JGI IMG/M metagenome (GOLD analysis project Ga0131853, IMG submission 92764) | Labiotermes labralis P1 segment gut microbial communities from Petit-Saut dam, French Guiana - Lab288 P1 (version 2) (version 2) | ecosystem: Host-associated > Arthropoda...
TCGTATTTTAAATTACAGGTTTATTTCCCACCATATCCACTTTACCCCTTGAAGAAGCCTATCTATTTTTGTATACAGTCATCAGGATGTTGTCTACAGCCTATTTCTAAATGTCTTATTCAGTTCTGAGAGGGTTTCAAGTTGATAGTTTTATATTTATGTTTTATGTGGAGAAAACAGATCAGTTTTAATGATTAAGAGTTATTAAGGTAAAGGCAAAAGGTTAAATTGTACCCTAGAACAGGCCATGAAGGTCCAGAGAGGAAGCAAAGGTATAGCTGTTCTCTTCCTTTAATCTCGGCGCTAGATGTGGGTGGGTGATCAATGTCACGCCCCAGCTGCTTTACCCCCGGTACCAACTGTACAGGAGGCTGGATGGGCCCCAGGGCCGGTATGGACAATTGAGGGAAATCTCGTCCCCAAAGGAATTTGATCCCCGGCCCGTCCAGTCTGTAGTCAGTCGCTATACCGACTGAGATATCCCGTCCCACCATAGATACTAAGTATATTTTCAATTTTGAGTCCTGTAATTTAGAAATTAGAGGGTATGAAATGTAACATAGCTTCGACACGTACACGACCATGCGTGCTTTACTCCAAAACCTGCACGACATGTTTGATGGATGCTGCCCTTACAGGTTAGTGTGGATGTGATGAGAAGTACGAGTACATATACAGTTGTAAGATTAAGTACTAAAAACCGGCATAAAAGAATACGAGGTAACATTTAACCTCTTTGTATCTTAAGCTTTATTTCTAAGCTCTTTCTGTTCATATGTTCTTTTGTTTACAAGTTACGTCAGTGGTTTTACCCAAACGTAATGCAGGGATCAGCAAAGCGCTACTCTTGTCACTAAAATTACGTTGAGACAGGCAGCAGATATCACACTGTACATAATATGTCTAATTTTTCCATGACGATGACCGTTTTAATGGTCGAAATATGTCAGAATAATGTGTTTTAGAACTACGATACTATCGTTGTACTGTACAAGTGATAAATAAATACCTCTAAGTCTAGTAGACAATACAAAATGTTTTAACTTTAAGCAGAAACTGATTTTATATGAGAGAATGCACGCAGTAGTTGTTTACTAATGTTGCTGTCTGTAACTCAACATACGCACAGACGAGTGAATGATTTTTACTCCTTTACATTACACAATGATTAAGCCTCATAATGTCTTTAATAAAAAAACTAAAACACGGAACTAGTCACTGTAAACAAAAACAAATCATTTATCAATAAAGTTGCGCCGACTTGGTGAAACAGTACTTTCGAGTACATAATAATTTGTGAAGGTCGTGGAAGCGGTCGTGGCCGAATTAAAGGTAGACCCCTTTATTCGCCTGGTGGGAATGAGTAAAACCACAAAAGACCTGTCATCCTGCCGAGATTCGAATTAAAGACCTTCCAAATGTAAGTCGAATCGTTACCGTTTCAGTGCATTTGTAACTGTAAACAGGATGTGACACTGGGAAAGGAAATGACCAACACATACGCCAGGTAAGGAAACTGGTATCTTCGCAATGAAGAGTAACGTACGTTACTACGTTACTTTCGTTTAACTTCCCCCACCGCCGAACCTCCCACCTGTCCTGGAGGGACAGAGCTACCGCAATCCAGACATTACGTTCAGATGCACTATTTAGTTAAACGTTTAGCGAGCGAAAGTAAAGTAATTTAACATTCAAGGTGCAACACATCAATAGTACCTTCACATTTACACTAACAGAACCAGAAGAGGAACGAGGTACACAGTCTAACATGACCGCTGGACGGGTAAGTGTTCCTCTGTGTACCGATCGAACCGCAAAATATGAATAATACCCATTATACAGTAGTGACCAGGCCAGGGGTTGGACAACCAAAAAAAGTTGACCTTCGATTCCCGGCAAGGCAAGTTTGCCACCTCGTCCAGACCGGCGTTGGGACCCTTTCAACCTCCTCAACAACAGATGCCATGGACTCTTCCATCGTGGCCAAAAAAGTGTGTGGGAGTACAGCGACGCACCGCCTCCATGTAATGGCGTAGGCTGAGAAATATCAACTACACACCCCATCCCATGTCTTAATGGCGCGATGTTTAATTACTCACAAAGATGTCTTTAAGTACAGTCACTAAAGTTGTAACAAAACACGAATCGTCGAGGTACTGGCTTCTCCGTTTTGTTTTCTTGCCCGCACACGGATACACATACTACAGACTCACCACTCGTCCTAGAATGCCCACACAATATAGGTGTACGTCAGTAATTTTAAATATTAGATTATTTAACTTACCAGTAATAAGCAATTTTATCACCGAGTCCACTTTTCACGTTGCGGTCCAGCAAATTATAGCAAATATTTGTAGTGGCTCCTTCCATCCATTTAATATGAATTGGTCCCTTCGTGATATCGAAATTATAAGAGAAGAACTTGGATGGAGATGCTGGAGTTTCCCAATGAAACTGTTTGGCGATGTCAGCCCAGAATTCCTCAGGAGTATCGATCGAACGTTTGTACATATCAGCGTACTGATTCATGGTGCTAATGTGGGATTTCCGTGACACGGATGGATCTGGCATAAACACAGATTTCCCCATCTTGTTTTTTATGTCCACACTTACCACTGTCGAACTGGTGTCCCAAGACAAGAAGAATTCTTACGCGACACAACGGAACGACCTCGCGATATTGTGCAGACCAACTACGCACGGACCTGTACTTTATATCAGTAACTGACACATAACACACAACGGTAGTAAGAGCGGCTGCCACCAGATGGCAGGAGAAACGTGTCCGTAGGAGCGATATTCAGATGGCCTGTGATAGCATGACACTGCAGCGTCGCATGTAGACATTTTAAAATCAGATTCAAGCGTTAAATATTATGTGTGTAAAAATGATTGAGTGTCCACCTCTTTAAAAGGCGAATCTGATATTAAGAATATACATAAAATTCGGTTCCTGAGTCACAGAAAACGCAGGGCATATTGATGAATTTAATTCGAGTGCTGACGTTCGGGGGGGGGGGGGGGGGGGTTAAATCTGTGAAACAAATGACACGCTAGGGGCGAAATTTTAGAGTTTCTTAAACATTAAACCAGCGAAACATATGATTATTACTACCCATTAAAGGATCAATTCACAGCCAATCAAAGCACTGTTCAGAACTTTGTACGGACCCTAAGAGGTTTTTTCAAATCGACATACACCTTTTTTCCCAAAACATTGTTATTTCAGCATATACACTCACAACGCGGATTTTAATGTTTTTTTTTGAAAGGCAATGTCTGTCAAACTTCCTGACAGATATGGATATGTTATTGATTCCGTGAAGGAGGGTATTAAATTATGAAACATTTGATGGTGAATTCGACACAGCGTGGGGTATCTCAGTCAGTTCAAGCATACAGGATTTCACTTCCGTAAGGGAAACTAAAAAGGCTTCTTAGTAACTGACCAACTTAATGCGCAAATTATTGTTTTATAATCAGTTTATTATATTCCTCTACATGTTTCGAGCACTGTTGTGCTCCTCATCAGGAGGCCAAAATTGTATTATACAGCATCTGGTATAAAACAAGAATTTGTGCATTAAGTTGCTCAGTTACTAAGATTATACTGAGGTAAAAAAACGATTAAACCGAAGAAAATGCGCAATCACAGCCGTACATGTATTTGATGAGGCAATATAATCAGAACTGTCACTTTAACCCTTCAAAGATGCTTACTTATTTACTTACTTATTCCATGGAGCAGAGTCCTTCTTGAGAAGTTAACCGGTTTTCAGCTAGTCAAGAAATTTCCCGTATTTTATGGAACACGAAGGTTCATTACCGCATTCACAAGTGCTCGCCACCTGTCCCTATCCTGAGCCAGCTCGATCCATTCCGTACCCCCACATCCTACTTCCTGAAGATCCATTTTAATATTATCCTCCCATCTATGCCTGGGTCTCCCAAGTTGTCTCTTTCCCTCAGTTTTCCCCACCAAAACCATGTATTCGCCTCTCCTCTCCCCCATAGGGCTACATGCCCCGCCCATCTCATTATTCTCGATTTTATCACCCGAACAATATTGGGTGAGCAGTACAGATTACTCTTCAAAGATACTGGGGTTTAAATCCGAACTACTGCCCTTGACGGAGGGGTTGCACTTTATGGTACAGAAGGAAAACTCCCCACAGTCTCCAGCTTCAGACAAAGGTAACGTTAGCGAGCCTAGGCTGATGTCACAAGTCGGGAAGTTATGCGAAGGCGTGTGCGCATAAATCAGTGTGTTTCTGCAGTCATAGGGGTGTAGGTGCCAGTGTTCAGTGTACTCGAATTTACTGTGTATTTTATTGCTTGTACTGTGTTTTTGTATTGTTTCATTTTTGTATATTTATTCTTATTTGTTTTGTGTGTACTAGTGTAAGGACTAATGCCACCGAGTGTAAACTCAATTGCAGTAAATAATAATAATAATAATAATAATTAATCGCTGACTTGCAGCTGCAATCATGTGACAGAGGTAGGAGGGCCGTACGTTTTGTGAGACTCGTGCTGAGGGCAGTCATGAAAGGTTGCGGGGACTTAGTGGATGTAATCCTGTTATACCCTAAAATGTCTTCACGAACGTGCCTTGTACAGAGGCCAGCATTTTCTTCCAAATTCATTTGGCTATGGAAGTCTTTTACACTGAAAATATTTTGCGGAACCTCTACTAACAGGTAACACATAAATATGGATACTAAATAAAAGTTATACAAGGATATAAGAGCAACATATTAGTTAAATGCACACATTTAGAAACATGACTAACCCGTCATATGTACAGAAAATGAAGCTTAAAGCTAACGATCTTCACATTTGTAATTTTCAATGCAAAGAACGGGTTTCTTACGGCAGTGGCGTACCGAGTGGGGGGGGGGGGTTGGGGTGTTCAAAACCCCCCTCCCCGAAATTCCGAAGGCCCTCCAAAATCGTGACAAACTCAACCCGATTGTGAAAACTGTTAAAAATTGCTGAATTTAGGATGCCAGCACTCCAAGATGTTCGGAAAAAAGGCAGTAAAATTCTAAAAGTTCGCAATTGTTTTACATTACTTACTTACTCCATGGTGCAGAGTCCTTCTTGAGCAGCTAACTGGTTTTGTTTTACATTAGCCATGACAAATAAATTGGTTGTCATCGTAAATAGTCTTAAAGTACCAAAAATTAAGAACATTTTACTATATGAAGTGAAATTTCTTGTACCAAATTACAGCTGCCTCCAGAATCCTTGACAAGGGGGCTACCGCCCCCAGACCCCCATTTTCTCTGTCCTCTGTCCTCAACTGCATTTGCTGAACCCCCCCTCTCCCCGAAAAAAATTCCTGGGTACGCCACTGTCTTACGGAACCCTCTTGTTCCATTCGTGAAACACTGGTTTCCGCGAAACCCCCATTTGGGGAAAAACAGCTTTAAAGAAATGAAATAGAGTACGTTAAACGAAAATTACAATGGGGCCAATTATTCGCCGTAAATTAATTAGCTGCCTTGCGCAGAGCACAATTGAAGTCACGCCTAAACGTTATTGCGTCAACAGGTGACGTCAACAGACCACTGGTTAGGGAATAATCCCCTTCATCAGTCATAAAAGAAACTTAATACATGGCGCCATAATTTCGTGACAACTAATTGCGAAGTCCCTCATAAGAAGCTGATATTTCCTCAGTAGGTCAAGACGTTTTCCACCATTTGTGGAACACAGAGCTTTTACTACCGATTCCAGGGACCGCACGGTCTAAAACGTGAGTCTGCGACAGCTCACTCGCTGGGATTGCAGGTTCGAATCCCGCGGAGAGGCATGGATATTTGTCTCTTGTAAGTGTTGTGTGTTGTCAAGTACAGGTCTCGGCGACGGGCCGATCCCTCCACCTGAGGAGTGTCAACTTGTGACCAGGTGCAACAATAATCCTCTACACCTACAATGAGTAGGTAGAAGAGGTCAGACTAAGAAAGAAAGAAAGAAAGAAAGAAAGAAAGAAAGAAAGAAGTTTTACTACCGTCTTCAGGAGATAAAGCCACTGGTTTCCATTCTTCGCCACAAAAATCAAATCACCACAAACATACAGTATTTATGTAATACGATCCATTTTAATAACACTGTCTATCCACCTACTCTTGATAGTTCCGTTTCGGCCTCAACATAATAGCATTTGGAGAAAAATACAAACCACGAAGCTCGTCATTATGCTATTTTTTTCATCCTCCTGTTACCTCATCCATTATTATCCACTAAACCTAATTTTACATTTTAAATTTTAGGATGCTTCCTATCCCAGACTATAGCACTGAATGGTGTGGTGATTGATGATTAATTGGAAAGACCTTGTAAGTCGTCATGGCTTAAATGAGACAAATCCCAACACTTTCCTGGTGGGAATGAGAACAGACCCAGTAAAAACGTACAGCACTACGGCTACATCACCAGGCTGCCAACAGCACCGTCTTTCTCAGAAGCCCCCAATCCATGTTCCTCCGTGAATGCGAGAGACCAAGTTTCACTCCAGTAAAGAACAACAGGTAAGATAGCAGATAGATATACATAGATAGATAGACGGAGAAAATGTTAATTAAATGGTAGCATGCATTCCCTAAATTTAACCTCCTCTTAAAGCATGCGTAAATGTAGTTCTGATTTATGGTATTTGAGATTGTAACAGCGACATTTCTCAAGATTCTCGTCTTCTTGGATAATACGCCCTGTTGACCAGTAAATGTATACCGATATTGCGGAAAAGCGTATTGGTTTTGTCTTCAGTGACTAGCAATCCAAAAAGTGCTGGACCCTGAAAATCGGGGCAGCACGCTCACCCGTAACGTCGGTAGCTGTTTAGCAGGCGAAAAGGCGTAATACCCCAGGAGACTGGGAAATTCCTCTAGCTGCAATGTGTTATTATCTTTGCCAAACAGGGCTGCTGGACGTTCCCACATATTCAAAGGATTTATTAGGTGCCTTTATATTACGCTGTCCTGCATTCTGGTGACGATACATGAAAACGCAATCAGCGTAATTATGCACGGCCTCACAGATAACAACTAGCCTGCTGATGTCATAATAGGGTGCTTTTGGTCCCGTTGTTTAATTATCTTGAAAATTACATTAACAATTATTGGCAAATAATTTAACATTAAATTGTCTCTACAACATTTTTCGATCAGATAAATACTGAAGGAAAGGTAGAAGGAATGGGGTCGAGGAAGAAGACGTAAGCAACTATCGGAAGATCTTAAAGAAAAGAGATGATTTGGAATTTGAAACAGGAAGCACTATATCGCACTCTGTGGAGAAATCACTTTAGAAGAGGCTGTGGACCTGTCGTAAGGCAGACTACTTAATGAATAAAATATTGAGCTAATCACAGGCGATTTACACTTGAGATACGAACAGCAACGCATGTAGGGCTTTACGTAAAGTGTCTGATGCGAGATTTGAGGTTCTCACAGCGGTGCTGCTGAAGATTAATATCTTCGGGGATGTTACACAGTGTCGAGTGGTAAAACGTTACCCCATTTTCGCAAAGGATGCCTCATCGTCGGGGTCAAGTAAGGAAATAAAAATTGGAATGGGTGCCTTTCCGACTTACGAAAAATCCATTTAGCGAGTTTCGAGTTGTGACATTACGTACGAAACAGCTTACTTGCAAACTCTTCGTAGTCAAAGCACGGTAAAAGAAGTCTGTAATTATACAGGGCGAGCCTCTCGCTAGAGGCCCCAAACTATTGTCTATAAAAAATTATGTTATTGAGATAATAACTTGAAAATTTGTATACGCATACCGAGAACGATGCAAAACAGAACCTGGTCATAATCGATGCTGAAACTGGTCTCCTTTCACAACCAAGCACACTTGAATGCGTTTCTCCAAATTCTGGAATACTTTTCCCAAAGTGTCGATGTTGACGGCTTGAATCTCTTGGCGTATAGCGTCTTTGAGTTGTTCGATTGTGCGGGGTGTATTTTTGTACA
>Ga0131853_10012625_pt1 | contig 15483 bp, 16 predicted proteins | sample TergutLab28metaG_FD_92764 | JGI IMG/M metagenome (GOLD analysis project Ga0131853, IMG submission 92764) | Labiotermes labralis P1 segment gut microbial communities from Petit-Saut dam, French Guiana - Lab288 P1 (version 2) (version 2) | ecosystem: Host-associated > Arthropoda: Insects >...
CCTATTCAAAAAGCATTTGTTATTCTGAATTTAGTGATTAGTATTTGATGTATTATTCACTAAACACTTCAATTGGTTATAAGTAAGAAAACGATTGAAACTTTGCGTCAAATGTGTTAAAATGACCTTGTAGCCTAAAATTATTTATAATAAGCCCAAATATTCTTACAATTGGCTAAAGGAGATGGAATTTATGAGTAGATTAACAGAAGCGTTTATCAAAGAACATGTACCCAAATTAGGTTTTGGAATGATGCGTTTGCCAATGAAAGGTGATGAGATTGATCAAGAGCATGTGAATCAAATGGTAGATTATTACATGGAAAATGGCATGAACTATTTTGATACGTCTTGGTTTTATCATGGTGGAAAGTCTGAGGTGGCATTAAGAGAAGCGGTAGTAAAAAGATATCCACGTGAATCTTTTATGATTGCTGACAAGCTACCAATTTGGGAAGTAAATGAAGCATCAGATATTGAAAGAATTTTCAATACTGAGTTAGAGCGTTGTGGGGTTGAGTATTTTGATTTTTATTTATTGCATGCTTTAAATGATGGTAACAATAAAAAATGTGAAGAGCTAGGTGCTTACGAGTTTTGTTTAAGAATGAAAGAGGAAGGGAAGATCAAGCATTTTGGTTTCTCGTTCCATGGTTCAACAGATGATATTAAGCATATTTTAGCGACGCATCCTGAATATGAATTTGCTCAGTTACAAATTAATTATTACGATTGGGAGTTTGATTTCCGTGTGCAGTATGAGGTTGCGCGTTCACACAATATGCCAATTATTGTGATGGAGCCTGTTCGTGGGGGATTCCTTGCGAAGATGCCAAAGGAAATTGAAGATAACTTCAAAGCGATTCATCCAGATATGAGTATTGCTTCTTGGGCTGTTCGTTGGGCAGCGTCTTTAGATGGTGTATTTTGTACTTTAAGTGGGATGAGTAGCATGGAGCAAATGGTGGACAATGTCTCTTATATGAAAGACTTTAAGCCACTTAATGAAGAAGAGAAAGCTGCTGTTGAAAAAGCTGCCAAATTGTTAATGGAAGCACCAACTATTCCATGTACAGATTGTAAGTATTGTATTGACTGTCCAGTTGATATTCCGATTTTTGATATTTTTGGTCAGTACAATGATGAGTTTGTCAACAAGAAAAATCTTTGGGAATTTAATAATAAGTATAAGGAAATTGAAGCAGATAAAAATGCAGCTGCGTGTATTGCATGTGGAATGTGTGAGGCTGTATGTCCACAAAACATTCCAATCATTGAAAAATTGGCAGATATCGTTGCATTAACTAATTAAGGAATTGTAGTATTTAATCGATAATAAAAAAGGATAATCCTCTGCGTTAAGCATCAGAGGGTTAACCTTTTTTAAATGCACGATATAATTTCATTAGTGCGCGTTTTTCAATTCTGGAAACATAACTTCGTGAAATGTTGTATGACTTGGCGATTTCTTGCTGTGTTTCTTCATCCTCACCTGAGAGACCAAAGCGCCGAATGATGATTTCTCTTTCTCGCTCGGTGAGAACATCTAGATGAAACCATACTTTTTCGATCGTGAGTTGTTTAATAATATCTTCGTTAATATCCATCTTATCATCAGGTAAGACATCAATTAAAGAAACTTCATTTCCTTCTTTATCATAACCGATAGAATCTTGTAACGAAATTTCATTCCGCTTTTTCTTATTCGCACGAAACATCATCAAGATCTCATTCTCAATACAGCGAGCAGCATAAGTAGCAAGTTTAGTTCCCTTTCCAACTGTGTAGGAATCAATGCCTTTGATCAAGCCAATGGTACCAATTGAAATTAAATCATCTTTTGCATCTCCATTTGCTTCATATTTTTTGACGATATGGGCAACGAGACGTAAATTGTGTTCGATTAATTTTTGACGTGCATACTTATCACCATTTTCATGTAGTGTTAAATAATGGGCTTCCTCCTCAGCAGATAGTGGATTGGGAAAGGCCTGTCCAGCCAAACTTCCCATCATCGGCACTACCTTAAATAGCAATGCACACAAAAAGGAAAAAATAAACATGTTCATACCCCCTAAAAATCGAACTATGTCATTCTATGTCTATAACTTTTGAAATAGAACTGTATAAACGTTACAAATTCCGTCAACATATTTGACCTCTATCCGTTATAATTAAAGTTCATACTGTCATAAGCTTTAAATGGGGTGTTAATATGAAGAAAGTGAATCATCGAGTTCTCCTAGCTATCGGAATCATTATTGTGGTAGTATTCATTATAATTGGAAGGAGATCAACTGATGTAGAGATGCTCCAAAGTGAGACATCCCCTGTGGTAGAAGTAAATGACGAAAACGACACCTATCATGTTTTGGAAGCGGAACCAAGTTTCGTAAGTCGTATTTTGAACTTTCCAAGATTACTTTTGCGGATGGTTACGAATCCAACTGAATCACAGATGCGGCTTTTCTTAAGGGATGGCTTTGCGTTTAGTGGCAATCCTGATCCAGAGGAAATGACAACAGAAATACCTCGAATTGGGCGACGCGATGATTCAGAAGAAATTTACATGTTAACATGGCAGCCTGCGCAGGGCTTTGTTCGCCAGTCACAACTTATTCATGAGCACGAAGATGGCGCGATCCCAAGGGCGACTTATATTAATTCAGATGAACCGCTTGTTTACATATTCAATAGTCATCCAGCAGAAATGATCGGTGGAACATTAGCAGATTATCATATCGGGGAAATGAATGTGATTGAATTTTCGCATCTGATGGCTAATATTTTTGAAGAACACGGCATCCCATCGTTAGTAGAAGATCGTGATGTGCGAGATATTATGCGTACGAATGGGTGGACATTTGCGCAATCTTACCAAGCTTCACGCATTTTTATTGAGGAGCGGATTAATCAGTTTCCAAGTCTTCAATTTTTCTTTGACTTACACCGAGATGGCATTGCTAGAGATTTAGCTACGATTACGATTGATGGTCAAGATTTTGCTCGTATTCTATTTGTTATCGGTGGGAACAATCCAGCAGGCTATAGTGAAAATTATGAAATGGCGCGTAGATTACATGATATGCTAGAGGCAGTAAAGCCAGGACTTTCGCGCGGTATTCAAGTCCATACTGGCGCTGGACAAAATAGTGTTTATAATCAAGATGTTGCATCAACCCTACAGTTGATAGAGATTGGAACTGTGGAAACGACAGTTGAGGAAGCGATGAATACAATGGAGATTCTTGCAGATATTCTCGCAGAATATATTTTGAATTATATTGAGTAGAATGAAGGAGAGGGGGCGCATGAAAGCAAGGTATAAATTTTTATTAGTGATTTTACTCTTGTGGCTTGGCATGTCTTATGAGGGTGCAAGGGATGATTCAGTACCAGCAAATAGGAATCGGCAGCATGGAAATACAACACTTGATGAACAAATTCGAATCTATGAAGCGAATTTAGCAGAGGGTGGAAATTTTAATGACCAGAACGACCGCGGCCCAGCTGGTTCGCAACAAGGGAATTTGATTGCTCGGACAGGTAGAAATATTGGGCATGCGATGCAAAGTATCGTACGAGAAATGTTAAGGGGGATTGTAAGATTCTTTGATGGGATGATTAGTTAGGGGACTGGAAAAGTTGATTTGCCTTGGCTTGGCAAGTCGACTTTTTAAACTCAAAGAGTATCAAAGGGATGAGTAAATCACAACAAATTGCTTATACTAAAGAGGCAATAAGATAGTGAAAGCGAGTTGATGTGAGATGAAAAAAACTGAGCAAGAGAATAAACAGTATCCGAATAAAGCAAACAAATCTCAAAAGCAGCATAAAGAAGTTTGGTTGGGACATCCTGATGACCACGAACCGACAAAAGAAGTGAAAAAAGAAGACTTAAAGCCATAAACTTACACCAGAAATGGTGTTTTTTCATGATCAGCTATTTTTCCTTGACTTTTGACCTAGTAATATCTATAATATAACTATCGATAATAAGTTTCATTAAGGAGAGCATCGATAATAAAAAAGATGAGGTGTTTGGAATGTTGAATCAAAAAGGGTTTAAAAAGTTGTGGGTATTGGCTTTAGCTTTGCCGGTGTTATTCTTAGTTGCATGTTCAGATGATAACAATGCAGGTGGGGAAATCAATGAAATTACAGTGGCTGAAATTCAAGCAGCACAGGTTGCTTGGGGAGAGGGATTGGTTGCGATTAGTACGGCTTTTGCTAACGGTGAAGATTATGTAACGATTGCTGCAGGTGTACTTGACGATTTATATGGCTATGAGTATGATTATGTTTTATTTAAGCCAACTTTGACGAATGAAGTGCCTTTCCGTACTGACTGGCATGGTGCTGCAAGTTATTTTATTGGAACTTCTGCACCTGAGGTGATTTCAGAAGATGGAACTGGGTTTGCGACAAATCCGTGGACGGCAGTTAGTTTTGAAAATGATTGGACATATATTATTAATGGTGAAACAGCAATTGGTATGGGAACGGTTGTGATTACTGATGATGAGGGTGGTTTGACAACGGTTCATAAATCAATGGCATGGTTCAGAGATACTAATGGTGCTTTAAGACTTCAACTACATCATTCGAGTGTTCCATTTGGTTCGTAGCAGGGATGTTATAGGTAAAAATGGAGATTGTTCGAGGGGCATTCTCGCAAAAGGAAACTGTCTGGAAATCATGATTTCATGAAAAGAAGGCAGTTTTTCCTTAAGTTGTATTATTTAATCAAATCTAGTATAATGTAAGAGAACGCAAAAAAGGAGTTGATCAGATGTTGACTAATTACCATACGCATCATTATCGCTGTGGTCATGCTAAAGGTGAAATAGAGGATTATGTTCTCGAAGCGATTAAGCAAGGCTATGCTGAGCTTGGCATAAGTTGTCATGTACCTTTTGAAAATTTTTCTGAAATGGGCGATCATCGCATGAATTACGAAGATTTAACGCCTTATTTACAAGAGATTGAAGCAATGCAAGCAAAATATCCGCAACTTAAAATTTTGAAATCTTTTGAGTGTGAGTATTTCCCACGAGTCCATGAATATATGGAAGCATTGGCAACACAAACAGATTATTTGGTTTTAGCTGGTCACTTCATTTTCCACGAAGATGAATATCAAAATGCTTTTTCTTTTAGACGACCTAAACAACTGGAAGTTTATGCTAAGCAAGTGAAAATAGCCATGCAAACAGGCTTGTTTAAATTTTTAGCGCATCCTGACATTTTTATGACATCTTATCCAAAATGGGATGCGACATGTGAGGCAATAACGCATGAAATCGCAAAAGCAGCACTTGAATGTAATATGATGCTAGAAATTAATGCAAATGGTTTGCGCCGAAGAAACCAACCTTATCCAGCCTTGGAGTTTTGGCAACTAATTGCGAGCCATTATCCTGAGCTAAAAGTTCTGATCAATTCGGATCATCATGCACCTGAGCTTTTGAATGATACCTATACAAAACAAGCGCGTCAAATGGCAAAGTCATTGAACTTGAATGTGGTGACTGAATTGTAGCAAAACAAAGTTGTCCTTATTGGTAATTTTTTGGAATTATCCATTGAATGTTAGGCGATCTTTTGGTACTATTATAATGCTTAAAAGATAGGATGGATGAATGATGAAAAAAAGTGTTGTGTCGCGCATATTCAAAAAAATTTTAAAGATAATTGTTACCATTTTTGTAGCCATTACACTTTACACCGTGTTCATTGCGATTAGAATCTGGAATTATGGCAATGTTGATGAGCGGACACAAGCAGATGCTGTCATGGTCTTAGGCGCTGCGGCTTGGCATAATAATCCTTCCCCGGTTTTTGTTGAGCGCATTCGTCATGGGATTTGGTTGTATGAAAATGGCTATGTGGACTATATGATTTTTACAGGTGGTTATGGAACGGGAGCTGAGTATTCCGAGGCTTATGTCGCGCGCGATTATGCTATCACTGCAGGTGTCCCGCCAGAATCTATTTTGATTGAAGAATATTCGCGCACAACGGAAGATCATTTCTCTTATGCGATGTATTTAATAGAGGAACACCATATTGAGACGGTTATCCTTGTGAGTGATCCCCTTCATATGATGCGGGCAGTGAGAATGGCAAGTGATGCAGGCTTAACAGTTTATTCTTCACCGACACCCACCTCCATGTATCAAACACTTCGAACCCAACTCCCGTTTTTGAGACGAGAAGTCATGTATTACATTGGCTATCGAATTGTTAGCTTCTTTAGATAATTAGTAACTGAGTTCGCAAGAGCTCAGTTTTTTGCTGGAAATTATCCTTAATTAGACTCAAACTTTTCCAAAACTTTATTCAGCTAGGCTATGATAAGCTTAACAATGAAATGGAGGATGAAAAGATGGGATTATTTAAACGGGCAATTGCCAGCATATCCAGAAGAATGGGAAAGTCGGTCATGTTATTAATTTTAGTATTTATACTTGGGACACTGATTGTAGGTGGTGCTTCGATTCAGCGTGCGGTGATGAATACAGAAGAAAATTTAAGGCGAAGCATGCCACCAATTACATCTATTGAATTTGATTGGGGTGAATGGATGGCAAACTATAACCATCGCGATGATTATATCCACTGGAATTTAACAGCTGATGTCGTGCGTCAAATCGGTGCCTTACCTTATGTGAGTCATTTTAACTATTCAATTACGACCTCGATTCAAAACTTTGACTTTGTGTCCTATGATGTAGCCATTGAGGGAAATGTTGGTGTGGATAGAATGGAAGGTTTTCCTAATTTTCTTGGCTTAACTGGCGTTTCGAGACCTGAGATCGTTTATATTGAGCAAGGTTTGATTGAATTAGTCGCGGGGAGAACATTTGAAGAACATGAAATGACTGGTATAACCGATGTCATTCCAATCGTGATGTCACGCCCGCTAGCAGACGCTAACAATTTGTCAGTTGAATCAATCTTTACCTTGTATGATACACTTGGCAATCATTTTGATCATCATGGAGCAGAAGCGTGGTATCCAGATCATGCGATCGCAAGTATACCATATACTTTTAAAGTGATTGGACTCTTTGATATGATCGACAGGCGCACAGACTTATTAGCGAGTAATGATGAAGATTTTAACGAATGGAATGCGCAGTGGGGTCAGTTAAACACAACTTATGTGCCAAGTCGTGTTGCTGAGGAAATCAATCGCGTTAATTTTGAAGCTAATCGGGACTTTGCGATTGAAAGTGGCTTTGAGGAAGCATGGTTTAATCCAGATGAGGAATATGAAGCAAGAATGGATGCACTCTTTATTTTAGGAGATTCATTAGAAGTTGATAACTTTCGAGCGGCAGTCGATCCTTTGATACCAGCCTATTACCGTGTAGCGGATCTTTCAAATAGCTTTGCTAACATGCAATCTTCAATGGAAACGATGCTTTGGATTGCTGATATCGTTCTGATTGTAGCTATTATCGCAACAGTTCTGATTCTAAGTCTGATCATTACGCTCTTCTTACGTGATCGCCGCTATGAAATGGGAATTTACCTTGCACTTGGAGAGAAAAAATTAAAAGTCACGTCGCAAATCATAGTAGAAGTTGTGGCAACAGCAATCATCGGCATTACATTGGCGATTTTTATCGGAAGTATTGCTTCGACTCAAATCACCCAAATGATGTTGCGCAATCACTTAGTCGCACAAGTAGAACCTGAAGCGAGAATTATGGGATTTGATGGCACGCGTAGCTTAGAAACGCTTGGATTTCTTGCCCCTATGTCACCAGATGAGATGATGGCATCCTTTGATGTCAGTTTAGATGTCCAAACAATTGGCTTGTTGTATGGGATTGGCGTTATCACAGTCATCGTTTCGACTTTAGCGCCAGTAGGGTATGTGATCAGGTTAAATCCAAAAAAGATACTATTGGAGGCGAAAAGTTAATGAGAAAAGAGATTGGACTTTTGATGATGTTATTTTTAATTGTAGTCACAGTGGCTGCATGTGGAGATTTGGAGGTGCATCAAATAGGAGCAGGAAATGAGCAAGATGATGTGACAACGATGACGAGTCGCAATAATGAATTGGCTAATGTACCAGAAGTGATGGATGAGGATCTGGCAGATATGCCAGAAGATGCGCTCGTTATTCCCCTTTCTGAGTTGCATGAGCATGAGTTATTTTCTTTACTTTATGAAGAAGATGGGCAGTGGACATTGTGTCATTTAACAGGAGATTGTACGACAGGAATTATGCCTTTGAGTGGTCATAATGAAATGACAATATTAGGAGATGTGCTTCACTTTCGAACAGGCGTTGATCGCGTGTTTATGCCACTGATTGGCACAGAGGTAGCCGAATGCCGAACAAATGATCGGAATAATCTTTTGATTTGTGAGGGCGCAAACTTTGATGCAGGTGTTGCTAGTGAAAAATTAGGTAATGAAGGGATGATCGCTGTATCGGATGCAGATGATTTGATGCAAGAGATGACGGTTCGGCTTACAGATGAAACAATTTTTGAGATTGTACAAACAGATGGGTTTAATTCGACTAGCTCGCAAGGTTCGAGGCGTGATTTGGAGGAATTAGTTGGTGGTACAAGTACTTCTTATTCTCTAAGTATTCGCCATGAAGAAATGGATGGTGAATTTGTTGCGACACTTATTCAGATCATAAAGTTGCCCTGGTAAGTACATGTAAAGCTTTTGAAAGCTGAGTTTGAAATTCGGCAAATCAAAGGCTTTTCTTATGCAGTTTAATAGTGTTGGTGTTTCTTGAAAACATTATCATCACGAGAAAGTGTTTTCCTCTAGTGAATTTCAAAAGGGATTTTTTCTTTTTTGGCGTAAGTATATGTAGGGGGTGTTTTAAATCCAAAGAAAGAAGGTGGTTTTTTGGCAACAAATATCCCATACAATATCAATGATCTTTCTCAGAAAGGTATTATGAATTTATTTCAAGATAAGGAGATTTCTTTATTCGGTTTCAAAGTTCCTAGAATTGTGGAGTCACTTAATGTAGAGTTGCAAGATATCAAAATCAAAGAAAGGCGGACAGATCTTGTTTTCTTGTTGGAAGACAATTCATTGCTTCATCTCGAGTTCCAAACGGATTATGATCAACATGATTTAACACGCTTTATGATGTATGATCTTCTTTTGCATGAGCAACATAAACAACGCAAAGTAACGACAGTGGTTATTTACGCTGCTGGTGTTAGGCGCAGAGAATTTGTCTTAGATTTTAATACACTAGTTTATCGGCCTTACGTTATATTTCTTGATGAGATGGATGGGGATATCATTCTCAAAGGATTAGAAGAAAAATTTCTTAACAAACGACCTTTTAATGACGAAGATATTTTAAACTTGCTCTTTAATTGTTTTATGAAAAGTGATATACTAGAACCAGTTGATCGAGCTATACGGCTAATAAAAGTTGCAAATACCATTAATGAGACTAAAGTGCGTGAAATGGCAAAGGCAACAACGCTTGGGGTAATCGGAAAGTTTTTATCTCCTGAACAAATGCTGAAATTAAGTGAGGTGTTAAAGATGGTAGATCCATTAGAAGCAATGATGAAAATTGAAATTGAAAAAGAAGTCGCGAAAGAAGTGGCTAAGGAAGTGGCTAAGGAAGTATCAAAAGAAGTTGCGAGAGAAGTCGCGAAAGAGAAAATTGAAACAGCGAAAAAGTTACTTGAAGAAAATATGAGCATTGAATCAATTTCAAGAGTAACAGAATTGAATCTAGAGACAATCAAAGATTTGCAGCTACAAGGATAAGATTAAAGCACAGATTCTTTTGGATTTGTGTTTTTTGATGAGATCAAAATTGCTGACTTTATCAAAAATTTGCCGAATTTTCCCCATAACTTTTTCAAAATATGATAAAATAACAGTAGCGAATTCATATAAAAATGAGGCGATGATGGTGAGTCAAAAAATTTTAGTGATTGAGGATGAGGTTGCGATTCAAAATATTTTAAAGAATTATCTTGAAGATGTTGGTTACAAAGTTGTGACGGCTGATGATGGCATGGAGGGGTATTCGACTTTTCAAAGTGGGGATTTTGATCTGGTCCTACTTGATATTATGATGCCAAAGATTGATGGCTATGTGGTGTTGGAGCTGATCCGGAAAGAGTCAAATGTTCCTGTTGTGATGATTACTGCTATGGGAGATGTTGTCGATCAAGTTAAAGCTTTTGAGTTGAAAGTGGATGATTATATTACGAAGCCGTTTGATATGAAGCTTGTTTTGATGCGTGTGAAAGCTTTGTTGCGCAGGAGTGAGGCTAGTGCGCAAGGATTGGCAACAGAAGAGGAAAGTTTGCTCAAGTATCGGGATTTGGTGATGAATCTGCAAAGTATGGATGTGTTTGATGCTGGAGATAAGTTGGAGCTGACGCATAAGGAGTTTGAGATTTTGCGGTTGTTGCTTGAGCATCAAAATCAAGTGTTTACGCGGGAAATCTTGCTTGAAAAGTTGTGGGGGTATGATTTTTTTGGAAATCCAAAGGTTGTGAATGTGCATATTCAAAATTTGCGTAAAAAGCTCGCGGGGGATTATATTGAGACGGTGCGAGGGGTAGGTTATAAAATTGCGAAAGAGACTTAGAATTCGGTTGAGTTTTAAAATCTTCCTGCTGACATTTGCTGTTTTGATGACGACATTTTACATTTCATTTGCTGTGATTGAAAATGTCCTTCCTCAATTGTATCATCAAGAATTTTTAAATGAATTTGCCGAATTAGAACAGGAATTGCTAGTTAAATTAGAACGAGAGTTAAGTGCTGAATTAGATCGTGCGATTGAAGTGTCAAATAGGATGAGAATGAGAAACTTTCGAATCAGTGATGATGAGACGCTTGAGTGGTGGGGCTGGGACAGAAATTATTGTTTAATTGTTGATGAAAGCGAATTCGAGACGAGCGAGGCATTTATTGATTGGTATGACCTGCATTGTTCGGCAGATATGGTGATTTTAGCAGAACTAGACTGGGAAAGAGTAAGGTGGTATGACTTAAGGACAATGAAGTATCATTATCTCCGCTATGGTTCTACACCTTTTCAAACAGCACAACAAGTATTCCGCGATTTTGCTATGACTCATAATCTGAAGATTACCGTTCGGGCAATTGAGCCTGATACTGCATGGTTGGCGGAGGTGATCTTTCAGGTAGATGGTCGGGGATTAGAAGATCATGTGTTGCTAGAGCTTGGCGATGTAGAAATAACTTCACTCCAGACGAATCGTTATGATTATGAATTTGGTGGTTTCGCACTTGTTGCAGAAGGAACTTTCCAACCTGCTTATCGGGTACTGAATATCATATTTGCATTACAGCAACAAATTCTAATCGCGATTTTCTTTGTTTCTATTTTAATTGCAACATTATTTTCGCTCTATTTGGCTCGTCCGATTGTTCGCTTATCAAAAGAGTCGAAAAAACTGAGTGAATTAGAATTTGATGAAAGTTTGAAAATTAACCGCAGAGATGAAATTGGTACTTTGTCGAGTAATTTAAACTTTATGTCATATAAATTAAAACATACCCTTGATGATTTGCAAACCGCTAATGAGAGATTAAAAAGAGAGATGGAACGTGAACGCGAGCAAGAGCGACAGCGCCGAAATTTGTTTGCTTCAATTTCGCACGAGTTAAAAACACCAATCACGATCTTGAAAGGAGAAATCGGTGGCATGATTGACCAAGTTGGGGCGTATAAAGACCGTGATTCTTATCTTGAAAGTGCGTATGGATGGACTGAAACCCTCGAAAAGTTGGTTTCTGAAATCTTAACCATCTCGCGCTTAGAAGGTGAAAAGATGCGACTCAACTTGGTGGAATTCGATATCAGTGCATTACTAACAGAGATTTGTCATACGCATCAATCGCTTGCTGATAATCAGAAAATATCATTTGAGCAAGAAATAGATACTAAGTTGATGATCAAAGCTGATGAATCCCAGTTACAAATCGCAATTTCAAATGTGATCAACAATGCCATCTTCTATACACAACCTGATCATGTGGTCGCAGTTGTGCTTAAGCGAGAAGAAAAATTCGCAACATTAGTTGTTACGAATACAGGCGCGCATATTATGGAAGACGAGTTAAAAAATTTATTTGATCCGTTTTACCGAGTTGATAAGTCTCGAAATCGTCATACAGGTGGTAGTGGGCTAGGCTTATTTATTGTTAAAAATATTTTGGAATTGCATGGATTTGAATATGGCATTGAAAATATCGAAGAAGGTGTTCAATTTGTTATCAAAATGCCGCTTAATTGAGATAAGACTTTGCTCATCATGTGGGCAAGGTTTTCTTTTCCTAAAATTGGCCAAATTTCGCCTTTAAACTTACTCTTGGCTGCTATACTAAAGATACAATTTTAGAAAGTAGAGGTTTTAAAAATGGCGAAAAAAAGAAAAAAAGGGCGCTTGATTTCGTGCATATTGCTTACGGCTGTGGCATTTATTTCAGTAATGTCATTGTTAAATTTTGAAATTTGGGGAATTGGAGAAAAGGTACCCCTTTCTGAAAATTTTAATCGTGAACAAGCGTTATCTTACTTTGATGTTGATTTTAATATGTCTAGTAGTCACGGCTTATTAATTAATTTAACAACAGGAGAAGTTTTGTTTGAGCATCAGGCTGAGGTGCGCGTTTATCCAGCATCGTTGACAAAAATAATGACCGTATTATTAGGCATTGAACAAAGTCAAGGTGCAACGATGGTCGTAAAAGGTGACTTTACAAGGCTTATGTTAGACAATGCCTCTGTTGCTGGTTTTGAATATGGTGAAGAACGGACAATCTCAGAAATACTTCATGGTGCAATGTTACCATCTGGCGCAGATGCAACGGCAACGATTGCATATCATGTGGGCGGAAGTTATGATGACTTTGTTACCTTGATGAATGAAAAAGCAAGATCTTTAGGGATGTACAATACGCATTTTATGAATACATCAGGTTTGCATCACTCAAATCATTACACAACTGCTTACGATATGGCTCTTCTTTTAAGCTATGCTTTAGAAAATCCAACCTTTCGGCAAATTTTTACCACCAGAACTTATTCTTTTACTAACTGGCTGGGTGAAGAACAACATATGCATTCAACTTTGTTTTCTATTTTGTGGACAACTGAATTTGAAGGTGGAGAAATTATTGGGGGACGGACTGGTTTCACAGATGAAGCAGGACGTTGCTTGGCTAGTCTTGCCGTAAGTGGAGATGATGAATTCATTTTAATTACGCTTAATGCCGATCCAATTGATGAAGACCAGCGCGCACATATTGCTGATGCATTCACGATTTATAGTTATTTCTTAAGATAATCGATTTTTGAAATGATTTTGGCAAATTATAACAGAATCATTGATGTTTTTGCCATAATATGGTACAATGATGATTACAATCTTATAATACAACAGGTGGTGGTTTCCATGAAAGAAAAGCGTAAAATGAATCCCATATTTATGAGGCTTGTAATAAATTTCACTGTTCTTCTGCTCGTGTTACTTTTAAATAGTTTTGCCGCCATCTTTGCTTTTCAGATTGAAGAAGAACTTAATCTAATAACGGAATCTGAACCTCAACCTGAACCTACACTAGAATATATTCTGAGTGGAGAAATTGATGAAACACAAAGTAGCATTGAAGAAACTGCTGCTGAATATTATAGTGAAGCGATTAAAGATTTTTATGTAGAATATACTGAGGCTGAAAAAGAAGAAGAGGAATGGCCAGAACGTGTTGTCTTTTTAACTTTTGATGATGGGCCAAGTGCGAATACGAGTGCGCTTCTTGATATTTTATACGAGGAGGATGCACCAGCGACTTTCTTTCTTGTAGGTGAAAGTATGTTGACTTATTCCGAGACTCGTAATCGTGTTTTAATGGAACGAATGCTAGCGGAAGGTCATTATATCGGGCTTCACTCGATGACACATGTTTTTTCGACCTTATACTTGGGCTATGGTGCTCCTGCTCGATTTGTCGCTGAAATGATGCAATTACAAGAATTAATTTATGATGTTATCGGGTATCGTTCTAATCTGTGTCGGGCACCTTATGGCATGATGTCTGGATTTACTCCAGGTTCAGGTCATATTGAGGCTGTTGTAGAAGCAGGGATTAAATGCATTGATTGGAATGTGGATCCCCAAGATTGGGACAATGATGCTCAGCTCAGTTTAGAATACTTGATCAATCAAGTTGAACGACTTAGATTTCCATCAGAATTAGTCATTGTGCTTCATGAATTAGATACAACTGTCGAAGCGTTGCCAGCAATGATTGCCTTCTTAAGAGAACATGGCTACGTGTTTAAAGCCTATCAACCAGGTCATGAATTTATCTATCAACAGTATCGCTATCGCCTCCATTAATAAGGTCTAAAGCATTGATTCTTCAATGTTTTAGGCCTTATTTGGTTTATAAGTCATAAAAAACGTCTAATCGAAAATATTATCCTTGGCAAAACTTGACAAATTAGCTTATTTTCTGATACGATAAGCATATTATCCAACTTTTATGACAAATTAAGAACTTTAAGCAAAGGAGGTTTTGAATCATGACTGAGATACAAAAAGCCAGATATGAAGTATGGATGTGGCGAAGGATTTTCAAGCGTGTTATTATTCCACTCGTATTGTTTTTGTTGATCCTTTCTTCAATTTCTCTTATTTACGCATTAAGAACGCATCGAATTATTCATGGGAATATGCTTGAAGATGATCCAATCAAAGAAGAGATACCAATTGATAATGAAGATGAATCTGAAACTTACGAATCACCAGAGCGTGTTGTTTTCTTAACTTTCGATGATGGTCCTAGCTGGAATACGACCACAATCCTTGATATTCTTGATGCTGAGGAGGCATCATCTATCTTCTTTCTCATTGGAAATCATATCATTAATCATCCAGAGTCTGAAAACTTGATGAATAGAATGTTAGCAGAAGGTCATTATATCGGACTTCACTCAATGACACATGATCATGATACTTTATATGTAGGCGATGGTGCTTCTGATCGATTTGTTGCTGAGATGTTACAATTACAAAACATCATTCATGAATCGGTTGGACATCACACTGGTTTGTGCCGAGCACCATTTGGCATGATGACTGGTTTTCGCTCGGATTCAGGACATAGTGAGGCGATTGCAGAAGCAGGAATTAATTGCATTGACTGGAATATCGATCCTAAAGATTGGCGTAACAATGCCGAGGCTGTCGTTGAATATGTTATTAGGCAAGTTGAGATGCTTGATTTTCCATCAGAATTGGTTATCGCACTTCATGAACAAGATGCAACTGTGCAAGCTTTGCCAGAAATTATTTCATTTTTAAGGGATCAAGGTTATGTATTTAAAACTTATCAACGAGGCTATGAATTTGTTTATTATCAATATCAATACCGCCAACATTAAATAAAATTACAATTTGCACATTTAAGAGGAGCTTTTGA
>Ga0131853_10012626_pt1 | contig 15481 bp, 12 predicted proteins | sample TergutLab28metaG_FD_92764 | JGI IMG/M metagenome (GOLD analysis project Ga0131853, IMG submission 92764) | Labiotermes labralis P1 segment gut microbial communities from Petit-Saut dam, French Guiana - Lab288 P1 (version 2) (version 2) | ecosystem: Host-associated > Arthropoda: Insects >...
CTGGTGATGAGTCGTGGGTTTACGGGTACGACCCAGAAACAAAGGCGCAGTCCTCACAATGGAAACATTCATCATCCCCGAGGCCAAAGAAAGCACGGCAGGTCCGCAGCAACGTCAAGGTTTGGTTGACCGTTTTTCTCGACTCCAGTGCGGTGGTGCATCAAGAATGCGCACCACAAGGCCAAACCGTCACCGAAGATTACTACGAGGGGGTACTATGTCGCCTTCGTAATGCTGTGCGGCGCAAACGACCGGACCTGTGGGCAGCAGAAACTTGGCAGCTCCATCACGACAATGCACCCGCCCATTCTTAGCATCTGATTCAAAGTTTTTTGGCTAAACACAACATTCCCCTGATTCGTCACGCTCCCTACTCTCCCGACATGGCTCCTTGTGATTTTTGGCTGTTCCCCAAACTGAAAATGACACTGAAAGGGACCCGATTTGAGTCAAGAGAAGACATTATGCAGAACACGACAGCCCAGTTGTACATGATTCCACAAGAAGCTTTCCAGAAATGTTTCCAGCAATGGCAGGACTGCTGGAAGAAGTGTGTGCATTACCAAGGAGACTACTTTGAAGGGGATTAGGGTTTCAGACATCAAAATAAATAATCGTATTTTTGCCGACCAAAGGTCCGATACTTTTTGTACAGCCCACGTATGTAGCAACAGACGCAAAGAGTGAAGGATGCAATGCAGACTGAAAATGAAGAGGCTGTGGGCATGACTGAGAAAAATGAGTCAATGCAAACTTTATGTTCTCTGAACTGTACATCATGATATACATATGTGAGAAAGATCAACAAGATAGACACTTTTCTTCATACTTTATTTCACTTAAATTATCCTCGGCATGTTTTGAAAAAGTAATTGTTGATCATCAGCAGGAGTTCTGTACAAGCAGCTTACAGTATCTCACCATGCATCTGAAGAGGAATCTAGTCGCTGACACAATATGAATGATATCGTATCGTGTCAATGACTAGACTCCTCTCAAGATGTATGGTGAAATACTGTAAGCTGCTTGTACGGAACTCCTCCTGATGATGAACAGTTACTTGTTCAAAACATGTCGAGGACAATTTAAGTAAAATAAATTATAAAGAAAAGTGTGCATCTTGTTGGTCTTTCTCATGTATGAGTCAATGTAATTAGTGCCTTTTCTGAGATTTGAAAATGGCATGTCCTGAACAGAAGCCAAACACATTACAGACATTTGAATCTGCTATGTACAATAATATTAAAATTAATTTAAGCAAAAGGGGCTGTAAGAATGTGAAGTGGTTCAAGATATGGTCCTTTGTTGATACTCAGTGCTCAGGTAGCATGTAATAACATCCATACAACCACATAACTCACCATTTGTGGAGCTTCTGTGAAGAGAGTACGAAGAAGAGAATCAACAGGTCTTAGGATACATGGAGCAACAGAAGTAAGTACACGTTGTAAAGAGTGTTGAGCTTCCCTAGACTCCAGTCTCACCCGCCCCTGTGCCAGAAGTGGGAGCAATGTGTCCACTACTTGACGTGACCAACGGCGCCACCGTTCATCACTTTCCCGGCTCTCATTAAGTACCACACTTAGTAGCTCAAGAACCTGTTTCACAAATATTCATAACAGACCTAAGGGATTATTCGTATTTAACTAAATAAAAAAGCAATTCTTGCAGAGAGTGTAGTATTGGTAATTATAACACACAAAGGTATGATGGGAAGATAATCATAAATGCAGAGTAGGCAAGGATATGGAAGAAGGCAATTACAGCTCATCTGCTGGTACTAATTATCTCAGCATTCTCCTAGACAGACTAAAAGTGCCACTACAATGCTCAAACAGGCAGAACCATCATGATTCAAAATGGCTATCTCATGAAGGCATAAAAAAGTCTAGCGCATCAGAGCTACGCAAATATCTCAATTATAAAATCAGTGCAATGCTGGTAAAAAATAATCTAAATAAATTTACAGTAAAATGCCAACCGTACTCATCTGATGGACATAAGAAAAAGAAAGTGATGCGATATCAGCTATGCTGAAACATAACCAATTCATACACTGAGGAACTGTGATCTCAGAGTACAACCATGAACTAAGGAACAAAACGAATACATATCAAACAAGCTAATATACAAGACTTATGCTTCAGTACTGACTTATATGTGATGTACTATAAAATTAAGGGTTGGTATTTGTCCAACATGACTTGATGACATTACAAACTGTTCTGCATGTCATGTTTCTTCATTCTTTGATAACACAATTCTCATGGTTATAAAGAAAAATAAAATAAAATAATTTAATGAATTTCTATCCTCTAAAACAAATTATTGAAAATTTTACATATTTGGACCTCTACTTTCAAACCGAGCTTTTAGGTTATTTTCCTTCCTTAACGGGACAAATTGAAGGCACATAAGATCAACAGGCAGTGCATCTGCATGTGCACATATGTGCCTACGCACATGCATACAACTGGGTGTCCACTACACCTTTGAACCTGATGCTTGATATTTTATAAAATACAGTACAATGAGTATTCCACCAGAGCCAACCCTTTACATCATTCTCTTCCAGTTTCCTACAATCAGCAACATGGCACAAATGTAAACTTGTGAAGTGGAAAGGAGGCATCATGAGTTCTTCTTCAGCAAACCCCATCACATACAAAAAACCCAAAGCCACATTTGCTTGGATGAGAAAAACACATACAGACATCTCTTATTTCACTTGAGAAAAACAAAGTGCTCAACTGTAATGCCACTGATAGAATACTGGAAAACATAAATTATTAAAAAACTGTGGAGTTTTTCTACATGGCCATGCCAGCAATAAATAAAATCACACTTTTCTTATAATTTCCAATACAAAAAGAGTGACTATGTATCTTAACAACACATGTGTACAGGATTCCACTTTGTAAGAGTATTAAAAGTGTCACAGGAGTTTAAATATTTCTTCTATGGGAAGGTAGGCTTTATGAGTTCCAACCAGAAGTGCTCATCATCATCATCATCATAATACTTCAAATACATAAATGCATATATGGAATTTTTATCTATTGTATTGTTAGGCCACTGTTATAAGGTAGCCTGAACTCCTCAGCATGGAATGCTGTGAATTACATGTCAAAGTCGTACAGACATTCATATATATTTAGAAACATTGTGACTGTCAATACGCAATTCTAGGAATTACAAACATTTGATATAAATGAAAAGTGTGGCATATGGGCAGCTGGCAAGTCAATAGGAAATCAAAAATAAACTTCATTAAAAATTCCAAAGCCAAATGGTTTGAATCCAGGAAGCTAAATTTATACAAAAATACTGTACATTGCAGAATAACCATATGCACCACATGGTGTGCTAATGAAGGAATTTTTCACAAAATTGGTCACTGTATTACTGACTCAAACATACTTTCACCTCTACCATTTTTCACTCCTATTCATAACTACTTTCTAACATAAACAATGATAAATTAATGAGCCTTAGCCTTTTATAAGGATTACTACTAAATTTTAATACAAATGTTATGCCATTTTATGTGTTTTCTGCATAAAATACAAAAAGCAACAGTTGTTGAGTGATTTAATCTGAGTCTAGTATTATCCAAAATTAATCCAGCATTGCACAGAGTTCAAACTTAAACTTACCACCTTTCAAACATAAAACTCATCAGTCAAAAAACAGGTGAATGATATTAAATACAGCTTTCAGTAACTAAACCTGACAGCTGTTACTTGCAACAGCTCTCAGTACAAAAAATAAAAAGCAAGTACATTAGACAATAATTCCAGACCCTGAACAGAAACAACCGATGAGCTCAGACAGCCCAGTCAGCACAGTGGCTAGGCTACAGGATGAACAACCAAGGAATTATAATTCATTTCCCAGAAAGGGCAATAGATTTCTCTTCTCCAAAGTGTCCAGACTGGCTGTGGGGTCCACAAATATCCTACTCAATGCGTACTAACAGCTCTTGTTGTGGGTGTAAAGCAACTGAAGCATGAAGCTGACCAGTCAGCACAGTCAAGACTGCATGCAGTCATGTATGTACACTCCCCAGTATGTCTCCATTTTGCACACAGGAATAACTTTTGTAGGTTAATATCTATATTTTGAGCAGCTTTGTAACAACAGATTTGTATCTACTACAACAGATAAGTATCTGTAATAAATGAGAGTCAGGACCAGTAAGATATATAAAACTGCAAAGAATATGTGTGGAAAATGTGTCAGCCATTGGAGAGTACCTTTCTGCTTTCTTTTTGGCACAGAGTGCATTCCACAGGAAAATTGCTCCTATGGTGAGGGTCTCAATCACAAAGTGAACTGACCTGATGATATTCCACCAACCGTAATAACATTGACACCAGAACTTCTCGTTGAGTGTCTAGTTCCTTCAAATCAAAGTTGCTGGTGCTACTTGCACCACGAACCAGAAACACATCTTCCACTACTGGAACTAGTGCTGGGATACCTAAACAAACATAAAACTGTTGTAAATTGCAGCTCTGCAATGTATATGTTATTTAATGATCAACTACTCACATCAAGTGATGGCAGTGGATTTTATGATGATAACATCAGTTACGATTTTAGAAATACAGATACATAAGGAATGAAAAATGTGTCACAGAATAAGAATGTGTTATATACAGACAGCTCAGCTTAACAAGGCCACTACTTACAGTGTGTGACTGGTGACTGTCCACTTGCCATTAATCCATCACATAATTGGATTACCTTAGGCACACCAATAATACACTTGGAATGATGTTTCTCATATGAGAGATGTACCAAGAAGTGGAATATCTGGGGTATCAGTTCTTCAGCATGCCTGAAAAAGAAACCCAGGCTCTTACAGTTAATTCTACATCCAGTTTGTTATTCTGAGAAAGCTGAGGAAATTTTATGAGTATACAAACAAAAAATTAGCTTCCAATGTCACAGGTTATCTGCACAAATGTCTTTCATACCACTACCAACCATGCCATCCAATGTGCACAATTTTGATTATTCAATCCACTGGTTCACTGCCCAAGAAATGTTGGGTGTTTCCCCACTGATTCTCAAGAGCATATAAATTTTACATTTTCTTTTTCATTTGACCTCAAGGAATAATATAACAAACATAATATTCCCTGTTGTTTTACAAGGACTTTGATGTGTCACACTTTATACAGTAGTTTACATACTTCAAAATCACATTAATGTCTAAAATCAAATAGTATACACAGCTATGCCAGCTGTAACCACAAGAATCAAATGAAACAGAAAACCAGCTTTTAAGCAACAGCCAGGTCCAATTATGGAACACCTACATAAGATATGCCTACTGCCTCAGTTCACTAATAAGGAAATATTTTCTTAATTATGTAAGCACAAATAAGCTTTACTGAACTGAGTTAACAAAGTGGCGATAGTGGTGATGTTAGCTGACCAAGTCTTTAAATGAAATCCCATTCTAACATAAGTTATGGTATGAATGACTTGACATTAAATATTCAGAATAAATATATACTTTGTAATATCACAGATAAGAAATAGTTACTATACTATAAAGAAATGGCAACATAAACATACGGAATCTGTCCTTCTTCAATGAATTCAAACTGCTTCAATACAAAGCCAATGAAGATCTGGTCAGAATCAAGTAGACAATAGTTGACTCTCAGCTGCACCAACTGGCTCAGTAAGAGCAATACTCGACACTGAAGCTGTACATCACTGGTCACTGTGTATTGCTGCAAACAAGAAACAAGAGTCTCAGTTACAATCATATCTTGAATTTATTGTAAACATAAGCTGTGAATAAATGATAATGTTCATTAACAAAATCATTACTGCACTCCTAAACCTAACTTTTTAGTCTATCCTACAAGCACACATACTATCCCTAAACACTCAGACAACAAGCACTTTACTAAAACATTTTATCATACTACACAGCGTTTCCTGGATAAAAAGTTCCCAGCTACAAAGCTTTCCCATGTAAGGATCCCAAAAGAATAATTTTAAATTTTATTACACATAAGTTTCTCATGCAAAATGTTCTGCCACTCTGGAAGTTCATTTTTTCAAATTTGTATAAAAAATTTTCCATTTAATACATTTACGAGGCTCCACAACCATTACTTATTTTTTTAACGTTAAATTGCACCACAGTTGATAAAGAGTGGAACAATTCATTTCTTGTGTGCAACCTACCCACTGCTTGTTTTCAGTTCCACAGATTTTGTCAACCTTACAATTGATAAAGTTATGCAGCAATGAAAACAATACCTCTGAAGTTGAGAGTCAGAATATTAATAATGAAATAACCAGAAATTTTTCAGATTCTTCTAGCCAACAAAATATGAGAATGTATTCATAAAAGCAATAATACCAAAATCATCAGAACCCTAAAGAATTTATGATATGCTTAATTCATGTTTCTGTATTTTTCTAAATATATTTGGAACCCAGTTTTCCAATAAAACATAGAAGAATGGTCAGCAGAAAGAATGGCTACATTACACAAGGTATGAAAGTACCTTGTAAACATAAACAGAGGCTACACAGCTACTGCAGGAACAGTAATAATCCAAATGGACAATATTTTATATTAAGAATCACTATCAAAGTTTCACTGTACTTAGTTGTCTCAGCATTTAGTTCTACACATCACAACCTTACTAGTGACTGGACCAATGTAAATGGAAATTAAATTTGCCATTTACAGACCAAACTACACCAAATTCAAGAAACGTGTTCAGTAGTTTCACACAAACTGACCGACAGACAAGACACTGCACATCAATTCATGCTACTCATGCAAACATATACATTATATTATTCAATCACAGGTACAGTGAGAATGTAAATAAAGGGTATCAATACTTTTAAAATACTTTAAGACATTTATTTTGGCAGTGGCAGAGTAGTTAGGGAAAAACCCAGAATGCTTGCTGTGTTTAACAGCACTTCTGTAGGAAGGAACATGTGTTTTATAACATTTTTGGCTTTTGGGAAACACACTGCTTTCACTGTTTAGTTAACAGACTGCCAGCTTAACTTGGCATAATTAAAAAGTGTTAGATGCACAATGGTTTGGCTGGAATTTCCATAGAGGGCAGTAATGAAAATTAAGGATCCAATCCAAGATCAGAGTTTTAAAAATATTCAGACTTTGATCTATGAAAATTTGGGGAAGTTTCATAAATGATCAATGAGAATATCAGTTAATTTTACAAGACTTCTGATTAGGCAGTTTCACACAATGCATGGCTTTGGAACAATTACTTACTTGCAGTTTTGATTTCAGACAGACCCGATGTGTTACATGTGACTCCACTATTTCAGACTTCTTACATCTAAATTATTACTCAGAAATTTATAATTTTTTTATTGTGGACACTTCGTATACTTCATAACTAAATGCAAGTACAGTGAGAGTTTTAATTGTTACCTACCAGTTGAAGGAAATAACATACAAATGTTAAACTTAAATGGCAAGGGTGATAAAAAGCCTTATTTCATATTCGATAAGGTTTATTAAGTGACACTACGCCATGTTCAAAGTTTTATCATTTATGTGCAAAAAATAAAGTTTATCAAGAATATACAACGTATAACGTCAATGGTAATTTGTGTGTTTTAACTGTCAGGAGGTCACAAACTGGTACACTATGGTATTGTGTGATATATATATATATATATATATATTCCTACTGAGAAATGTCTCATGATCCATCAGTCTACCTGAGCTACTTGAACACAATCCAAGTTCTTTACCCAATCACGTATTCATACTGATCCATCAAATCACACCCTCTCAATTAGCAGGATTACCTCACCCTACTGGTGCCCATGTACACAATGCCCCATCATCTTGATAAAGTAATGTATCTACTGAGGAAGACAGGAGAACAAGTAGGTCACCATCATCTACCCAGAGTGCAGCACTGGTGTGATCGGAGGAGCTGTGGATGTGATAAAGGTGATAAAATGAGCTGTGGTAAAGAGTATAAGACAATAAGCAGCCACAGCTTCGATGTCCAAGTATTACACTTTGTGCATCACCTGTCACTATATGGAATGTTTCAGACAGGAACCAACATTTTATGTTAATCCAAGCTGCATGTGTGCTCCCCAGAATGTTCTCAATAAACTGGCTGATAAACAGCTCAGTAGGCAAGTCATGTCACTAGAAATCACTTTCTGGCCATATTCTTATATGATTGTATACAATGGAATACTGTACGGAATATCATATAACACCTTACATTTTTGAATGAAATATTCACAGGTACTTGGAAGTATTGACACATTTATTTGTTCATTCACAGTTCCTTCAGGGGCATATTCTGCAATTCATGTTATCAGTATGTGTAGTGTAGAGTGATAGGGTGATTAGTAAATGATGAATTGGATATGATACAAAAGGAAGTGGCCCACTCAGTTTTTGTATATGGAAGGTTACATGGTTAAGTTCTGTCACTGAAGTCTGAAATGGATGGCAGAAGGCACAAACTCTGAAGCAAAAGGGATGACACTACATTTGACATAGTCTGACACAAACTTTGTGTCATTATTACACACCATGTAACCTCTTGTGTTACCAAGCATCCACAGGTTGCACCAACAACGTGTAATGTATGTGAAAATAAGTTAATATCTGAAATGTTTAAGTGAAAAATGCAATTTAGATTCTAAAGGGTTCTGACATCCCTACATTTCTTGTACTTACTTACTTACTCCATGGAGCAGAGTCCTTCTTGAGAAGCTGCATGGTTTTCAGGTAGTCAAGAAATTCCGCTCATTTTGCAGAGCCCTAGGGTTCATTACTGCATTTACTAGTGCCCACCTCCTGAGCCAGATCTATTCAGTCCATGTCCCCCATCCCACTTCCTGAAGATCCATCTTAATATTATCCTCCCATCTATGCCTGGGTCTTCCAAATGGTCTCTTTCCCTCAGGTTTCCCCACCAAAACCCTGTATATGCCTCTCCTCTCCCCCATACAAGCTACACGCCCTGCCCATCTCAGTTGTCTCAATTACATTTCTCATATGGTTACTTAATTTCTGAACTTTGTCTACTGTCTACTATTCCAAAAAATATAACATATTGCAGCAAAAGATCCAATTTCTGAAATGTGTTCTTTTTCTAAAACACTAAACACTGAACAAAGTCAAACACTAAGTAAACCTAAGCTTTCTTTTGTTAGCAATTAATCCCACACACCACCCATCCTGTCTTTCAAAGAAAATGTTTTACTTTTTTGGAGCAGTCAAGTAGAAAGTCTTACATTTCATGACACAACTTCTCAAAATTCCACACATAAATCTTACAAACAAGCTTAAATTGCACTACCAAGCTTCTATCACGAAATTTTAAGAAAACTGTGTGAGAATTATACAACAAAGTGCCAGTATCAGTCACATAAAATATACCATGATAATAATTACCTTGAGAGCTTTGATGACCATTGGCTCAAACAGTCTGATGTATGAGGCCAGGGAGGTCCTGTCAGCTCCACGACTGAAACCTTTAAATGGAGATCCTTTCCTATCTGCCTTTCGTCGTAAAGAGTTCATCCACCTTAAAGCAGAAAAATAATTATTCTCATCAAGCATACAATTATCATGTCAGAAATAATAATTTCCTCCATACCATATATACAAGGATGTTCTGAATATCTAATACTACAAACAGAAATCATATTCAATGAAAAAAGAGCACATTTCATGTAACAGGCATACTGGGTGGGAACCAACAAAGTACAGACCAGATATTAAAACCAGAATGTCTAAGGTTTCCATTACCACCAGCCAATATCTTTCAACACAAAAAAATAAAAGTCAAATCTGCCTCCATATACCAGTACCATACCACAGAGGTGAAAGAGGGCATGGAGATAAAGTACCAGGCATTCAATACTTTTGCATTACATCTGGGGTAAATAATCTGCATTGTGCTCCCACTGTTTTACCCACAAAAGTAAAAGTTCCCAGAGTGGCTATGGCAGTATAGGTACAAGTAAAGTTGTCCCTGTGCAGGTCATGAAGGCATTTGTGGACCAGAGGTATAATTCCAAGCAGTCCTAACCTAAGCACTAGGTGGAGGTTTGTGGTCAGTTTCACGTCCCCATCACCTCACCCCCCAAACAAAAAGCCAAAGGTAATCAAGGAACAGGAAGCTGAGTGGGCCCCAGATCTGCACTGGACGCCATGGAATAGATAAAAATCTCTTTCCCACTAGGAATGAAACCACAATTCTTTGGTTGTTCAGCCCATATCCTAGTTACTTTACTTGCTTCCTCTTGGAACCTGATTCCAAACCATTTTACAGGTTCCAACATAAAATTCCACACAATGTGTGCCTTTGTTTTATCATTTTCCATGTTCAAACACTTAATTATGACTCTCCTGGGTTATGTAAAATTCAGCCCAATTTGTGCAGATGATTTTATAGGTATATGCAACCCGCATCACTCTAAGAGACTGTTTCCTTTCAGAAACACACCAAAAAAGCGTGAAGTGATGATGCATTACTGTTGTTACAAATCATAACGGCTTGTTATCAACTGCCCGTAAGTATATGGATCAGACTGGATGATTTACTGAAATATCCAACTCACATTCAGTGCATTTGTATTTACAATTGATATAAATGTGGCAACTGTACAAATTACCACATTTACCATAAAGGAAGATGAAATGTTCTGCATTTTCCAAATTAAAATATGAAGGTTTCTCTGGGACTGAACAGCAGAAAATATACAACTGTTCCCAAACATTTTATATTTCTGTTGTTAATGTCTTTAACATGTCCTATACATTGGCATCCATGACCTTTAATGCTGTCTATAAAACAAGACAGAAATATATTTTAAGTTCAGGAACCACACACTACCAAAGCATGCTGAAGTACCAGTGAACCTGTGAATTGAAAGGAGCAATTCCTCACAGAAATATTACCTGCTAACAACTTCTAATGGTCGCCTACATCAAGATTCAGGCTTCCTGAACTGAAGTGGCTCGCACTGTTAAAACCACACATCACTTTTGCAAAAGGGACTATATATATATATATATATGATTATGATCAGTGGCGTTATGATGTGAACATTTATGATGCATAATATACAGAATAGTCTCTGACAGAGTAAGAAAATATTTCAAAATGACCAAAGTCCAAAGATGGAGACACCAGAAATGAACATCCAAGAACACTAAACCTAAATGACATCATTCAGGCCCTAAATTTGATCACTTTCATAATGATTCAGTACAAGTTATTTATTCTATATTGAAGATATAAATAAATATCAGTTACAGTCACATCACTAAACAGGAAATGGGAAGGACAGTAAGTATCAAACAGTAGGAAATAATGGTCAGTACAGTGTGCAATGTACAGATGACACAGATGAATGTGTTTTCTCCATGGTGAAAAATTTCACATTATCACACATTAATGTTGACTTGAAGAAGAAATGTCTGCCTTTCAGGCACACATGATTGAACTGCAGAAAGCACCAGTGGACTTGATTCTGTTCGTGACCATTTCACGATAAAATTCTTACTAGGTCCCTGTTACGAAACCAGGCAGTACATGTGATATTTATACACAGCCCCTGATTAACAAGTTGCATGGAAAGGAGGGGTGGCACCTGACTGGTTGCCTATGACACTGAAAAGCATGCAAATTATTCATATATCAAATCATATTTTCTGTGTGAACAGGTTTCTTAGTGGAGGGTTATCATTAATTTGTGCGATGCAGAAAAACTGTTGCAATTAGGTGCATTAGAAATGTGTTTAGAAGATTACAGTCTTCTGGAATGTGTCACCATGTAGTCTGGAAATCACAAACCATTTCACAAAAACATGAACTTTCATCTACAGCAGGTCCCACCAACCTGCAACAACTTAGCTACAAGATTACAGTGTGACATCCCAGAAGATGTGGTCTCAATATTCACTGCCACCACATATCCCATATCATGAATAGAAAGTTCAGATACATTCTTATCTTGCAGAAATGCAACTGTTTTTGTTTCTTGGCATTTTAAACCCTTTGGTGCCAGAATTAACCCTCAAGAGGCCACCCTAGATATTAGGACGTAGAAGGCCACCTGGGGTCAAATGTGACCCCACCATGAAAGTGGTTATAACTAATGCTGGTTTTTAGTTCTTTTATTGTCAAATTAAAATACATGTCTGTTTACAAAAGAACAACAGTTTGACATCACTGAAATGACCTCATGTAACAATGACATATAACAATGACATGATTGTCATTTACCCTATATAGTATATGAATTCCGGTTATGTTCAATATTCATGTCTGTATTCAAGAATGTAAATATGATAAAATGGTTTGAAGAAGAAGAAGAGTTGGGAAAACAGCACAACTAATCAGATTCATCAGTTTCTTCCTTATTCTTGTGTCACAAGTAACAATCATACTCATATGGTCTTTGCTGATGTAATGTCCACATCCTTTGCAGACAAATTGTGTCTTCACATCTCTACTCCTGCTGCATACATGACGGCACCCTCGCTTTCTTGATATGGCCTCGTAGTCTTCAGGGTCATGCATGGTGTCTTCTTCAGAATCAGAGACAAATCCGCACATGACTATGGCTGTTTTGATGTTCTTAGGTAGTGAAGAAAGTTTGTACCGTTGTGTTACAAATGGTGTCACCAGATCATGTGCAATTCTGAGCAAAATGTCTTTCCTTTTTGTCTTCTTCTCAGGCTGATCTTTGCGCATGTTGTGTGCATATATGACCAATACATTTACCACAGCAATGTTAATCATGCCATAAAACATTACCATTGTCCATCTGCGAGTTGCTCGCTGTACTGTGTACCTTGCACATGTTTGATCTAGCATGTCTACTGCACCTTTTGTTTTGTTTCAAAATTCAATGATTTCAGGCTTTCCTGAATCACTGCAGATTGGTGAATCATGATGGAGTGATGAAAGGAAGACAACTGATTTGTTCTTCTTTGGGACATACGACAGAAGTGTGAGATCCTTGGTAAATCCAAAAATAGACGAGTTTTCATCACGTTGCCTGGCAGGCTTGAACTCTTGTGGAATTTCTCTTTTATTTTGCTTCATTGTCCCAACAAGTGTCAATTTTTTGTTTTTCAGTTGATTTGCATGGTCAACAGATGTAAAGAAATTATCTGTTGTTACATTTCGCCTGCCTCTGCCCTAACCAGAAATAGGCTGAACCAATGTGCAGACGACATCCCTTGCCAATCCACGAGCTACTTCATTATTTTTCTTTGACCAAATAAACTTTTGCATTCTTCATGTATTTCATGCACAATCATACATTATCCAAATTTTGATTCTGTACTTGCTTGGTTTTTTTGGCATATATTGCAGGAATCCACTTCTTCCTCTGAATGGAAGTAATTGGTCATCGATGCATATAGCTGAACTAACCAAATACAATGATTGACACAAACCAATGAACTTGTCCCAAATTTATCAAAATGCTGCCATTTTATCTTCCAAATGACGCTCAGTTCTTGTTCCTTTGTCGTCAAATCTTATCACTGCCAACAGAAGACGCACTATTATGTTCTCTCTGAGAGCTCGAGCAACTTTGGGAGGTGTCCTGCTCCAGGTAAAGTCCTTGCCTTAAAAAACATTCGTCTCCTTCTCTATGCTTTCTCTTGTTTCTGAATGCTCAACGTCTGTGTTTTCCGGCTTTCCATGGTCACCAGTGTCAGCAACATCGTACAAAGAGTCAATATCATCATCAAGATCTTCCTCTACAGCATCTTCTTCATCTTCTGAACCACTTAGTCCAATATCATCACCACTGTGTCTGTTGTCCTCGCTATCATCACTGTCAGAAACTAGACAACTGATCTCGTAATTGTCTAGAAATTGTTCAAGGAGAGGCCATTTTCATTGAGAATACTGGCAAAAGATATTATAGAGGTATTTTATAGCACATTATCACCATAAAAATGCACAAAACTAAATACAGAAAAACAAGACGTTCAAGGCCACCTGGGGTCAAATCTGACCCCAGGTAGGGAAAATCGAAATTTTAGAAAAACGGTTATCACCAACAGCACAAAACCATTATGCTGACCTAGAGGACACTTGTCGTGACAAAGTCATGAAGGTTGGTATCATTGTAAGATACACCAAAAAAGCTATTGAAAAAAACGAAGGCTGGGGTCAAATTTGACCCCAGGTGGCCGTTTGAGGGTTACGTAGTCAGTATACCATGCAGAAGACCCAGGATTTAAATGGCTAAACACTGGTTTGCATATTCTTGGCCTAAAACATGAGGTGACATGTAGCTTTTTAGTTGCACTTTGCACATCGACAAAACTCATCCTTTGGAAAAAAAAAAAAGGTCAAGGACAATTCATCTATTACACAGGTATCACTGAATTCATCAAATTCCTACCATCTTACAGCAACAAATGGACAGACAACAGGAATTTAGAGGCAATGGAAATGGTAATCACCTATTTTAATTATGTATGCCAGCATTTGCCTTAATCAAAGGAAATTACGAAGAACCACATCCACATGGGACTCCCCACACACAACATAGCTATACCTGCAGAGATGCTAATTAATAAACCACACACCTTGGACCACAAGCATGATTATAGTATAAATCCTTGAGATCATATTTTTAAAAGAAACAGAACTCAATGTTCAATGGATCAGGTCCCACCTAATATCTTTCACAAAACTTTATGAATCAAGATCAAGCTTACATAAATTCTTCATCCTTGTCCTGTGCCTTACTGCTAGAGTATGTAATAAAGTCTGTCAGATGTCTGTAGGGTGTTTGGAAACATACATTGTAGAAACAGTCATAACCCTGCGTTGAAGTACAGTTTAATGATGATGAGGTACGCTGACTGTCATCAGGCTCCACCCACTGAGCTGACAGGTTGGTCCCAAACAGGCATTTTAGCAGCTGTAAATACATTTCAGAACAGATGTGTAACATACATATTTCAATTTTCAGAACCCATGCCTATACCCTGTAAGCCACAGAGCATATTTTGTGAGAAATATAAAAATTAACTGACTACCAGAAAATGAAGAAAGAATATAGATTTCTGCAAAGTCAGATTACTCAATACATTTACACTCTCTCGCATTAGACATTTGATTCAAAATCTCTTCCTGATCTTGTATTAAGTAAAAGTAACATAAAACAGTTTTCCCTTTGCTTTAAAACTTTCACACTAAGGAGGCCGAAAAGCCTTTCAACCATCTGACATGGCTGGTGGCAAGAGAGAGTTTTATTGCACTCTAGGGAAAGGTATGTAGTCAAACACAAACACCAAGTTAACACAAGTTAACAGTACAACCACACCCGACAGTGAACAAGGTGAATGAACCTACCACAATCAGAGACACGGCACAGGGGGACTCCATCAGCGAGCACCGCCACCCATACGGACCCACACCAACAAGGGGACAAGCAA
>Ga0131853_10012627_pt1 | contig 15481 bp, 19 predicted proteins | sample TergutLab28metaG_FD_92764 | JGI IMG/M metagenome (GOLD analysis project Ga0131853, IMG submission 92764) | Labiotermes labralis P1 segment gut microbial communities from Petit-Saut dam, French Guiana - Lab288 P1 (version 2) (version 2) | ecosystem: Host-associated > Arthropoda: Insects >...
GAAGCTGTAATTACAGCTGTACCAGCTCCTGATGATGGGTGTCAACACCCGAAACATGTAGAGCTGCCTACAGAAATGTAATAAACTGAATAAGTCGCATCTTGTTGGACAATTATTAAATTCTACCATCTTTTTTCGTACGTTTTCATATTTTTATACTACTCTTGCCAGAAGGACGAGCGGGCGAAAGCTGGAAAATTTCTAAAAATGATGCTCTTCCTCCTCCCATATAAAAGTGTCACTCATTATTCCTTTCCTCTCCACTTTCTTCCTTTTATTTCTATCTCTCTCACTTTCCCCGCTTAATTCAGTATTTAGACGGTCTGTGTTCATCAGTTTTATACTGTATTGTTTTCCCCTCTTTTCATTAGGAAAACCGTATGTGCGTTCGTGCATCTATGTACATATTTTGAGCACAATAGCGGCTTTTATTTCTGCTTGGATTCATTTACTTATATAAGGTGTGTTTATGTGTGGTGCATTGCAGGATGATATCCTTGAAAGTAGGACCGATAGGTTGTTCCCAAACCTCGGTCAATAACCACCAATCTACGGTTCGTAACAACCCAGGAGAGTGTCGGAAGCTTGAAATGACGTAGGTCAAGTCGTAATTTCAAATAAAGTGCCCGAAATAGGCTATCACAGAGTACTTGAATGGTTTTGTTCGAATTCACTGTCCATTAATTGTTTTACAACTTGTTACTATTGAGTGTCCCTTTTATCATGTCCCCGAGCACGTCAGCTTTATTGCATACCAAGCCTGCATCCGCCGGGATATCCCATACAACATAACTCACACAGGGATACCATAAAATTAGGGTCATGTGTTATATGAAAATCCTCAGCTACTGACATGGTTGTTAATTGACAGACTGAATATTTCGCAGAGGAACAATTATTTTTCAAAATATGAGACAGTACAGAAATTTTCTGTCCACATTACGTAACACGAAATGTTATTAGAGCGTCCCTATTCTGATCCATGTAAATTAAGTGTACATCCTCCCAACCCATTTCCTTAATATTCATTTTAATACTATCCTTACACTTAAAATTGGGTTTTCTAACTATGTTTTCCCCAGCAAACACTTCTTTTCTCCCTCCTGCCTTGCGCATTCCACCCCCTCTCGTTCCACTCTCCTTTATTTTTCACTGTAGCCATGTTTGGCTCCAATTACCAATTTTAATGCTTTAAACCAAGCGATTTAAACCTGTCACTTGACCTCTCTGGGGTCCACATAATCGTATCCCCCCACCCCAGCATCTTGCTGTCATTCTAAGTTCTCACAAACAAGTGTGTAAATAAATAGTAATGTAACGGGATGCGGCGACCGTCCTAACCACCGACATCATTACCTACAATAGGTATCCGACGCCACCACTTGGGACAACACTATGACGTATTTCTACTTGGAAAATTGTATGTAGTCAAAAATAACTGTGTCACATGAGGTGTATTTAATGACTATATAATGGACAACTACATGTTTCGGCCTGTACTGGCCATCTTCAGGTCGTCCTAGGGGAACCTAAGATCTTACTATAAGCATGCACACGCACGTGCGCGTGCATGCTTATAGTTAGGACTTACAACTATAACCATTTCTATTGGTCTTTCTAGTTTAGCTTTTTTTCATTTGTTAAATCGTGCGTTGTTTAAAGCTGTATTATTCATGTGTGCTGGTGGTGTTATTCATTCTATGGGGGATTCTCAAGATATCCGTTATATGGGTGGTTTATAAATTTATATGCCATTTACTTCTGCGAGTTTAATGGCTTCTAATTTTGCTGTTTGCAGTATGCCATTTTTTGCTGGATTTTATTCTAGGGATTTTATTTTGGAGATGTTTTCTATGAGATATGTGAATATATTTGGTTTCTTTTTACTGTTTGTGTTGACTGGTTTAACGGTTTGTTATTCTTACTATAACAGGCCGAAACATGTAGTTGTCCATTATATAGTCATCAAATACACCTCATGTGACACAGTTGTGTTTGACTACATACAATTTTCCAAGTTTCACACACACAACGGGGATGGTACACTTCCTAGATATTTCTACCATACAATATATTCTATAACACTGCCACATAATACATGAATATTATAACACCTAAACAAAATACAATAACCCAATCAAAGTTTTATGGTACAACATAAAGTACTTCTCTAACAGATTGATTACAATTTCCTATAAAGGAACTAACATAAGGAAAGCCTGATCACCTCCCGCTGCCGCACATTTCATTCCTTCCATTATCCAACCAATCAATTTGGAATACCAATTTATAAAGCACCCAAAATAAAACAAAATAGAATCCAAATCATTTCCACGCTTCAATTTGGTACAAATCAACTTAATCACGCTTATCTGGCAAGATAATTAGCAGTAGGGCCCACATCTTGTAAATTTTACTCTTTCTCCACTCCCCATATGTCTGCCGCTACAGACGGTTCAACAAAAACTCTCTACCGTCGCTTTACCAAGCTACACCATGCTTCTCAACTAAAGTCAGCATTTCCTTTATTCACCTAGCAACAGTTTTCTGCAATTTCAACTGGTTTACTGTTGCTATGTGAGTGACAGGTGATTTGGCCTTCCTGTTTGTTCGACTGGGAGATGTGCCCAGCCGTTCCTTACAATGCTACCAGCGTATACGATATATACAAAATGAAATGGAATAGAATAAAACAAAGTTTTCTCTACGGGGCACTACAGTAACTTTGTTTAAATGGCTACGTAGTGGCAGAGATAAAACAAAGTTTTGGCACACGCTGTACAATCACTCATGCAACGGCAATTCTTTGCACCACTGCAATAATTTGTCATCTCACAGCGATGAACCATCATATGATTACCTCCACCATCGTTAATAACTAATATGTTGGCAGCCCTGATGAATATAGCCGATCAAACAGCGGATGCGGATAGACTTCTTTGAGCATAATAATGAGGAGAGGGCAGTATAAAACAGGGGGCAGGAAATATGGCTCTGGCGAGAAGGAAAGAACCTGTCAACCATACAAACTGTCTGCCCCGTTGTCGTATTTTGGGCGCTCACAAGTTCAGATCTCGATCCCAAAGTTGCTTTTCCTCAGAATGTTCGTGGTTTTTCCGAGTCTTTCCATATATATAAAGGTAAAGTGACCCCGTTACAGGCCCGGTGTGGCCCAGAGGGTGGGTAGAGGTATAGCTCTACTCTTCCATGACCGCGGCACTAGAAGGGGGTGAGTGGTCAGCAGCACGCCCCAGCCGCATTTTACCCCCAGGTAAGACCAAGTACACATTTTACAGGAGGCTGGGTGGGCCCCAGGGCCGGTCTGGACGGGCGGAAAATCTTGTCCCCACCGGGATTCCATCCCGGAACGTCTTTCCATGTATACACTTTATATATATATATATTGTGTATACACGCACACACACACACACACATATACATACAGATATATATATATATATATATATACACTGGATAATGACTCAGATTTCCTAACTGCTTCTTTCAAAATATCTGTTATTCACTGTTGATTAATAAGCATATTATTCGGCCCTATGAGATGTTACGAGAATCATGAAATTGTGATTCCCACATTACACCTCGGAAAGAAACATTACATAAATTCGAGTCGGGAAGAAGCATCCTGCATACAATAAAAATAAGTCAGGCTAATTACATTGGTAAATTATTGCGTACAGACTGCCCTCTGAAACACGTTATTAAAGGAAATATGTGTGATGAGACGACGAGGAAGAAGACGTAAGCAGCTGCCGGATGACCTTCAGGAAAAGGTGAGATACTGGAAATTGAAAGAGGAAGCATTAGACCGTACTCTGTGGACAGCTCGCTTTGGAAGAGGTTGCGGACCTGTCGTAACACACACAAAACAACGAACTTCTAGGTCCATAATATATAGGAACGGATTAGCTGAGAAGTAGTCCGTGGAAAACACAGGCAGAGACGCCGTGGAGTAGCGCATAAACTTCATGCTAACCCTATCATACCACGCGGGCGCTTCTAGTGAATGTACAAACACTTATATATAATTTTAAGAAGTTGAATAGGAAGGTGTTCGCCACACACCCTATGAAGGCGTATATTTGGAATGGAGGTATAGTTACATTCACTCTTAACCTGAACACCTGGAGGTGAATGGTCTGCCTCACGTTCCGGCCGATTTACCCCCGCGGAAATAAGAGCCCCCTGTACTTCTGTTTTCTCCAGATCGGGTTTGGACTTCCTGGAGGGGAAAATATCTCTTGTGTCTGACGGAATACGAACCCCGTGTTGTTCATGCCGTAGTCCAGTCACTATACCGTCTACGTTGAAGCGGCTCCATATACCACTACATATGATTGCTTACTTTATTTCACTACTTTAATCCAGCTGCATGTTTCTGCTCTGTTGTGCCTGGTGATAAGGAGATAGGTGTTAGGTTACTCAGTTGGAGAGGTCTCTACAGGCAGAAAGCGTCCTTTGACAGACGAGGAAGGTATCTGGACCAAAGGAACAGGATATAAGAGGAGAACAGTGAAAGCTACACGAAAAAGAGCTTCACAAACTCTAACCAAGTTTAGACACTTGAAGCCTCGTTAATTGTAAGGGAATGGAAAATGGATAAAAATGCATATTCGGAGATCCACAAAGGGGAGGCGAGCCAGATGCTCCAGGCCAGGAGTATCAAACACGACGCTCGCGGGCCCCAAGAGTTCCGCAGTTTCATCTTAGGCGACATAGTAACTTAGCTCATTAAGATTACGTAATGACGCCCACCACGGCGTCAACAAGTCCTTTTGTAATTTAAGCAATTAAAAGTCTTATTTTCATGGGCCATAAAGGCTCGAGGGCTCTTAAAACCAGTGGGTTGCTACGTACAGCTTACGTCACAAAGGAGATAATAATTCGGTAAAGGTCAAGATTCTACCATTGCAATATATTTCAGTTTGTTGTTAAACAAAATATTTATAATGCTTTTGCTGCGACCGGCTTGGAAGGTCCTGCGACCGGTCCGGAAGTTCCTGCGACCAGCCGGAAGGTCCCGCGACCGGCCACCTCGATACAGGTTTTTCTTGGTTTCCTTGTGTCTATAAGCAAATGCTGAGATGGTTCCCAAGATTCCAAGTTGCCACTACATGCTTCTCATGTAGCCCTCCTGAATTAAATTCAGTAGTAACCGATTTTATGTTTTGTATACATGTAAAATAACCACTGTCACCGGGTAACAACCCAATTGCAGTTAATAAATATTATTATTATATTATTATTATTAAAATTATTTGCGGACGCCACAGATTTTCAAAAATATTTGCTTAGCCAGCGCAGATGTAAGTTTCAGGCCTCTTTTTCTAGGCTTAAACTCAAAGAAAATATTAATTTAAATCTTAAATAAAGAAGTTATAAGACTGTCATTCGTAGGAGTTATATTTAGAATATGATTAACAAATTTCAACCCTCAAACAAGTGCTCAGTGAATAGATAACGCACTGGAAACACAGCGGTAAACAGCTGTGTTCTGGATTCGCCACTGACACATCAGACGGGTAATTAATGACACTAGATTGTGTGTCAGTTACTTCACCTACAGTCTTTACTTCATTACCATTTAACCCCGCAATCCGATCTACCACGTCATAGGGGAAAGCTGCTCAAAATATACTGGTTGGATGAAACAGATTAGGCAGGGATTGAGGCAAAAAAATAAAATAAAATCATTTGTAAACGTATTCAGCAGGTGCCTGGTAGGGATCCAGACTGTGAAACAGAATACACTGAGGTATTTCGTGGTATTTGTTTAGTATTAGTATATATTCGTGATAATTGTCGAAACAGAACTTTAAGTTAACCATTCACAGCTCTTCACTTTACGTACCACCAGGTTTGACATTCAAAAATAATACATTGTGATCACATGGAATTTGTGGGCTTTGTATGGATCTCGGAACAGACAGCAAGCTTTGCCTTATGCAACATTAACAGATCGGTTTTTATAGTCGAGGTGGAGAGTGTTTACTGCGCGGTACGCACAGAGTCCTTATATAAAACAGATAAGTTTCGCCTTTAAATGGTTAAGTTACCATCACTTCGTTTCTTATCCATTCCAATTTGACCTTTTAGGTCAGCGTACCAATATCAATGGATCATTTATGGCTTCCTAGTGAGCATTTTGTGGTTCTTGTTTCTGGATCTATTATTGTGGCCGGAGTTTTGTCGAAGTGTGGTGCATATGAGCTTCCTCGTGTTTTTCTTGTATTAATAAAGTTTGGATTTCTTTTGGTGCCATTTGGGTTTTGTTTTAGATTCGGTTGGTGGTCTGTTTTCAGCTTATTTTACCTACAGCAGAAAGGTTTGAAGTCACCGATTGCTTGTTTTTCTATGTCTCACGTAAGTATGGCTATTGGTGGTACTATAATTTAAATAATTGTGAGGTCTGTACATCTTTGTAAATCGTTTTCATTGGTCACCCCGACGATCAACACTGAACTAGTCGCTTTATCGACAGCATCATTAAATAATCAGGGCAGAAGGTTTCGCTTCTACAACGTGCCGCATTTCGTCAATGACACCTGCGCTTCCCCACAAGACAAGGCCTCTCTCGTCTACTTATAGGCGAAGTTGACATCGAGGTTAACTTCATGACAGCAATCATTATATTAGCGGATCCCCGTGGCCTCTCGGTCTAAGGCGAGGGTCTGCGGCCGCTCCCTTTTTCGGACTGCGGGTTCGAGTCCCACCGGAGGCATGGATATCTGTGTCTTATGACTGTTGTGTTTTGTCAGGTAGATGTCTCTGGGTCGGACTAATCCTGAGTCCAAAGGAGTCCTACCTTGTGTATGTGTATCTGAGTCTCGATAATGAGGGGGCCTTGACCCAGTAGGGGTTGTTGCGTCATAGGGGGGAGGGAATTATTAGATAATATGGTTAATGGATGCAGCAAGTTTATCTGAAATGTCGGTGTAATTATATCGATCTGTTTCGGTAGCAGTCTACACACTAACTCATTATAGATTAGAACAGGAATATCCACATTAAATTCACAGATTAGTACCAATTTAGGTTGAAGAAATCCAACGAGATGCAACAGTATGCAGATATTTATTTACAGCTAAATTATTCTACGTGTTTCGGGCGTCCATCGCGCCCATCATCAGGAGTACATAAAACTCTAATTGCAGCCTCTGGTGCAGATCATACTGTCTGGGGAGCAAGCTTCCTCAAACGTGTCCTTATTTGGTCACGTTTGAGGAAGCTTGCTCCCCAGATAGTACGATCTGGACCGGAGGTTGCAACTACAGTTTTATGTATCCCTGATGATGGGCGCGATGGACGTCCGAAACATATAAAGTAATTTATCAGTAAATAAATATCTGCATACTGTTGCATCTAGTTGGATTCCTTCAGCCTATAATTACGATGCACGGAACCACGAATATAAAATTTAGTGCCACTTTGTTATCCTGCTCTAAAAAGCCTGACAGTCTCAGTCACTTGACATCATCATCATCATCATCATCATCATCTTCTTCTTCTTCTTCTTCCTCCATGGAATAGGTCGTTTAACCTGTTCCGGCATCGACGCATTGCCATCGTTTCCTGGGGCTTCCACGGTCTCTTCTTCCTCGAGGTTTGTAGTTGAGGGCGTGTTTCGGGAGTCTGGTGTTGTCCGTTCTTTCAAGGTGATTGATCCAGTTTTGTTTGTATTTGAGTCTCACGTCTTGTATTCCAGAGATCTCCAGTTCTTTCCTTATGACTTCGCTTCTTATTTTCTTGTGTATCCCGTAACACGTCTTAGAAAGCGCATCTCTGAAGCTTCTAGGCCAGTCATGTCTCTCTTCATGGTTACCCATGTTTCGCCGCCATACAGTAGTGATGGTCTAGCTACAACTTTATAGAATTTCATTTGGGTATCTGTACGGGTTTTCTTTAAGTGACATATAATTATATAACTTTATATTCTGGAAGCCTGGAATTAGCTTTATTTTACTGTTGCATGAAGCATTATGTCTCCCTTTCACACACTTGTTTATTCCCCACAGCAGCCCACAAGCCTCTAGAGATCTAATTTGCTCGCGAACATTTTGAATCACAAAGAAATGTACTCACACTGCATATTTTAAACACACGGCCCACATAACGAAATAAAATTACGTGACGAAAAACCCTTCTCCATTCAAAACAACAAATCTGTTCTGGAAATCGGATAGGCTGTTCCTTGTGTTAACTAATTCCAGGGAGCACAATCATTCTTCATAAACTTGTATTTGCTCAAATATTTATTAAGTTTAATCGCCGTGTCTATCATGTACCCACATTATTGAGGACCGCGGTGGCTCAGTGGTTAAGGTCCTGTGCTACAAATCGGAAGGTCGCTGGTTCGATCAAAGCTGGTGTCATTTGAATTTTTTATTGACATATAATCCTTCCGATCGCACTATGGCCCTGGGGTCGACTCAGTCTCTAACAGAAATGAGTACCAGGAACATTTCCTGGGGGTAAAGGCGGCCGGTGCGTAGGGCTGACAACCTTACCATCTTCCTGTGCCGTTGTAATAAAATCTGGGAACTTTAACTTCCTGGAGCCCTCTGGGACACTCCAGGCCTGTAACAGGAATGCTTCACCTTTACCTTTACCCGCATTAGTCACATTCAGTCAGCTTAGTCCAGTCCATACACTCTGATTCCAGACGTTTATAATCAATATCTTACCCACCCCTCTACACTTATATTTTCCTAGTAAGCCATTTTCTTCACCTTTTCCCACCAAGCTTCAATAGGAATTTCTCCTTCTCTCCAATTCGTGCTATTTGCACTGCCCACCTTATCCCTCTCAATTTCAGCTTTCTTATGGTAGGATTATCTGTAGAGCAAGCTCCTCATTATGAAATTTTCTCCAGGTTGCTGTTATTTCCCCATTCTTAGTTCTAAATTCTATTACATAAAATATTTTGCGGTTAAACGAGAAGTTCTGCAAAGAATTAATGATGTTTCTTACCGTTACATGTGACCAACCGTGTGAATTGGATAATGCAAATAGTAAACATACCATCACAAACGTCCGCACTTATCTCTAATTAGCACCGACCTTGGTAAATGCATCGGTGAATATAATATTCGCATGATAATCCATTGCGTCTTTCATTGGGATCCGTCGTAAACACTTAAAGCTGCGTTTTAACGTCACTCGCGAACGAAGCTCAACTGTAATCACAGTACCCTCCCTGTTCCCATTGCAACCGAGGTTGTGACTTCACTAAAAATGAACCTTCTTAACCACGGAAACCCCGTCCCCAGAGTGCTAGCTTTTGAAGTCATTCATAAACAAAGCTCTATATTAACCATACAGACGCTGTCCCCATTCAACTCACGATTGCGACGTCGCCAGAAATTAGAATCTGTCGAAACAACGGAGAACAAGGTGTGATTCAGTCACTCACCCAATTAGAATGCCACTCACACTTGAATACAGCTGATGCACAAAATCAGTGCCTTTTACTTGTCAAAAAAAATAAATTTTTAAGATTCGCAGAGTCACCGTGTTTGTAATTACCTCGCAAGCAGTACTCAATCTTTACAGATCTCCATTTCTACAGAATATTATTATTATTATAACATAGAGCGTGATTCAAAAAATGGACTAAAATTTGTACGTCTATATTTCCTGAACTATACTCGTACATGGTATGTGAATGATCTACAAAACATTTGAAAGAGGAGGTACTATATTTTCAAACATCACCGCCAGAGCGCTCGCCTACCGCACAGCCATACAGCAGCGTCAGTTGAGAGCAAAATGGCTACTATGCAGCACAAGATTTTTTTGCGTTCTTGAGTTCATTAAAACTGAGTTGCCGACTGCTGTGCAGCGTGCGTTTCGTCTTCGTTTCAGCATTCAACCTCCAATGAGGAAGAGCATTTGTCGTTGGGATCACCAATTTGAGCAAATAGGCTGTCTGTGTAAAGGCAAAAGCTCCGGCCGACCACGTGTATCAGGAGAGAACGTGAGACGAATTCAAGAGAGTTTTGAGCGTAGCCCACGCAAGTCAACCCGTAGAGCGAGCAGAGAACTTGGAATACCGCAACCAACTGTCCGGCGTGTGTTGAGGCGCCGTTTACTGTTCAATTGAGTCCATTTTTTTAATCACAATTTATTATTATTGTCTGGCTAACTTACTGATTAAATGTGGATTCCAGATACGTTAATTTCTAAGGCAAAAACATAAACATTTTTTAAAGAAAATCGACACTTTTACAACGTGTTTGGTCCACTTCCAAATCCAAACTCTCTCGCCATAAATCCCCAGATCTTAATAAGGTTAATTCTAAAGCAATTTTAGAAACTCCTATTAATTATTATAACATAAGCCCCACACAAATACAGTTAAGAGGATAAAATTTGAGAGCAAATCTGAAATTTCTATATACCAAATGAGGGAAAACAGTGCCGTATAGAGAGTGGAAAGCGGAGGATTTAAATGGTATGGAAGTTTATGAGCGGACAGAGGGAGGGAGACGTAAGGAAGGGACATATTGTAATTTGACCCCGTCAGGACTTCTGAAGAAGTGAGGTCCGTAAAGGAGCAGTTGAAAGGAAATGGACAAAGGATAGAAACGGAATACTACGTGCAACACAGGCAGAAGAGGCGGATGGGGGGCGCCTGCTGCTGTGTCTGCCACACAGTCATCGCCATGGTCACCACACGTACGTATGAGCCCATATATTTAGCATGTTAGTACATTGCTGGTGGGGCGGACAGCTCAGTCGGTATAGCGACTGACTACGGGCTGGACGGTCCGGGATCGAATCCCAGTGGGGACGAGATTTTTCCGCCCGTCCAGACCGGCCTTGGGGCCCACCCAACCTCCTGTAAAATGGCCTTTCCCGGGGGTAAAGTGCGGTCGGGGCCTGCTGCTGACCACTCACCCCCTTCTAGTGCCGCGGTCATAGAAGAGTAGAGCTATACCTCTACCCACCCTCTGGGCCACATCGGGCCTGTAACGGGATCACCTTACTTTTTAGTACAATCCTGACTTAAAAAATAGAATTTAATATATCGTTTAAGGCGGATTCGAAAAAAAGTTCAGAAAACAAATATTACCTTCTTCGTTTCTCTGTCTGTCTGTCTGGGTATTTTAATGAAATTTTGTATTTGGTGTTCGCCAAAATGTACTGACCGATGATAAAGGTACACTTTTTATAACTTGGTCAGACTGGGTGCGAGCTGAGGGTGAAGAAACAGTTGAGCATCGAGCATCGAAAGTAATCGATTTTAACAAAGGTTTAAAATATTCTTTGTTTTTCCTGAAAATTATTCACGAATTTAATAATTATGAGCAACATCGCAGCGAACTTGCCACAAGACTTACACTCAATGGACATTCCGAAACTTCTTAATGCCTAAAATCTATGTAGCTAGCTTGAATATGTATCTGCAGTCTCGCAATACAGACACAGCTGTAGCTAGAAAACACACAGAGAGCCGTAGCTAGTCTCAACAGAAACATCAATAGCTAGACTCAACACACAGACAGTCGTAGCTAGATTCAACACACAGACAACTGTAGCTAGACTCAACACATAGACAGACGTAGCCAGAACCCACACATACAGCCGTGGCTAGTCTCAACAGAAACAGCCATAGTAGGCTCAGTGCAGCAGTAGATAGACTCAAGACACAGACAGCCGTAGCTAGACTCAACACATAGATAGCCGTAGATAGGCTCAACACACAGACAGTCGTAGCTAGACTCGACAGACAGCCGTAACCAGACTCAACAGAAAAAGCTGTAGCTAGACTCAACACATACACAGCCGTAGATAGACTCAACACACAGACATCCGTAGCTAGGCTCAACAAACAGACAGCCGCAGCCAGACTCAAAAGAAACAGCTATAGCTAGACTCAATACACCGACAGCCGTAGATAGACTCAACACACAGACATCCGTAGCTAGACTCAACAAACAGACAGCCGTGGCCAGATTCAACAGAAACAGCTACAGCTAGGCTCAACAAACAGACAGCCGTAGCCAGACTCAACAGAAACAGCTATAGCCATACTCAACAGGAAAAGCTATAGCTAGACTCAACACACGGACAGCCGGGCTAGACTCAACTCGCACAACATCATACCTAGATGCAACACGGACAGCGGTGCTTGGTGTCAACCAGCCTGCACATTGTGTCCACTAAGAAACGGTGCAATTTATTTCTTCTACACCCGCCGTTTTTCCAACCCTGACTTATGCTAATGACCGGCCAAATCCACTCACTGGTCACACTGAGTTTGCCTCTGCGTCAATGACACAAAACAGCCCGGCCTCTTTATTTATCTATCGGTTGAAACCCATTGTGTTGAAGTGAGCAGGGTGGAGAGACTGGATTTGTATTCCGATACACTGGAGCACTGTACTGACACAACGCAGCCAGAGGGGTTTAGCGATGGGCTTTGATTCCACAGAACAGGGGTAAAAAAGTGACCAGCCCTAAAATTATTCGGGTTATTTCAGTCTGAAGACAATGATATTTAACCAAATTTAAAGCATTCAAACAATAAATCGAAGAATTTCCTCATTTCCGGTGATAAGGAATCAAATTCCTACGCGACAAAATCCACTTTTTCTTCTTCTTCTTCTTCTTCCTCTTCTTGCTTCTTCACGGCCTCACATGATAGCCTAATTGAAATAAACTTGGCAGCGAATTAGCATAACGGAGTCCAAACATGATTGGCCATTAACAACAGGATGCAGTCAGTCACTCGTCTTGCAGTTGGCCCCGTGTGAGCTACATGTACTACTCATATAACGCTATTTGCTTTGATCGCCCTCATACTGCAAAACCTGAAGCAAAGGCTCACTTCAAGGACCTAGAAATAGATGTGAGGATAATATTAAATTTGATTTTAACAAATCGGTTAAGAAGGCGTGTATTGGATTGATCTGGCTCGGAGTACGAACAAGTGGCGGGCGCTAGTGATTGTGTAATAAACAAATGAGTTCCTTAAATTTGGATCAATTTAACTAGATAAAGAACGAAGAATTTCAAGGATTGTGCTGATGGAGTTGATGGTTGGTTAGTCATAGCGTCGAATTTTGAAGTAGTAACTGAATAAATACATGGGAACCGATGTAAGAACGAAGTGTTTGTGGCCTAATTTGAAGTGAAATTGCTGCATTTTCTTGAATGGCTTAGGAAAATCACGATAACTTATACCAGATTAGTCGGTCATGCTGCCGAGATTTGAGCATAGCGCCTCCCGAAGGAATGAAAAACACGAACACTTGAAAGAGAATGGCAAGTTAAGCGGGGGACGATAAGCAGAAAGACAAATAGGACAGACACAAGGAAGGAAGAACTAAAAAAAAACTGAAATGGAAACAACGCAAGTCAAAACAAAGTACCGTCCTTGGAAACTTGACAGTCAGCAGCCTCAACACTATGATGGCATTCATGTGAGCAGATGGCTCAACCGATACTGCAACTAGAAATTTGCGGTGATTCTGCTTACCAGGTGTAATATAGTTATTTTTACCATTTATCACAGCCACAGGGTGTGACAGCTGCTGGATAACGTTTGCTATCTGTTTTAATTAACGCACAGTCTTGGAAATTCGATCGCGGACGCAAAATCAGTCAACTTACAAACAAAGTGTCAGTGCTAACAGCTTCAGCAAGTACGTCTGTCCGCCTGTACTGCTTCATATGCGATTACTGCCATCAGCGAAAGGGGAAAATTGAGGTTGACTTGAGCGAGAAAGAGATTAACCTTAAATAGAAACAAAGAGAGGGAAAGCTAATGATGTACAGACGATTAGGCACCACGACATAAAGACGCATGATGGGAATGGAGGCGTTGGTTCACGCATTCTTAACCTAAGCAGTGAATAAAAGTAGGTTACCGGCTTCACGCCCTGTCAGACTTCACTGCCGCTACATCGATGTTATAAGTTTGGATAGACAGGAGGTTGTGGAGAAAATTTTTCTCTCCACCGAGAATCGAAATCATGTTCCTCGATCTTCAAGCCAACATTCTAATTACTGTAATGACTAAAGTATAATATTAAAACTATTCTTAAAATAGGAGGATTGAAGGTTTTCGATAGGAATAATCTGGCTCAGGAGAGGAACTATTGAAGAACTAATGTAAACACGATATTAAAACACTCAGGTTACATAAAAAGTGACTAGTTTCTTTGATAGCTGAGCAACTAGCAGTTTCTGATGAACGAATCTCTAAAATGGAGTAAAAATGAACGTATTAAAAAAAAGAAGTTGGAAACATAATGCGACAACTAAGCTACGGAAAGAATAAAGAGAGGAAAATTAAAACAAATGAGTATGGAATAATAAGGAATAAGGAGAAGATTAAGTGAAAGGGCAAACTAAGAATAACGTGGGAAGAAGGAAATTGAAAGTGTTAGGTTATAGAAGGCAGGAAGCAAGAAATAAAGATGACTAATAATAGAAAAGGGGGACCGCGTTAGCTCAGTGGTTAAGGTGCTGTGCTACAAATCGGAAGGTCGCTGATTCAATCCCAGCTGGTGTCATTGGAATTTTTTATTGACATAATCCTTCCGATCGCACTATGACCCTGGGTTCGACTCAACCTCTAACAGAAATGAGTACCAGGAGTATTTCCTGGGGGTAAAAGCGGCCGGTGCGTAAGGCTGACAATTTTACCACCATCCTGGACCATTGTTACATAATCTGGGAACCTTAACTTCCTGGAACCCTCTGGGCAACTCGGGACTGTAATGGGACTGATTTACCTAACAGTAGAAAACAGAACAATTGAAATGAAGAAAATAAAAAGAACAAACAACGCAATTGTTTACGTCACATGTGGCTGAAGAAAACAGAGGCGGCGTATGGTAAAACAATTAATAAACGAGTCACATACTGTAAATAGACTATGTCAAAGCACATATAGAAAACAAAATAAGTGACAAAATTAAAAAAAATATATAGGGGAAGCCGGAAGGGAAGTTGCAACTGTAACAACATTAGCAGCCACCCAACATATGACAAAGGTTGGAACTCCTAATTTGGGTTGAAAGGCGCACGCTCGCATAAATTGTTCATCGCGAAGGACAAAGTGGGGTAAGAAATGTTACGGAATGTCCTGGAACTGTCGCGGCATGAAGAGCAGACAGAAATTTTAAAGAAAATTAAGTTATGGAACAAAAGAATAAACCGAAAATAGAGGAATGGACAAAAAATAAAGTCAACAAAATAATTTAGTATTCCGTTCTGCTTACTCGCTGGCACACCCAGCCACAAACACAGAGCCACGCACACACAGCCACACACGCACACACACACACATCTAGCCACACACACACACACACAGTCACACACTCACAAACACACACACAGCCACGCACACACCCAGCCACACACACCGAGCCACACACACACACACACACAGCCACACACACACACACACCCACACACACCCCCAACCACACACACACAAACCCAAACACAC
>Ga0131853_10012628_pt1 | contig 15481 bp, 9 predicted proteins | sample TergutLab28metaG_FD_92764 | JGI IMG/M metagenome (GOLD analysis project Ga0131853, IMG submission 92764) | Labiotermes labralis P1 segment gut microbial communities from Petit-Saut dam, French Guiana - Lab288 P1 (version 2) (version 2) | ecosystem: Host-associated > Arthropoda: Insects >...
CATCTTCAGGAGCTAGCGAGTACTTGTTGTGTTGTGTAGGCTGACTTGAGGCGTGCTGGTGTTATGTAGCGGGATTGTCTGTTGGTGATGTGGTATCCGAGTGCAGGCTGAACCACTAGTGGTCAACCTTTATTCAAATATCAAGATGATGCACGGTCCAATACGCATAAGGCATGGTGGGTTTTTATGCCCGTTTTATCCCTGGCTATGCTGACATCGTTGCCGTCCTGCACGAGTTGAAGAAGAAAGGGGTCATATTTGGGGAGAGGAGCATCAGGCAGCATTTGAGTAATTGAAACGCGCTTTGTGTGAAGCGCCGGTGCTTCAAAGTCACATTTTTAAAATACGTATTTAAAAAATTGTGACTTTAGCAAGGAACAGTGTAGATCCCACAAGTTTATCTTAGGATCGAAACATGCTGGAGCGATTTTAAGTGTTTTAATGTGAAATTTTATGTATGTGCATCAGTTGGTGTGCTGATTAAATGATTCTACGAAATGCACGGTGCAACGATGAAGGAACTTCTAGTCAAAATTTGAAATTCACAGAAAGGAAAAAATGTTACGATGAGTTTAAATGTGTTATTCAATCCTGGCAAATTTTTTTTTGGCGGCGAAAGATGAGCATTTTAAAAATGTTGAAGAAATGACACAAATCCTACGCCGCAAAAGAATAAAGCAGCCCTACATGACAATGCTCACAAATGGACAAACCGCATGTGTGGTCCACGAATATACAGGATTGAAATCGTTATGGAGAGTTCATTTTGATCGGATTCGAAATTTTCACTTTATAAATAAACGCCATGCCATTACAGAACTCTGAGAGATGAAAGCAAATTGTAAGCACTACGGGCATGAGGACAACTGCAGTTCATACATACATCAACACACGAATTACTCTTCCGTAGACATGAAACTCAACAACGAAGCGAGTTATGTGAATGCCATGAGCATATTTTCAGATGTGTTTTGTACTGCGACGCGTGCGGGTTAGCAGAACTTAGCATTTGTAAAGTGAGATGAACGACAACTGCTACGTCGGGACCGTGTGCCCCCCCCCTCCCCCTCCAAAGTGACAGGCCCCATTACTTCGTCAACTGCAGTTCCTGACTCCCCCTAACACCGCTAAAGCATGAAGCGTCTAGCGTCTACAGTACACTCTGATCAGTAAACCTGAAACCCTTCACAGATTCTTAACCTATGCTTATAATATGGGTAGGTTTTCACCCTTTTTATTGGCCACGAAGGCCCTTAAGGTGAGTAGAGGTATAGCTCTAGTCTTTCTAGGACCTTCGGCACTAGATGGGGTGGGGGGTCAGCCCCACACCCCGACCGCTTCTACCCCCGGGAAATACCCGATTCCCATTGTACAGGAGGCTGGGCGGGCCCAAGGACCGGTCTGGACAGGTGCGGAAAATCTCGCCCCCACCGGAATTCGATCCCCGGACCGTCCAGCCCGTAGCCAGTCGCTATACCGACTGAGCTACCGGGCCCCATTTGTAATGTATAATACATTATTTATAATGGCCTAAAATTGCAAGTTCAAGGATGGGATTTGTTGACATAAAATCCAAAACAACGCCTAATAATGACAAAAGAAGACGAAATTATTTTAAAATGGTTGAGTGAGCAGGAAAATGAGCAGGAGGTGAGGCAGTTGGTCGATTGTTTAGTTCAGTCCGTCAGAGGTATGAGACATGAAGTTCTCGCAGCGTGGAAAGAATTCACACACTGAAGATGGAGGCAGCACCGTTCTACGAAACGTAGGTAATCACCTGTGCGACTATACGGAGACACGAGCCACAATACAGGAATTTAAGTTCGTTAACTTGGAAATTTTATTTGTATGTGTAGTTTATTGAACGTCTCTGCAAGTAATTCGGATAATATAGCATGGCAATAGGTCTGGTGTACTCCATGCTGTGTACTGTTTCAGTGTGCCAATTCCCATCAGATTCTGTGTCTGAAAATAACGCTGATCTTCACATTTAAACAATGCAACGGTAAGACCATGCCCGCGACTTGCAAGGTTGGAAGTAAAATTCAACCAATTAGCGTCTCAAAACTACATAAACTCGAGCGTTCATGTTTAAACTGCGGCAGCTCCCAAAACAAAGAGTCAAAGGAGACTAAACGAGTCCAGAAACGGTCTGAGCGTCGTGTTCAACGTATTCTAAACTTCAAAACTGCACACACGCGAACGCTTAGATTTAAACTCCGGCCGCCTTTCGAAACGGAAGCGGCTAAAGGAGACTGAAATGGCTCCAGAAACGGTCTACACATAGTGGCAAATATAAAATTTCCGCCCCTGCTGGAATCAAACTCGCCTCTTCCAGACGTTTTCTGGGATGCAAACAATTACCGAGTTTTCGAAAAATTGTACGATAGATGAAGTAACGGCGATCCTTTAGTGTGTTCAACTATTTGCGGCGGTTAATTTATTGCGTGTTTTCTTCAGTTTCCTTTATATCGTGTGGGCCCGGTAGCTCAACCGGTATAGCGACTGACTAAGGGCTGGACGGTCCGGGATCGAATTCCGGTGGGGACGAGATTTTCCGCCCGTCCAGACTGGCCCTGGGGTCCACCCAGCCTCCTGTAAAATAGGTACCGGGTCTTTCCCAGGGGTAAAGTGCGGTCGTGACGTGCTGTTGACCACTCACCCCCTTTTAGTGTCGCGCTCATGGAAGAGTAGAGCTATACCTCTACCCACCCCTGGGCCACACCGGGCCTGTAACGGGATCACTTTACCTTTACCTTTCGTATATATATATATATATATATATATATAAATATATATATTGGAATTTCGCTAAGATTCATTCCAAATACCATGGCGTACCAACCAGTTATGAATATCTTCATATTTTCCTGTCGAAACATCGTCTTTAAAGGATTAAGAATCAAATAAACGCGCGATCTGATATTCTCGCTGTATTACTCCTAAAGATTCATGCCTTCGGGAATGTAACACCGCGTCTACTGGTTAATGGTTACTATCAGCCAACTACCAGTCGGCAAGACGTAACTTCCCAGAAGCCACAAATCATCAGCAACGGCCCAAAGAACCCCAAACCTCACATTCGCCTTTAAGGTCGCAGTCAGTACTTTCAGACCTAGGCATCCCCTGGCACTACACCTCAATGCAGACATCAGTTTTTTATTCTATTTATTGTAAGAGACTAACCGTTGAGAGAAGGAGTATGAAATATTGGGGCGACTTGCTGGGCTAACGGAGATGCTAATGAAGATTTAAAATGCGAGGGAAGTTGGAAGGGGAAGATTTATATGCGACCAGACAGGCCGCGGTGTGACCCACATTTGTTTAGCCTGGTGTGACCTGTGATTATTGCTTGCATGCACAGCCGTTACTGCTTTGAACTGCGGGACGTTACTAGGGATAAATAATTGACGTGTTTAAATATAACTGTTGCGGCACGAAACATTTAGTGTTTAATTATACGTCGTAATAGGAATGGAACTGAAAGTACCAATTAGTAAAGTCGTAAGAGTAAACAGGGCGTTCCGAGCAAAACCAACACAAGACAGGCAATGTACCGCACGTGTAACATAACAATGACGCGCTCTCGAGCGACCATTGTTGCACAATGGAAAATCAATAAGTATTACATAATCTGAGTGTGTGTTTGCAGCTTTAGGTATCCAGCAGGCAATGCGTATGCACCGTGTTCTATTGCCAATCTGTGGGATGCCCGGCTTTACAATTTTTTTCCACATTATCTCATAAACGTAATGATTTTCGAAAAAAAAAGAATATTTTTGGACATAACATGTGTTTCGATTTTCTGTACAAATTTCGTCTGCAACATTTCTCATTATAGGAAGAATTGAGCGAAATATGATAAAAAATGTATATTGGTCTTCACGAAAGTCCCCGTTATTCTTGTCAGACTTTAATGAAAGATGAATATTCTCGACTTATTTTCAAAAAATATTCAATTGTCAAATTTTATGAGAATCCGCCGATTTGGAGCCGAGTAGTTACTGCGGACGGACAGAGGGACAGATGTGACGAAGCTAATAGTCGCTTTTTGCAATTTTGTGAAAGCGCCTAAAAAGGTGCTTTCCTACTGTACAATATTGCCCGTCCTACAAATCCTGTACTCTTCATACCTCATTTAGCCACTGGTGATGTCTAGTTACAGTTCGACGGTAATGTGTCCATAGACAAGCATGCCAAGCTCGTGGGCACATGGCCATACGCTTCAATCTTTGTTAATTCAAAATTATTTGCTGTTTACGATTGTAACCCTGCTGCAGACTATTAGTATTGTTACCAATGGGAATAACGCATGTGGAAGCGGACACACATAGAGAAGTACACAGACAACAGACGAACTGCCAGTTCAGTTGTCATAGAGGCATGTTATATACGATTAGATTGGTTTGTATTTCAAATTAAGCTAAGAGAATGTCTCAAATGAGTGGTTAGCATTTGTACTTCGTTTCTGTGAAGTCTCGGTTTCGACTCTCATCTCGCAGACCGACTACCCTAACAGATGTCTCACACACTTGAAGCCTCCCCCCCCCCAAAAAAAAATTGCTGCACGTGTTTCTTAAAATACGTCACATTTGTTTTCTTCCAAATTAGTCCCTATTCACAAATATCTCAATATTCGACGATTTATAGTCACAAAATCGTCATTAACGCAAAGCTTAATGAGGAAATGTAACTAAACCATAAAATTTTTGAAGCATAAACTGAGGGTTGAACACTTAATATCACAAACCCAGCACTGGTAACGACAGTAAGCCAGTTCAACATCGTCACAACCCATTTCTAATTAAATTATTTAATACACTTATTTGCCTATGCTAGTAAGAACTACAAGCATATGATAACACGGTATCACACGTGGCTACAACTGAAATATCTTTGGCGTGGACACATGGACGGTTAGGCAGTGGGAATTTGTAAAGATGTGTGCTTTCTAATGTAAATACTGTTAAGTCGGTGTCTTTTACAGTGTACTGCATATACGGTTCTCTTACCGAAAACAGGGTAACCAATTTATTAATTAATAATTAATAACTCGTTGTGGCCTTCGCTATTCCGGGACGTAACTTGGCGTAGGTTCGTAGCTATTACAGCCATTTAGATAAAACCTACGGGTCACATCGTCAAGGATAAAAAGTAACATCTCAAAAGAGCAAAGGCCTCAAGCACGCTACGGCGGAAGCCTGAAATATCGAAAATTCGTTTTTGGTACAAAATGAAGACGGCAAATTTCTGGGGCATGATGCCATATAGTTTAACCTTTTGGCGCCGGAATTATTTTTTTAATTTTAGCAAACCCTGTATACAAAATGTAAATAATACAGGAACCAAATATGTTAGAATTATGAAACAAACTGCATTTTTAAGAGAAAAAACCGAGAGTATATACCACGTTTAAAATATTCAGTACCTATATTTGTTGAATAAATATATAAAATGCAACTTTAGAGGTTAGCGGTGCGGTACGACCACTATGGTTGACATTAGGCGTCTAAAGGTGGTTGTAAGTGTCATAAGGAATCAATTGCTTCCACGTTCAAGGTATAAGTGGAATCAGCTCTGTAGATGGGAGTAACAGGCTCATCGCAAACGAAAGTAACCATCTTGGAGGCCTTGTCTTGCGAGATTTGGGGTTCTCACAGCGACGTTTCTGAGGATTCAGGTATTCTGGGAAGTGATGCTGTCAGCGGGTCGTCGACGATTCGAAGGAAGTAAAATCTTCACTTTCTTAGACTGTTTTTAGGCAAGGTAGCCCTGTTGTGTTATTTTAATACACTAGTAGCTGAAACAAAATTGTGTATAGACTATAATTACTTTTGTTTAATTTACTAGTGTATTCTTAGACTGCGTGAAGTTGGTGGATGATGGGAAAGCTGTTTTTCGAAACGGCGGAAACTACTCAACAGATGTAACAGTGCCGTTACCCAGTAGACTTCAATTCTCAGGCTGCATCATGTCACTACGACGAAGAAATAAATCTTTTTTTATTGTTACACCGTGCATGTTGTCGAGTTACTCAATTATTACACCAACCACTGAACATATATAAAATTTATAAAATTTACACATTAAAACATTAAAAACGCTCCGAAATGTTTCGGCCCTAAGACCATCATCAGGGAGCTATATATTCCTTGCTAAAGTCACAACAGAAATAGTCACAGATTACAACGAAATTAATCTGTGACTATTTCTGTTGTGACTTTAGCAAGGAATATATAGCTCCCTGATGATGGTCTTAGGGCCGAAACATGTCGGAGCGTTTTTAATGTTTTAATGTGTAAATTTTATATATGTGCAGTGGAGTAAATAAATCTTCCTTCATTATCTGATCGCATAACTACAAGCTGGTGGATAAGAACTCGTCTTAATACTTTGCGAAATGATTCTCAACAGACCACTATTACCTGCAGCACAGGAGTTTAACGCACAGCGAGACACTTGTGTTGAATTACTGTAGTCGTCCCACAGCCGGAAGATCCAATACGAAATTGTTCTTTCGTACAGATTAGCCACATATTTTGTCATCTGCGTTCCACAGGAGTTTTAATTATACAACGCAATGAATTGGAACATTAGAAAGTTAGGATTTCTAATTGCGAAATTCAAATGAGAGTTAAGGGTGCAAGCAGAGTGGGTAGGAGAATCCATTCGTTTATTAAATGAATCGTCTACCTTTGCGGATTGTCTCATCTCAAGTACGAAAAGAATAACTTGGAACTTTTAAATCAACTTCCAAATATGGCATACCAAGTAGCAGATGATAATAGCACAGACTAGCAACTCACAAGAATTAATTTAAAATTCATTTTAAAAAGTGTGCCTCTTTTTTTTCTGAAGTTTCTGTTAGCAGAGCAGTGGGGATGAAACCAGATGGCGGAAAGGCGTTATAATCATCTGGTAAATTCAATGGAAATAAAAGTTAGATTGGAGAGGAAGGGGGTTGCAAGCGCCAAGTAATTACAGTCTGAAACAAACTATATCCGACTCATTTTTCGGGAAATTCGTCATAGTCCTATGAACACTACCTGCAGAAAACAAGTAATTATACTTGTATATGTAAATGCCCCAGTCTATTGTGCTTCATCGCACTGGACGTTTAATGCATTCTAAAGCACTTATCTGTAAATAAACTGTCTTTCAAGAAAAGTCCAGGGGTAGTGGCTTTCAGTTTGTTAAAATGTTCGGTTCTTGTCTGTCTTAATTGCCTTCGTCTCAGAGAATACGTTTGTGTATCCCATTCGCATTCTAAAACTATCAAGAGCATCTTCAGTGGAAAATTCCTCCGGGCTACTCAGTTATTACAAGAAATATATCTTGAATGTCCTGAGTCAATCGCTTTAATCCCCCGACCCTCGTCACTACGTTCGTATTCTAGCGACGCCTCATGACAAGACACGCTGGGCGTTAATTGACACGCCTCAGCTGCTTCTGACAGCTCTCGTTCCTCAATTCTTCTCGCCTCGTCCGGAAACCGACTAGATTCAGCAGAAAGAAATAACTCTTCAGAATTGCTCCACGGAACGGTACAGACAGGGAAGGCACGAGCAGAAGATTCAGCTGTGGCGCAACGACTGCTGATGAAATATCCCACTTGAACTTCAGACAAACTATCTTCAAAGACTAATGTGTTTTTTAGTTCACCAATTGTCCTACGACTAATGTTTTCATACTTCAGTTTCAAAACCACTATTTAAAAAATGCTTTATCCATCTGACATAAAGGTACCCACACAAGTAAGGCCTGTTTGGCTCTCATCAAATTTCAAAAGTCGCCCTTCATTCTGTGTGGCAGAAAATGATTAAGATTAAGATCTTTTACCCTTTCTTTTTTATCAGAATAGAGAATATAAGTTTGTCACACTCAACATTCTTACATTTTAAACTAGTTAGTCGTGAGTTAGAATTGAGGTGTACATAGAAAAGAAGAACTTCTGTCTTAAGAATATCCTTGTGTCAAGATTCCAATGACTATCCTATGTATTTGCTTGGTTTGACCATCCTACCGTAATTATTAGCGTAATTTCCACACTCCTTCAAAGATGCAGGCTTTCTTTAAAGAAGGTATAAGAAAATTTTACCCACGCTTAACCAAGAACAACCCTATGAAGAAGTACGGGGGATTATACACGTAATTCTAAAACAAAAGAAGTCAGTCACACATAATCCTTTATTGTAGATTTAACATTCATAGGTCCGTACATCGCTAATATATTCTCAGAGTACAACCAACAACATGTGACTTTTCTCGAATTATTTATTTCTGTAAGACGCTCTACGTGTTTCAGACGGTTTGTCCGTCCATCATCACCAGCTCAAAACTGCACATACAGCGTCAGGCATTTGTCAGACCATTACTGCTACCTGCTGCTAGCAGCAGGTAGCAGTAACGGAAAGCTGCCCGTCAAGCCAGTAGTCTTGTCTCTGCACGAAGTCAACTAAGTCCGTAAAAACAGTTACACACAGTTACAAACTGAAGTGCGCCTATACAAGCATGCATGTAACAAACAATTAAGAGCGTACTGTGAATAGCACAAATTTATAATGCATGTCCTGTAAAAACTCCATATCAAATGTTACTATAACCGGTACAGAATTATATATAGTCTAGATGTAAGCATGGGACACGGTGTTATTAAGGTAGAACGTGATAAAAACAAACAAACAAAATTTCGAAATTATCTTTATTCAAGTCGCAGCTCAAACGAATTTTCGGATACCTCAATGACATATTTTATTTGCATTTTCATTATCTCCATGATTGCCCGCCTTAAACAGGTTGCGACTGTCTCCTGTCAATATCTATCTACTCACAATTCGTAATAATCTTCCCATCTCATTTGACGCAATGTATGAAGCACAGTCGTTAAATATTCCAAAAATAAATTGAAGAAAATGGCTAGGAATGGCTATACCTGTACAGATGTAAGTATGAATTACGCAGTGTTTGTGGCTGATTTTAGTGTCCAGATTGTAGGCAGATGAATGACAAAAGAAGATGATCAAAAAATGCTAAACAGGTAAGGATCTGAGAGGTGGCAGATGTGACAATTCAATGTACTAGTCCAGGACTGGCTGGAATTTAAAAAAAAAACTCCATCAGCATAACCGGGTAACTCTGTCGAGATTCCAAACAGGCGCCTTTAAAATTAGTTTGCATCTAAATCGGCTTAAACGTCAACTGGGCGGAGCACTACCATTACTTCTGTCAATATCTCCCAGCACATCGCTGGATATAGGCTACCTGCCAATAGGCCACGACGGTGTCTTCTCAAATCATACTCTGCTCTCACGATGATGATGATAATCTCACAGCATTCAAGGATAAAACCTCTGAAGTAGAAAGAGCAAAGTTAAATTATCTAAAAATCAACCGAACTTCATCTGCATTATTTCGGTCGCATCCTGCCCTGTCATTGCCTACGCTAAGTAACATCTGAAGTAGCTACAGCGTCGTCATATAACCAATAAACTAACTATAGGTAGATTCATTCACACGCCTACTAACAAAGAGAGCTCTCATATCAAAGCACGATACTGACAGAATATTCAGTTCCCCACACGGCGATGGACGACCGTGCTCTACATCTGTGTTAATTGTGCATGATATTCCAGGGAAAGCGAAGGTTTAAACACCTTAACGCCACCAAATATACAACCCAGGACTAAAAGCAAACTTCCACGCCTTGTGACGACCAGAAGCTTATTACCTTGGGCGACAGTGTAGGCCTACTTATGTAAATGTTTGGCTTCGTCTTTAATCCTTCACTTCGACCACCAGTGTGTCTGGACGAGGGACAGTAACAACGCTAAAGCAGCGAGAAACACAGCGCAGATTTCTAGTATTTGGGATAGTAAAACGAAGAAATAAAAGTGGTTTTCTATGAATGTAGATAACACGTAGAACAATAAGATTAAGTCTGTGAACGCACAAAGAAGTTCAAACTTTTGTTCACTCTTCGTGTACGTCAAAATACATCAAAGCAAGAAACTCGGAATTTAATTATGTATCCATTATCAGAGTGCATGACTGCACCAATTCAGTAATGTTCCTTCATGGGCATTTATGCGTACCGCGTACGTAAACTGGATTCTTCTTTATCGGATAACGGTTATAAGAGAAATTTAAATTCCTGGGGGGATGCTCTTCAGTGGTGTATTACCGATGATAATTTCTAACTAAGTTCGAAGTGACGAAGGCGTGTTACAATAAAAATTACTATTTTGGGCACTAGCCCTCGCCTTCGGTTCATTTTTGTAGTGAGTTCTAGAGCTCCCCCCCCGCCCCCCGCCCCCCGCTGCCCCCCCCCCGGCCACCCCAATCTCCTTCCCAACGAGTACTAGCGGTTCTTTCCCCAGAGGGCGTGAAGCTGACCCTTCACCTGCATCTGGCGCCGACGGTTAAAGAATTGTGCAATATTCGCCCCCCCATACCGTCTCTTGGCGTGGTGCTTAATTACACACACACAGGGACAACTTTACTTCTATCCTATATCTACAACCCAGGTCTCTGATGTCAGCGGAAATGACAAACGTGTTGCGGTCCATCTCATCATGTTGTAATATCAGAAAAACTAAGAACCGTACTACTTCGACCGTTCCAACACTGACATCATGAGTGTGCAGCCCACTCGCAGAAAGGATATACGCCAGTTTCCGTGCATGTCTCATTCTTTGTAAAGTGAAGGCCTTCCATTGGGCCGATCCACCGTCTAATAAGACCTACTAATCGAGGTTTCAGGTTTCTGCCGCGAAGTAGAACTGCGCTTTTCTGGGCTATATTCAGCGTGTAGTAGCAATTTCTTACCAACGTTTCGGGACAACCTATCGGTAATTAACTTCCCTTGAAGATGGGACCGGTGGGTTATCCTTAGAAAATGGGACGGATAGATTGTCCCGAAATGTCGGTAAGTAAATACCACTACACGCTGCGTAATAGCCAAGAAAAGCGAAGATCTCAAGTCCTACCAAAATTTTAATCCTTTTTTTTTTATATTAAACATTGGTTCAGAAATTCGCATTACGCTGCAACAGAACAGAGGGCTATACTGTACAGGCCGAAGAAGTACAGCACACATTACAAAACTGTCACAGTATAATAAAATATTTAACATCCATAGGTCCGTGCATCGCTAATATGTATATTCGCAGACTATAACCGACAAGATGCTACTTTTCACAGTTTCTTTATTTCTGTAAAACGCTCTATATGTTTCAGACTTTTTCCGTCCATCATCAGGAGCTCAAAACTGCACATACAGCATCAGGTATTTGTCAGACCAATACCTGACGTTGTATGTGCAGTTTTGAGATCCTGATGATGGATGGAAATGACGGACGGAAAGGCTAGCGGCAGGTAGCAGTATTGGTCTGACAAATACCTGACGCTCTATGTGCAGTTTTGAGCTCTTGATGATGGACGGAAAACCCGTCTGAAACACTTAGAGCGTCTTACAGAAATAAAGAAATTGTGAAAAGTTGCACCTTGTTGGTTATACTCTGCGAATGTAACGTTCTACTTTTGCGTTCCCTATCTGAGTCCAAATATTCTTCTAAGCACTTCTTTCACGATTTTTTTTCTCAAACACAAGTGGCAAAACATCCCTTGTCCAGACTGAACACTATGTTTCACACATACGATAACATACATTCATGGCAGCATGACACATTTTAAGTACTCAGTTTACGCTCTCTGTGCCAGACTGGGTTAGTTAAAGATATACTGAGTTTACAAAATGAGGTAGACTAAACCTAGCCAGTCTCACGCAACATAACACACGACACACATCCAAAGTCAGGCGCATTCTCAGCAGCGTACGACTTACACAATACGACATGCTGCCACAGCACCAAGTTAATATAAGGAAATTAATCAGTGAATGTTTTTAAAAATGTGACTTTAGCAAGGAACAGTGTAGCTCCCTTAAGATGATCTTAGGACCGAAACATGTTGGAGCGACTTTAAAATGTTTTAATGTAAAAAAAAAGTTTTATGTATATGCATTAGTTGGTGTGCTAATTAAATGAGTAATGTTGGTTATTTTAATTGCTATCTGAAAATTGTGCCCCCCCCCCAAAGAAACCAAAAAACTGTCATGTTGCAATACAGGCCTGTGTGTGCTTTCCACGGGTCGAATGCTTATCTAGAGTCAATTAACGGCAGCACAATCAACATGCTAGGCACTTGATTTCCCCGGCTCGTTTGCATATCTATTACTCGTGTTGCTTACATGCTGGCCAGCAGTGTTCTCTGTGGTCGGCGAATTTCATTGGCCATTGTCGCCAGGGCTCCCGCATGCGAATGATAGATGACACAAACACCCTCCAGCCCCACAGCTGCCTTGGATATGCCGCCCCCCACTACAAGCTGACAGTCGCAGTAAGAATATCTGCTAAGGACCGGTTGAGATACCGTCAAGAATCTCTCTCCAGTACAACGCAAAATCCATATTAATAATGATCTCAAGTGTGCAACTGGGAAGCTCCAGAAACTGTTAATATTACTAGACCCAGAATTGTGGTATGACCTGTGGTTCTTGTTTGATATTCGAGTGGTTAAAATTTTCCATACATGAGGCTAATTTGAGGAGATAATTCGTGAAATAGACAACTCACAATCTCTGAAAGTTGTCACTAAATTTTAGTGAACTAAATGTAGCTTATCAATGCCAAATCAAACAAGTGGAGTCATTCTTCAAGGAAGAGAAGTCACAGGTTGTATCTAGCCGTTTTGTGCTTCTTACCTTTGTAGTGTTATATTTACTTATAAACACAACTGTACAGATCTAATAAATTGGCTTTTTATTCAGCACTACTACATGTTTCGGCTGTCTACACGATACGTACCTGATGTAAACAGAAAATTATAGTAGTGCTGAATAAAAAGGATATATTAGATCTGTATGGTTGTGTTGATCGGTTAATGTAAGAATTTAATGACGAGAGAAGTCTCTCAGCTGGCCAAGAAACCATAAAAATTCACTGCCCTGTTCATAACAGCCCACCACTTGTGCACATCAAATGTAGAATAAATTAAGTTCTCTTATTTCTGTAAACCCGCTTTATATCCTATCATGTACGCCTGGGACTCCCAAGTATATCCTTTCTGTCACGCTTTGAAATTAAAATTTTGTAGACATTTCTTACTTCTCTTTTAAGTGCTACATTACCCTCCTTTTCTCCGTACTTTAATTTGATCACCACTTAATGTTATTGGACGGTACAAATTATGACGCAATTTTATCCACCCTCAATCTATATACTCCCTCAATAACATTCGCCTCAAGGTCTAACTACAGCGCCAGTATCAATACTTCGATAATATAGAAAGTACACATCATAATAAATGTGCATACTTCTACTAAGGCAGCCGTTGTTACTAGTCAGACTCTCGTCATGCAACGTACTAATCCTGGAGGGTGAGATGGGTGGAACAAGCTGCATGAATGGGAGAGAAAAGAAATCCATACAGGGTTTTTGGTTGGAAAGCCCGAAAGGAAGAGCCTCTTATGAACAAAATTGGAGGACGATATCAAAACGGATTTTAGAAAGAGGAAGTGAGGTGTGTACTGGTGCGATCTGGTTGTGCCCCTGAAAATGAATACGTTCTAGAAGAAAATTCTATCCTGCCAAAATAACCGAACTTCATTTCTCCGGTGATAATTGCGCTTAATTGAGAAAACATGATGCTCCGAAATTATACTAAATTTCTACCAGACTACACGGCGTCATGTCCCAGAAGACAGTATCCTTCATACTCACCGTCCTGAGATCCAGGTCTACAGAATATGCCATTACTGTAATGAACACTGCGATCTGATGATTCAGCAACAGTCAACGGGAACAAGCAGATCAGAATCTTAGCATGCAACCAGTAGATTGAGCCGTTGTACCGGCTGCAGGGTAAGAGACTGGAAGGATAATGGAATGGAGAAGTGGGGCAGAAGGAACGGCAGGGAAAATTATGAATAGGTAAGCGGCTTAACGTTTTTTGGGCTGTAACAACATGTAGTTTTGTAGGCAGTTACCAATGATTTAGAGGAACCTGCGACCTCGATCTTCAGAACATTTGAACCTGAAGAGAGAGGCAGGAAATTTTTTCGAAACATCGATGGCTTCTTACCAAAATACACTGCGTCACAACAAAGAAGAGAGTAACATTCACTGACAAAGATGTGATCATCTTGGATGTTACAGGGATGGATAGTTGGTAGACTGGTGAATGGATGAGAAAATTGATGGAAGAACTGACCGATGATACGATGGGATGGAATGATACAGCCCGGCCATAACGAGTACATCCAACACTGTCCAAGGCAGAACACCTGCACTAGATTGAAACATCAGTTTATTTGATGAAAGCAATGAAAATTCCCACTCCACTCTAACCTTCTTTGCCAGGTTGTAGGAAGAGCATGTATTGCTGTCAACATATCTCTACTCCAATAGAAGCAGTGAAAGACAGTGTGTACGAAATTACAACAGACACAGCAAGCGTGTATATCCAGTATTACCCTTTAGTGGTATCTGTGAAATTCCCACAAAGAGGGTGACGTTGTACAGCACTAGCTACAAGAGCTCTGAAAATTTAGGAATGAGACAAGACGTGGCCAAATGTAATTTAAAGACCGGCGAAACTTGTGCAATTAAGCCATTCATTCATGAGATTAATACACCTGCATTACTGAATAACAAGGCGAGACTGATTATTTATGGCAACAAAACGAATAAATTATTTAAAATTAGGGGATATATATATATATATATATATATATATACTATATATGGGTAACATAAAATTCACCGACGTAAAAATAACAGAGGTATAAAATAAAGGGTGGCACGTTTCGGTATGTTCGTGATCCATCATCAGCCCATCGAAACACAGATACATTATTTACCTGAAAAATGTCGCTAGCCACTTACCACAAGCACTCGCTTCGAAGTGCAACGAACAAAGTGTTTGTTGGATGCGACGAGTGTCTGTGAGTCAAGGGGAAAAAATTCCAGCAATTCATTTGCAGACAATGAGGAAAATCCACTATTACATTCAATACATTAAACCAAAACCCATGGACCCTGACTTACGGCACATGGGAATAGCTACATGCGTCGGTATGTCTGTCAACATGTGAAATTGTCAGAGTGAAGTGGCGATGAGAGATGTCGGATGACTGTGTACAAACAGAGATGTGTCATATAGCAATGTGCTGTAAAGTACTTCTGTGTGTAAGTTCTGTGTAACAAAACTGTATGAAATATACTTTCGTTGTGTCTTATTTCCTGAAAGCCTGTAAATAAAATGACAATTTTTATTAGATAATATAGTTATAAATGGCCGAGAGTCCTACCGACTGTGGTGCGTCGTTGTGTGTGATCTAGAAACCTCAAGAATTAGGAGGCGTCGGCCCATGTTGGGCCGCAGCGCCACAGGAAAAAAAATTTAGTTATGAATGCTAAGCAGA